>Ga0172375_10007637_pt1 | contig 14758 bp, 17 predicted proteins | sample LakKiv1m_FD_114537 | JGI IMG/M metagenome (GOLD analysis project Ga0172375, IMG submission 114537) | Freshwater microbial communities from Kabuno Bay, South-Kivu, Congo - kab_092012_11.1m | ecosystem: Environmental > Aquatic > Freshwater > Lake | place: Democratic Republic of the Congo... | reverse complement strand
TGCCTCGAAGGAGGTGGCGCCTCTCCCCCCGGCCATGCGTAGTCTGTGGCTTCCCGTTCATGCCTCGATTGCCATCATGGCCAACGCCTTTTTGGGTATGGGCTTCTGCGGCGGTATCATGTATCTGTTGCAGGAGCGGGAGATCAAGTCTCGGCGATTCGGCATCTTCTATGAGCGGCTGCCGTCGCTTGAGGCCCTCGACAACTTGAACCAACACTGCCTCTCGGTTGGTTTCCCGCTGCTGACCTTGGGCATCATCACCGGTTCGATCTGGGCCAAGCAGGCTTGGGGTACTTATTGGCAATGGGATCCCAAGGAGACTTGGTCGCTCATCACGTGGTTTATCTATGCCGCCCTCTTGCACTTTCGCTTCACCATGGGTTGGCGTAGGCGACGGGCGGCGATTATGTCGATCATCGGCTTCAGCTCGGCCTTGTTCACCCTCTGGGGGGTGAGCTTCTTACTGGGGGGGGTGCATTCCTATGCGGGCTGATTCGTTATTGATCATCGGTGTCAACCACAAGGTGGCCCCGGTTGAGGTGCGGGAGAAGCTGGCCCATAACGCCGGTTGTGAGAACCCGGTGGTGGCCATTAAGACGATCCCTGGTTGCCGCGAGTGTTGTTTCCTCGGCACCTGCAATCGGGTGGAGGTCATCTGCTCGACCTCGGAGACGGAGTCGACGGCGCGGGCCATCCGTCAGCACCTCTTTGCTGGCAGCGGCCTCTCGGACGAGGACATTGAACGCTATAGCTACCTCTATGTCAACGGTGAGGCGGTTAATCACCTCTTTCGGGTGGCGGCCAGCCTTGACTCGATGATTGTCGGCGAGCCGCAGATCCTCGGTCAGTTGAAGAAGGCCTATCGGGCGGCGGCTGAGTTGAAGACGGTGGGGCCGGTCTTGAACAAGTTCATCAATAAATCGTTTTCGGTGGCCAAGCGGGTGCGAACTGAGACCAATATCGGCTCAAGCGCGGTGTCGATCAGCTTCGCTGCAGTGCAGTTGGCCAAGAAGATCTTTGGCACCCTGGCCGACAAACGGGTGATGCTGGTCGGGGCGGGTGAGATGGCGGAGCTGGCGGCTGAGCACCTGATGAGCCAAGGCATCGCCGGGGTGGTGGTGGCCAATCGCACCTTGGAGCGGGCCATCAACCTGGCCCAGCGCTTCAACGGTACCGCCGTTACCCTGGAGGGGTTGGCGGCGGAGCTGGAAAATGTTGATATCTTGATCAGCTCAACCGGTGCCACCGGCTTGGTGCTGATGCGCGATGATGTCAAGCCGATTATGCGTCAGCGCATGAATCGTCCGCTCTTCCTGATCGATATCGCCGTCCCCCGTGACCTCGACCCCAAGTTGAACGACTTAGACAACGTCTACCTCTACGACATTGACAACTTGAAGGACGTGGTTGAGGTCAATAAGTCGGAGCGTCAAAAGGAGGCCGATAGCGCCAGCCAAATCGTCGACGAGGAGACCACCAAGTTCCAACGTTGGCTCGATGGCATGGATGTCACCCCAACCATTGTTGCCTTGCGGCACAAGGCCGATGAGCTTCGACAGGTCGAATTGGAGCGAACTTTGTCGCAAATGAAGGAGCTCTCTCCTAAGCAGATCAAGGCCGTTGAAGTCCTGGCTGCCTCACTCACCAACAAGATGCTGCATCACCCCATTGCCTTCTTAAAGGCAGTGTCCACCCCTCAAGATCAGATGGTCAAACTTGATTTGATACGCCAGGTCTTCGCCTTAGATCCTGAGCCCAACAATGATAGGGAAGAGGACGACCTCTCCTGAACCGTTTAACTTCCCCTCCATACCGAGTGTTTTTGGCTAAAGACAAGAGAAAGAAAAAAACCTTGACACTATTAGTAATCATTACTAATGGGATGCTGTAGGTCAGGATCACACCTCTGAGGAGACCAAGCCCGCCATGTTAGAAGACACCCCTTTGCGAATGACCAAGCAGCGACAGGTTATTCTCGACGAATTACGCTCTGTCACCTCCCACCCCACTGCCGACGATATGTACGATATGGTGCGGCGGCGTCTGCCGAATGTCAGTTTGGGAACGGTCTATCGTAATTTGGAGGTGTTGGCGGGAAGTGGGGTGGTGCAAAAGATCGATGTTGGGGGGAGCAAGAAACGTTTTGATGGGAACACCGAAGCCCACGACCATTTGCGCTGCACGGCCTGCGGCCGGGTCGATGATATCTTGATCAACACCGAGACCGATTTTGAGGAGATGGCAGCCCTCTTGACGGGGTATACGGTGCTTCGTCATCGACTTGAGTTCATTGGGATTTGCCCGCAGTGCCAAGGGGACGGGAAGAGGTAAGGCGCTCGGCAAGAGGGGATGCTTATGTCTGGCCGAAGGACGAAAGACACAATTCAACAGGAGGAGAGAAACTGATGTCACGATTGAAAGGAACGCAAACCGAGCAGAATGTTTTAAAGGCCTTTGCTGGCGAGTCGCAGGCCCGTAATCGCTACACCTATTTCGCCAAAGTCGCCAAGAACGAGGGCTACGTCCAGATTGCCCAGATCTTCGAGGAGACCGCCAATCAAGAGAAGGCCCACGCCAAACGGCTGTTCAAGCTCTTGGAAGGTGGGGAGTTGACGATTACCGCCAGTTTCCCGGCGGGGATGATTGGTACCACCCTCGAGAATTTGAAGGCCTCGGCGGCAGGCGAAAATCACGAGCATACCAGCATGTATCCCGACTTTGCCAAGGTGGCCAAGGAGGAGGGGTTTGCCGATATCGCCTACATCATGAACGCCATCGCCGTCGCCGAAAAGCAGCACGAAAAGAGGTACCTGGCCCTGGCGGCGAACATCGAGGCTGGCCGGGTATTCAAACGCGAGGGCAAGACCGCTTGGCGTTGTTCTAACTGCGGTTACGTGCATGAGGGCCCGGAGGCCCCAGGGAACTGCGCCGCTTGTGCCCACCCGCAGGCCTATTTTGAGGTGCTTGCCGAAAATTGGTGAGGGCGGTTTGGTGAAGAAATCAATGTCGTCGTCTCCGGTGGTGTCGCTGGAGACGGACAATCGGATGCAACGAAAATTCAAGGAGGTTAGACGATGGCGCAAGTGATGGGAGTCTATCAATGTGAACTGTGTGGCAATATGGTGGAAGTGCTTCATGCTGCTGGGGGCGAGTTGGTCTGTTGTGGCCAGCCGATGACCTTGCTCGCGGAAAACAGCACCGACGCCGCGAAGGAAAAACATGTGCCGGTGATTGTCCCTGCTGATGGCGGCTTTACGGTGAAAATTGGTTCGGTCGCCCACCCAATGACTGATGCCCATTATATCGAGTGGATTGAACTGATCGCTGGGGCGACAGTCCTTCGCCAGACACTGAAAGCAGGGGATGCCCCGGAGGCCTTTTTTGCGACCAAGGCCAGCCAGGTCTCGGCGCGGGCCTATTGCAATCTGCATGGATTGTGGAGGGCCTAGGCCATGATGAGTCAGAAGATGCAGGACGCGATCAACGCTCAGATCAATGCTGAGTGGTATTCGGCTTATCTCTATCTCTCGATGTCGTCTTATTTCACCTCGGTGAATCTTATGGGCATGGCGACCTGGATGCGGGTGCAGACCCAAGAGGAGATGTTCCATGGCATCAAGATGTACGATTTTGTCAACGAGCGTGGCGGTCGGGCCCTCTTGCAGGCCATTGAGCAGCCGCCGCTGGCTTGGGATTCTGCCCTGGCGGTCTTTGAGAGCAGTCTGGCTCATGAGCAGAAGGTGACGGGCTTGATCAACAACCTGGTCGACCTGTCAATGGCGGAGCGGGATCATGCTACCACCATTTTCTTGCAGTGGTTTGTCACTGAACAGGTCGAGGAAGAGGCCAACGCCAGTGGCATCCTCAATAAGCTGAAGATGATTGGCCACGATGCCAGTAGCCTCTTTGCCCTCGATCAGGAGCTTGGACTGCGGGTCTTTACCCCCCCGGCCCCGGTTGTCGCTTAGGCAAGAAACTTTTTAACGAAGACGAGGAGAGGACGAATGGCACTTACCAAAATTAAGGACAAGGTCTATTGGGTTGGGGCAGTGGATTGGGATATCCGTGACTTTCACGGTTATTCTACCTATAAGGGGACAACCTATAATGCCTACTTGTGCATGGACGAAAAAATTACCCTCTTCGATACGGTCAAGAGCAATTATTACGATGAGCTCTTGTATCACATCAAGGAGCTGACTGATCCCACCAAGATCGACTACATCGTCGTCAACCACGTTGAGTTGGATCACTCGGGCTGTTTGCCTAAGATCATTGAGCTCTGTAAACCAGAAAAGGTCTTTTGTTCACCGATGGGGCAGAAGGCCCTGCACGATCATTTTCACCGCGATGACTGGCCGATTGAGGTCGTCAAGTCGGGCGACACCATTTCGCTTGGCAGTAAGACGGTGACCTTTCTCGAAACCAAGATGCTGCATTGGCCAGACAGTATGTTCTCCTACATCAAGGAGGAAAAACTGCTGATCTCAAGTGATGCCTTCGGTCAGCACCTGGCCAGCACCGAGCGCTATGCCGATGAGGTGGCGATTGGCGAGGTCATGACCCATGCCGCTAAGTACTACGCCAATATCTTAAACCTCTTTGCCCCCAATATCCAAAAGCTTCTGGCCCAGGTGACCGAGTTGGGGCTGGCGATTGACATGATCGCCCCTGATCATGGCCTGATCTGGCGTGGCAATCCGGAAGTCATCATGAGTGCCTACGATCGTTGGAGCAAGCGCGAAACCTCGCGCAAGGCCTTGGTGATCTACGATAGCATGTGGCACAGCACGGCGACGATGGCCAAGGCCATTGGTGGAGCAATCAGCCGCGAGGGGGTGGCGGTCAAGATGCTGAACCTGGCGGTCAACCACCGCAGCGATATCATGACTGAGACCCTTGAATGCCGGGCCATCGTCCTTGGCTCACCGACCTTAAATAACGGCGTACTACCGCGTATGGGGGATTTCTTGACCTATCTCAAGGGGCTACGGCCCAAGGGTAAGGTTGGTGCCGCCTTTGGTTCGTTTGGTTGGAGTGGTGAGGCGGTCAAACACCTCAATGAGGCAATGGAGGGCATGGATATTCAGGTGGTTGATCCTGGTCTCAAAGTCAAGAACGTGCCGACCGAGGCCGATTTTGCCAAGTGCAAGGAATTGGGCGTCAAGATAGCGGCGGCGGTCAAGGAGATGGGCTGAAGGTGGAGGGGCGTGTCGGCTGTCGGGCGCTGAACCGGCAGGTGCGAGATCGTCTGCGGGCCTCGTCGTTGGCCGAGGCCCTGGCCGCCCTGGCCTTGATGCCAGAGGCCAAGCTGGTCAAGCCGTTGTTTTCTTGTCTGTGCAGTACCGATCCCCAGCTCAAGTGGCATGCCGTTTCTGCCATGGGGCAGACGGTGGCGCGTTTGGCTGAGGTGGAGATGGAGCCGGCCCGTGTCGTCATGCGGCGCTTCATGTGGATGTTAAACGACGAGTCAGGCGGTATCGGCTGGGGAGTGCCGGAGGCCATGGCCGAGGCCATCGCCTGTCATCCCCGTTTGGCAGAGGAGTACAGCCATTGTCTGATCTCCTTTATGCGAGAGGATGGCTTTTACCTGGAGTTGCCGGCCCTGCAGCAGGGGCTGTTGTGGGGGGTGGCCAGGGTTGCCGAGGTCTTTGCCCAAGGACTGCGAGATAAAGATGCCGTTCGTTATCTCCTGCCCTACCTTGAAGCCGACGATCCGGGGGTCAAGGGCTTGGCCTGTTTAGCCTTGGGGCGTCTGGGGGATGGTGGGGTCTTGGCGGCGCTTGCCACCGCTCAGGGGGATGGGCGGGCGGTTTGCCACTATCAGGCGGGGGACTTTGTCGAGACAACGGTCGACGCCCTGGCCCGTCAGGCAATAGCTCAACTGTCTCTCCCCTGAGGCATCTGGTAGCATCTTCGTTCCGGAAATTGGTCCCCCCCCGTTTCTCAGCCCTGCAAAAAGTTTTGATCAAGGCCTTATGCCACCTCCCTCACCCTTTACCTCTTCCCTCTTCGTCTCTTGTCTGCTGGCCCTCGCGGTCAGCTGTGTCCCACTCCCTTCCCCGCCCAGCCCAGCGGCGAAATCTGCCCCGCCCCCGCTGATCGAGTTGTCTGCTGGCCCGTATTGGCATGGCCAGGGCAACGATGGGCCAACCGTGGGTGAGGCCCTTGCCTATTACGCTGCTCTGAAGACCTTGAGGCGTGAGGAACTGGATCGTGAGCACAAGCGGCTTAGGGGGGAGATGGCGGGCCCATCCGCTGGTGGCCTACCTGCCTTGCAACTGCTCTTGTTGGCCGTTGTTCCCGGCCAGGGCTTGATTCCCCCCGACCAGTCGGTCAAGTTGCTTGAGGCCGCTCGTCAAGACGTTACCCTCCATCGGCAACTGGCCGATCTCTTTATCCTCTTAGGTGATCAGCTCTCCTCTCGTCTGACCGTGCAGGCCCAAAACAAGCAGGGTAGCCAAACTTTGCGCTCTACCCGCAAGAAGTTGACCGCCCAGGGTGATGACTTGGCGAATTGTCGCCGTGAGCGTGATGACCTGGCCGACAAGCTTGAGCAACTGCAGAGTATTGAGCAGGATCTGATGAATAGGGAAAGTAAGGAACTCGGCAATAAATAAGTGCCCCGTCACTGTCCAGCCTCTAGCCAGGCGGGCCTCGACTTTATGATAAAGGCCCTGCGCTTCCTTAGCGATCGCCGCCCAGCAAGGAGCCTAAGGAGCCAAGTACCGAGCCCTCTTCCTGGCTGCCGCCTCGTTGGGGGGCGGCGGCCAACATCCGTCCGGCCAAGCGGGAGAAGGGGAGAGATTGTAGCCAGACTGTGCCTGGCCCTTGCAGGGTGGCGAAGAAGAAACCTTCGCCGCCAAAGAGGGCGGTTTTGATCCCGCCGGCCTGTTCGATGGTGAAGTTGACCGTTGGATCCATGGCCACCAGGCAACCGGTATCGACGTGGATGACCTCGCCCGCCCGCAACTCACGCTTGACGACGGTGCCTCCGGCGTGCATGAAGACCATGCCGTCGCCCTCTAACTTCTGCATGATGAAGCCCTCACCGCCAAAGAGGCCGGTCAGTATCCGTCGTTGGAGATAGATGCCGATGGATACCCCCCGGGCGGCGCAGAGGAAACTGTCCTTTTGGCAGATCAGACAGCCTCCGACGGTGTCTAGGGCAATGGGGATGATGTTGCCGGGGAAGGGGGCGCCAAAGGCGACATGGGCCTTGCCCGATCCTCGATGGGTAAACAGGGTCATGAATAGGCTCTCGCCGGTCAGCAGTCGCTTGCCCGCCCCCAGCAGTTTGCCTACCAACCCACCTGATGATGGTGAGCCGTCACCAAAGATGGTCTCCATGATCACCGAGGTGTCTTTGTACATCATGGCCCCCGCCTCGGCGACCGCCGATTCCCCTGGGTCGAGTTCAATTTCGATAAACTGCATCTCCGAGCCAAAGATGGTGAAATCGATCTCGTCGGTTTGACGATTACCCCCGCTTGGCGGCGGTGGTGCCTGGTTGGATAGGCACTCGCCAGACAACTCGTCGAGGCTGGCAATGGGTACCCATTCGACTAAGCCCGGATGCCAGGCATGACCATGGGGGTTCTTTCGGGCAATGGCCATGGCCTCTTGCCGATCCATTGGGCCCATTTTGGAGCCGTCGTAACTGAGATACCATTGAGACATGCTATTTTCCTTTCTGGGAGGGTAGGTATCTTCAGAAACAAAGAAGGGGGGGCAGGGCACGTGTTTAACGTGCCCTGCCCCCCTTCTTTGTTTCGTGTCAGCTCTTTGAGCTCAGGGAGACGGTTTCCTGGATATCACTCTTCAACTCCTTGACTTCCTTAAGGCCAGGGACGGAATCCTCGACATCACGAAGTCCAGTCTTGAAGGCCTTGATCCCCTTGCCCAACCCGGCCCCAAGTTCCGGCAGCTTCTTGCCGCCAAAGACCAGGAAGGCGATTCCCATGATAACCATTAACTCCGGCATTCCTAAACCAAACATACGAGTCTCCTGTGCGAGGGGGGGGAGGGGAACCGCACCGACACAAGTCGGTGCGGTTATAACGGGGCTTATCTCTGAGGTAAAGCCTATTTTTTGACTTCTGGGCTACACTTGGCACTATCGGCGGTGCTGATGCTTGGGTAGGTTGCTGCCGGTTGTGGGATGTTGTTGCCATGGCAGTCCTTACAGTTGTTCTGCGAGGTGATGCCGTTGTTTAATACGTTGAAGAGGGGTTTGTGCTTAGGCGTGTACTTACCTTCTTTTTTCCATTCGTTCAACATAGAAACGGTTTCCATGGCGATATTGGCGGCAACGCGGGCGCAACGCTCGGCTCGTTGAGGGCTCAAAAATTCAACGCCTTCCTTGTTCATCCAACGACCGACGGAGATATGACAAACTGGGGTGTTGGCTATGGTCATGTTCTCGATATCGGCAATCAGATCCTTGGGTGGGGTGAAGGAGGGGAGATCGGTGTACGAGTAGTAGAAGGCCAAGTCGTTGGTCATGGCCTCGGCGATGTCGGTATCGGGTACCACCAGCCCAATCACGCAACCGGCCCCGGTCAAGGTGCCGCACAGGGCTCCCCAGCCGGCATACCCGCCATGGGCCCAGCGCATGGCGTCAATCGGGTAGGTCTTCCAGGCCCCGCCAACCTTGGAACTCAACTCTGCCACCAAACCGGCGATTACCGAAGAGGCGCACCAGCGCTTGGCGTAATTCTCGTAGGCGATCTGGCCGACCTTCTGTGGATCGAGGGTGGCATAGCCGTAGCCGGTGTCTAAGGCGTAGGCCTCAGCCTTCTTGCTCTGACCTGCCAACACCGTCGAGGCGATGGCCGCTCCTGCCAACACCTTGCCGCTGGTGGTTAAAAAGGCCCGTCTGGATACCGCATGTTCGCTGACTTGATTCTCTTCCATTGCTCAATCCTCCTGTAAAATTTGGTTGTTTTTCCGGTAGTACCGGAGCACTTGTGGCACAACGTAGCACTTGAGGGGGATAAAGACAATGTGGCAAATTGTCGCATTTTTGTTATCGGAGAGAGTTCTTCGGCTCCGCTTAGCGATGGCCGAGGTGGTTGGTTAGAGCAACGGTAGCAGCTCCTCGATGCTGGGAAAGTGGCCCGCTTGGGCCTTGGAGAAGATGAGCTGGCCGTCGACCGAGACATCGAGCACCCCACCGCTGCCGGGAGTTAAGGTGACCTCTGCCTGACGATGGCTCTTCAGTGCGGCCGCCAGACTGGTGGCCTTGGGCAGATAGTTTCATTGGTTACAGTAGGTAATGGTGATGCGCATGGTGTGGCTCCTTGGGGGATGAAGGTTTGGTGGTAGTCAACGGTCTCTATCATAGCAAAGAGTGGCGGCTGCGGGTAGACAATAATGGCCCCCCCCGCCGACCTCTCCTACACCATCCTCTATGAAGATCCGTGGCTGTTGGCCATCGATAAGCCCGGCGACCTGCTGGTGCATCGGTCTGGCAGGTCAGTGACCCATAACCTGATCTATCAGCTTCGCTTTTTTCATCAGCCGCTCTATTCCGAGGTTGGCGCGGTCAACCGCTTGGGTCGGGAGACCTCGGGGGTGATTTTGCTGGCCCGCCGGCCCCAATTTTTGGCCAGCCTGAACGCCCTCTTTGCCAGACACGCGGTGACCAAGAGCTATCTGGCGGTAGTGGCCGGGCACCCTGCCACCGACCAAGGGCGGATTGATTGCCCAATCGGTCGAAACTCCGGGAGTGTTATTTCGTATCGCTATTGCGTTGGCGCCCGGGCGGTTGGTGCGAAGACGGCGGTGACTCGCTACCAGGTGGTGGCAAGGTACCCCAGTTGTAGTGTGCTTCGTCTCTGGCCCGAGACCGGACGTACCCATCAGTTGCGGGTCCATCTGGCCCATATTGGCCATCCGATTTTGGGGGATAAGCTCTACGGCGCGACGGATCAGGAGTTTTTGGCCTGGCGTGATCGCCCGGTGACGGAGCAGGGAGAGGGGAAGGTGCGTCGTCAGGCCTTGCATGCCGAGAGCCTGGAGTTTGTCCATCCCTGGACGGGTGAGGTGCTACGGGTGGTGGCAGAGTTGCCGATGGATATGCGTCTGTGGGAACGGCTTCCCCCTGCGGGGATTACTGATTGCTTGCACGGCCGCGATAGAGCGGTAGGGGGGTGACCCGTGGGAGCGGCTTCCAAGCCGCGATAGATCTATCGACGAATCGCGTCTTAGAAGGCGCCTACCCCGTGCTCTCTACCAGACACTGGCGTTACAAGAAAGTTGTTGCCCATCAAAGCGATTAGGTGTAACGCCTGGTCTGTGCGGCAGGATACCGTAACATAACGAGAGGAGGCAGGACATGGGAAAAGGCAAATGGGGGCAGTGGGGATGGTGGTTCGTGTTGGGCTGGTTGCTCGGCGGTGGGGGGCAGGCCTGGGCCTGGCCGCTGCCGGATACTGGGCAGACCACCTCGTATCAGGCCGGTGATGATGCCTCCTACAGCATCAATCCGCCGTCGTACACCAAGCTGGCCAGCGGGGACGCCGTCTTGCCGGATACCGCCACCGCCGCCGATGGCTGGCTCATGACCCGTGACAACGTCACCTGTCTGGTTTGGGAGATGAAGACCGCTGACGGCTCTCTGCACGATCAGGGCAACACCTACACCTGGGAGGCCAGCACCAGCCAGTTCATCGCCGAGCTGAATGGAGCTCAGTTCGCCGCTCATGCCGACTGGCGCTTGCCCACGGTCAAGGAGCTGTCCACCCTGGTGCACAGTGGCACGTACAGCCCCGCTATTGACCAGGCCTGGTTCCCCAACACGGTGTCGTCCTATTACTGGTCGTCTACTACCAACGCCGGCAGTACGGTCAACGCGTGGCTCGTGTATTTCTACTATGGCTATGTCGGCAGCTACAGTAAGGGTAGTAGCTATTACGTACGTGCTGTTCGCGGGGGACAGTGTCAGTGATTTGGTGATTTGATGCTTCGATTCTTACGCGGTTTTTTGGAGCTAGCCTATGGCCAGATACGAGCACCTGCCGGTATTTCAAAAGGCTATGGAGTTGACTGTCTTTCTCGAAAACATGGTCAGAAACTTCAGCCGTTACCATAAGTATGGCGTTGGGTCTGACCTGCGAAACTTGTCACGCGAGATCATGCAACTGATCATCCAGGCCAACTCAACCGAACAGCGGCCCGGTAGTGGTAGGGTGGGCACGCTGTTTGTGCCCACGCGGAACGAGAAGGGTGGCTTCTCGCTTGGTGTGTACCCCGTGCCACCTTCTCCGTGTGGGCAAGGAGAGGCGTTTTGCCCACCTCTCTATGGCATGAGGTGGATAGTCACTCTACGATTAAGTAACAGGGGTTACAGAAGTTTGACGAGGGCTGCAACAATGCCGACAGCGGCGGCGATCAGAGTGCCGAGTTTGATAACAAGGCGTTGCTCCATGATTTGCAATTCACGTTGCAAATCTTCCCGGGTGACCAGGTTTTGCAAGTTGGCGTTGAATACATCTGCCAAGGCCGAGGCCTCTGCCTCCGCTTGAGCGTGGGGTGTACCGGCGGTCTTCAGGGTATTGGCGAATTTCAGTGTGTCGAAAGTAATTGTGGTCATGCGTTATCCTCCCGCTCATGCGGACAGGATGCCATAGATGGTGAGGCAAGTCAAGAATGTTCCCTCACCCCTCATTCAGCTAGCCAGGGAGGCGAGATAGCGCCAAGGTTAGCTTGGTTTTTTACTTTCTTTTCAAATGATCTTGACTGAAAAATCTTCATTGGCCCTCAACCGAATTGATATTCTGTTTTTTCATTTTGATCTAATTCATCGATTTCGATCAAAATTTCTTTTATCAAGTTGTACGTCAAATCTGGATTCTCCTCGGAGCATTTACCAATCATAGCCCAATGCTCAATTTGGCCTGTCAAGGATCGATGTTCTATTTTGCTGATTTTTTTTGCTTCCCCGGCCAATTCTTCTGATATTCTTACTGCCATTGCCATTGTGTTGACCTCCATGATTGAGTTGATCTCGTTAACACCATAACTCATTGTGTGACACAAAATCGCAAAATGCAACTTATTGTCTCATCCTGCATGGCAGGCTAACATTCTCACCCCCCGGAGCGGCTTGGAAGCCGCTCCGATATTTCACTTTATGCCAACGTAGAGTCTAACGTCGGTGGTAGGGGAGGCACAAACAACGTGCCCCCCCTGCCGCTTCATATTGAATGACTTCGGTGGAATCCGTATAGGTGTAATCAATGAGCGATAAAGTGACATATTGGATGGAACTGTCTGATTATGATATGAAGACAGCTGAAGCGATGTTGAAAAGTGAACGTTATCTCTATGTCGGATTTATGGCGCATCAGGCTATCGAAAAGATCCTAACAGCTTATTATGTCAACATAAAAGGTGAAACTGCTCCTTTTTCTCACAGCCTTTCATTTTTGGCAAAACAGTCTGATATTTATAAAGAATTTTCCGAGGAGCAAAAAGAATTTGTCGACCTCCTTGAACCGATGAATATCGAGGCTCGTTATCCCACGCATAAAGGGCAGTTATTGAAAAGCTTAACTGGAAAACGGTGCTCTGAAATTTTGAAAAACATCGAGGAGTTGCAAAAATGGATAATGCAGAAGTTATAAGCAAACTAAAGAGATATAAAAAACTCCTGTCAAAATTGATGAAATTTGATGCGATGATTCTCTTTGGGTCTTACGCCAGGGGCAATGCCAGAGAGGATAGTGATGTGGATGTAGCTGTTGTTGTGGATAAAATTTCAGGGGATTTTTTTTCTACACGCCCACTCCTGTGGAAAATTAGAAGAGAAGTTGATGATAGAATCGAACCGGTTCTTATTGATAAAAGCCATGATGAAAGTGGCTTTTTCTCTGAAATAATGAAGTATGGCGTAGTTATTTAAGGCAACAATCATCCTTGGTGTCGTAGGAGCGGCTTCCAAGCCGCGATTGGTCGCTAGCGCCATCGCGGCTCGGAGGCCGCTCCTACAATCCCACAATCCCCATAGTCCGACAACCAAATACCCCAATAGAGGAGGAAAATGATGCTGAACAAACTGCTGTGTGCCTTGCTGGTGCTTGTTCTGTGGACGGGGGTGGCAGGGGCCGCCTTGCTGGATAATGGCGATGGCACGGTGACCGATAGCGAAAGCGGCCTGATGTGGCAACAGGCCACCGCCCCTGGCACCTACACCTGGGCGCAGGCCCTGACCTACAGCGAGGCCCTGACCCTGGCTGGCCACGATGATTGGCGTCTGCCGACCAGGACAGAGTTGCAGAGCTTGGTGGCGTATGACCATGGTAATCCAAGCATCGACCAGACCCGCTTCCCGGATACGGTGTCGTCCTATTACTGGTCGTCTACTACCTACGCCAACGATACGAGCAGCGCATGGTTCGTGGATTTCGGCTATGGCGGTGTCTACAGCAGCGATAAGGTTAGTAGCCATTACGTACGTGCTGTTCGCGGGGGACAGTGTCGATCCTTCGATCATTTGACCCTTTTCGCACCCCGGCAGGCGGCTACGCTTCCGGTGGGGGGCGAACAGACCATCACCTGGGACACACTGGGACTCGGCGGCCAGGTGGCGATCACCCTGTCGCGGGATGGCGGCGCCTCCTGGGAGACCATCGCCGCCAGCGCCGCCAATAGCGGTTCCTTCCCGTGGACAGTGAGCGGGCCGGTGGCCAATAACTGCCTGGTGAAGGTGGCGCCGCTGGCCGCCCCGGAGAAGGCGGCCAGCGAGGGGCTCTTGGCCATTGTCACTTTGGACACCTTGTCCCTTATCCCTACTGTCACCAACAAGTCCACCAGCTACGACCTGGCCGTCGAGGGGAAGTTCTCAAACGGCACTCAACAGGCCATCGACCCGGCGGTCGTGAGCTGGGGCATAAACGACCCGGCCCTGGCCACCATCAGCGGTCACACCCTGACCGCCAAGAAGAATGGCATTGTCCAGGTCACCGCCAGCTACCAGGGGTTGACCACCAGCGCCACCCTGCCCCTGATCGACCTCAACACCTTTGACGCCTACGAGGGCATGAACAACGACAGCCAGGACCAGGCCAACCCCCTGGCCGCAGGCGAGGTGATGCAGGGCCAGGTCCTCGACGGCGACCAGGACTGGTATGCCCTGACCCTGGCCCAAGACGCGGTCATCGACCTGGCCTATGTGAACGGCAGCGCCCTGGCCGAGGTCCTGATCGAGGTGCGGGACGGGGCTGGGGCACTAGTCACCTCAGCCACCTCACAGGACGGGGCAGGCCAGGTCCTGTGTGTGAGCCTGGCAGCCGGGACCAGCTACATCCGCCTTGCCCCAGCGGGTGACGTGGATCAGGAGGCCTCCTACTCCCTGCTCTGGACAAGCATCGTGTCTGCCCCCGCCAAGGTTGAGCTTGAGCCCAACAACACCCCTGCCCAGGCCCTAACCCTGGCTCAGAATGAACCTGTCGCAGGCGTACTCCTCACAGGGGATAGTGACTTCTCCCGCTTCACCCTCAGTCAGCCAGGCCTGGCCCAGCTTGCCTTCATCTCGACCTCGGGGAGCGCCGATACCCGGCTTACCCTGTACAAGGTGAGCGAGGACTTCCCGCTCGAAGACGTGACCTCAACCGATGGCAGCGCCGCTACCCTATCCTTGGGTCTCGCCGCCGGTGACTACCTGGTCAAGGTGGCCCCGGCGGGCGACGTTGACCAGGCGGCCCACTACACCCTGACCTTAAGCACCGGCCCGCTTGCCGGGCAGGAGATCGAG
>Ga0172375_10007636_pt1 | contig 14759 bp, 11 predicted proteins | sample LakKiv1m_FD_114537 | JGI IMG/M metagenome (GOLD analysis project Ga0172375, IMG submission 114537) | Freshwater microbial communities from Kabuno Bay, South-Kivu, Congo - kab_092012_11.1m | ecosystem: Environmental > Aquatic > Freshwater > Lake | place: Democratic Republic of the Congo... | reverse complement strand
GGCGAAGCAGGGATGTGCGAGCGAGTACATTGGCGATTTTCTCCACAATAGACCCGCCCTTACCGGAAAACCAGCGCCGAATTCAGTTTTTCAGCGAGTGCGTCTACGCATTTTCCGGCTGGCGCCTGATCAGTTTCGGGGTCGTAGACGTAGAGATGGCAAAATAACATACACGTTATTCACTGTTATGGGACAAAACCCTTCGCCCCACACTCAGCACCTGCAGACAACTGTTATTTAGTCGCTTGAGGGCTGACCCCTCGAAGCTTTGGAAATCCTTACAGGGCATTGTCCCGTCGCATTTACAGTTGACAAAATAAAGATCACTTACAGGCCATTCATTACCGGCCTGCCACACGTATTGACAATTTGGATCGATGCTCGACCCCGGATTCGCCGGCGGCGGGTTACCCGGAGCGGGACCAGAGTGTCCTCCCCCTCCTCCAAACGGTGGACCACTTCCTCTGCCATCCGTATCAACAATACTTGATGGTCTATTCAATACAAAACCGTATTCATGAGCATCACGCTTCGCTATATTAGGCTCCCTACTCAGCCACGTATGCATCCCCGAGGAGTAGAATCTCTGGCCGTAGTAGTACAAATTCCATCCTGTTGAGGGCTGTTTGGCGGTGGAATACCAAAGAATTGATGCTGTGGAACTGCCGGTTTGTGTAATAATCGGCTCGCAGGAGTAAATGATGGCGGTTGTATAGGTGGTGTGTTCAACGGCGGCGGTGTTGCCGGTGTCACAGGATATATTTATACGATTCATGTCGCAGGTGTCCGGCATGGCCCGGATGTCACGCATAGGTGTACAAACAGGCCAGTCAAGACTGTCGTAAGAATACCGCGGGCCGATTCCGCATGCAATAGTTATACAAGGCAAACATGGTCAAAATGGGAATTGCGGCCCACACAACTTTGCTCAAGTTTTGCGGTAGTTGAAAACGCGCTCTTGAATTCATCCAAAACAGCTATCCGCGTACAAATGCGCGGGCGTTGCGGAAGAAGCGGAGCCACGGGCCTTCTTCGCCGCACATGGAGGCGGGCCTGTAGGAAAGCTGAACATTTCGGAATGCGCGCTCGGGATGCGGCATCATGATGGTTACGCGGCCGTCCTTCGTGGTGAAACCGGTGAAACCGCCGGCCGAGCCGTTGGGGTTGAACGGGTACCGCTCGGTCGGACGGCCACGGCCGTCAACGTATCGCAGCGATACCTGCCCGGTCGCAGTCAGCGCCTGCATGTCGCCGCCGGCCGTGAAATCCGCAAAACCCTCGCCGTGCGCAACCGGCACCGGTATCCGGGACCCTTCCATTCCGCGGAGGAATATCGAGGGCGACGGCATTACTTCCACGGTCACGTAACGGGCTTCGAACCGCTCGCACCGGTTTCTCCCGAACACCGGCCAGTGCCCTGCCCCCGGTATTATCGCCTTGAGCTGGGCAATCATCTGGCACCCGTTGCACACGCCAAGCGCAAATGTGTCGGACCGCTCAAAGAACTCCCTGAACATCTCTTTTAGCCTGTCGTTGTAAAGGATGGATTTTGCCCAGCCCGAACCGGCGCCAAGCACGTCGCCATACGAAAAACCGCCGCATGCAACAAGCCCGCTGAAGTCCCGAAGCGGACGCCGGCCCGAAAGCAAATCGGTCATGTGTACGTCAACCGGATCAAACCCGGCCGCCTCGAACGCGGCTGCCATCTCCACATGCCCGTTAACTCCCTGCTCGCGCAGGATCGCCACCTTCGGCGCCGCCGAACCGCTGACCCGGACAGGTTCGGCCGGGTTGTAAGTCATGTGGAACGACAGGCCCGGATCGCCGTCATCGAGGATGTTGTCGAATTCCTCCAGCGCGCACCGCGGATTGTCGCGCTGTTCCTGCAGCTTGAATGTCGTTTCGGACCACATCCGGTTGAGCGCGGAAACGGGCTTCGAGAAAACAGTCCGGCCGCCATGCTTGAAAATAAGATCTCCGCCGCCCTGCCAGGTTCCAAGCTGCCGCGCCATTCCGGACATGCCGTGTTTCCCGATAATCCGCATGACCCTGTCAAGGTTGCCGTCCGCCACTTGTATCACGGCCCCGAGTTCCTCGCTGAAACAGGACGCAAGCGGATCCGGCCCCAGATTATCCAGTTCCACAGTTGCGCCCGAACGGCCGCCGAACGCCATCTCGGCAAGCGTGACAAGAAGGCCGCCGTCCGACCGGTCGTGATACGCAAGCAGAAGCCCTTCCTGTACGAGTTCCTGCACGGTTTCAAAGAACATCCTGATCTCAGCGGGATTGTCCGCGTCCGGGCAATCCGCGCCGGTCCTGTTGTACGCCTGAGCGAGTACCGAGCAGCCAAGCCGGTTCCGGCCTTTCCCGAGGTCCAGCAGGATTATCTTCGAATCGGCTGCGCGCTTGATGTCGGCGGTCACGGTCTTCCGAACGTCGCGCACGGGCGCAAAAGCACTTACGACCAGGCTCAGCGGCGCCGTTATCTTCCGCTTTTTGCCGGCGGAATCGTCCCACACTGAACGCATGGACATGGAATCCTTGCCCACCGGAACGGCCACTCCCAACGCCGGACAGAATTCCATGCCCACGGCGCGGACCGTGTCGAACAGGCCGGCATCCTCGCCCGGCTCGCCGCAGGCGCACATCCAGTTGGCGGAAAGCCTTACATTCGAGAGCGGTCCTATATCCGCGGCGGCGATATTGGTTATGGCCTCGGCCACCGCCATACGCCCGGAGGCCGGGGCCGACACAAGCGCCAGCGGGCTGCGTTCACCCATGGCCATTGCCGAACCCTCGTATGACCTGTATGAAAGCGTGTTGACGGCCACATCCGAAATCGGAACCTGGAACGGGCCAACCATCTGGTCGCGCGCGGTCATGCCCATGACCGTCCGGTCAGTGATTGTTATCAGGAACGTCTTGTTTGCTACGGCCGGAATATGCAACACGCGTTCCACCGCATCCTCGAACCGGATATCGCCCGTCTGCAGCGCAGCATGCTGTTCCTGTTCCCTTTTTACATCGCGCAGCATTTTAGGCGGCTTGCCTAGAATAACCTGAAGCTCGATATCTATGGGATTGTTGCCGAAATGTTCGTCCTGCAGAACGAGCCGCCCGTCGCCGGTTGCCTCTCCGATCACGGCCATGGGACAGCGCTCGCGCTCGCAGAGCGCGGTGAACCGGGCAAGGGAATCCCTGACAAGAGCCAGCACGTACCGCTCCTGCGCTTCGCAGCACCAGATTTCCATCGGGCTCATGGATTTCTCTTCGTTGTGGACTTTCCTGAGCCAGAACTGTCCACCTGTTTCGGACACCAGTTCGGGACAGCCGTTGGAAAGACCGCCCGCGCCGAGATCGTGAATGCTGAGAATGGGATTGTCGCTCCCGAGCGCAATGCAGGCATCTATGACCTCCTGGCACCTGCGCTGCATTTCCGCGTTGTCGCGCTGCACAGAATCGTAATCGAGCATTTCCGCGTTGCTGCCGACGGCCATGGAAGATGCGGCGCCGCCTCCCAGCCCGATTCTCATCGCGGGCCCGCCGATCTGGATGATATACGCGCCTGGTGGAATCCCGCGTTTACACGCGTGGCTTCGCTTGATGACACCCATGCCCCCGGCTACCATAATCGGCTTGTGATAACCCCGGTGCCGGCCGTTGCAGACATCCTCGTATGTCCTGAAGAATCCGCAAAGCTGTGGACGGCCGAACTCGTTTCCGAACGCAGCCCCGCCGAGCGGACCGTCTGTCATTATCTCGAACGGCGTGGCAAGCCGCTTCGGGAACTCGGCATGCTCTTTTTCCCACGGCATAACAAAACCCGGGATTCGCAGGTTGGAAACCATGAAGCCGGACAATCCCGCCTTGCTCCTGCCGCCTATGCCGGTCGCGGATTCGTCGCGTATTTCCCCGCCAACCCCTGTTGCAGCCCCGGGAAACGGCGAAATCGCGGTCGGGTGGTTGTGGGTTTCCACTTTCATCACGATATCAACGGATTCCGGCGCATAAGCGTAGCGATTGCTACCGTCGCGGCGAACCTCGAACCATGGCTCCTGGAACCCTTCGACCACGGCGGCATTGTCGGCATACGCGGAAAGAATGCCCCCGGGGGTCACGGCATGGGTGTTCTTGATCATCTTGAACAGCGACATGTCCTTCCTGTCGCCGTCCACAATCCAATCCGCGTTGAATATCTTGTGGCGGCAGTGTTCAGAGTTCACCTGGCCGAACATGACCAGTTCAACATCGGTAGGATTGCGGCGGATGGCGGAATAAGCCTTGAAAAGGTATTCTATTTCATCGCCGCTGAGCGCCAGTCCCATTTCGACATTCGCCTTTTCCAGCGCGGCCATTCCGCCGTTCACCAGATCCACAACCACAAACGGCCGCGGCTCCATGTGCATGAAAATATCGAACACGTCTTCATAAACGCCTTCTGTCATGCGGTCGTATAGCGCCCTGAGCGCCGGTCCCAGCCGGCCGGCGGGCAATACATCGACAGAGCCGCTTCCGGCCATCACGCGGAACCTGATCCCGTGTTCGACCCGCCGCACTGCGTTAATGCCGCAATTGACGAAGATATCGGTGGCCTTCGAGGACCACGGCGAGATCGTGCCCTTCCTCGGCATCACGAAAAATCCGCCGCCGCGGAAAGCTTCCGTGCCCGCGACTGTCCGCGCGCCGAGCAGTGCGAGCGCATGTTCCAGTGCGGTTCCTGAAAGCTCGGCCCGGAGTTCCACGAAAAACACCCTGTCAGCCTCGATACGCGAGATACCGGCGGCAGGGGCAAGCGCGCAAAGCTTCGCGCGCAAAGCCTCGGAACGGAAACCGGGGAACGCGGCGGAGCCGGCAAGGACAAGCGGCGGATAGGTTTTCCCGGAATCGCTCATTTCTTCTCCCTTTTCACAGATGGGTTCTGTCAAGAATTCTACCCCAGTTGTAAGGCTAATCAACGTTTCATCAAGCATTTGCAACGAGCCGGTTTTTCTCCTCCAGGAGTCAGGCACTAGGCGTTAGGAACTTCTCTGGATGCCCATGCATCGATCGCAGCATCTTGCCGACCTCTGAATTCAGCGACGTGAGCGTTCCGCGCACTTCGCTGCCATAGTCCGCTGCCTCCTAACGCCTAGCGCCTAATCCCTCCGTTGCCCAACCTACAGGTCAGATCTTCTCAATTCACCTTTTCATTCTTCGGATGTGAACGCATTATTTATTTCAGTCACCAGTTCCCGCGCCGCAGCCTCAGGATCGGCGGCGGCCGTTATTGCCGTTACCACCGCGATGATCTTGGCGCCCTCCCCGGCAAGCGCCGGCACATGCTCCTTCTTGATCCCGCCCATAACAGTGAAAGGAATCGAAACCGCCCGCGATATCCTCCGCAATCCTTCGATCCCGAGGAATCCGCTGTTCCATTCCTTGGTCGCGGTCTGGAACAGGGGACCGATATTCACATAAGAAGCGCCGTCCCTCTGCGCCGCGATTGCCTCTTCCTCCGTGTGAGTTGATACGCCTATCACAAGATCCGGGCACATCCGTCGCGCAATAGAGGCAGGCAGGTCGTCCTGCCCGAGGTGCACGCCGTCAGCGCCGGCGGCCAGTGCTATGTCAACGCGATCGTTGATTATCAACAGCGCCCTGTATCGCGCCGTGATTTCGCGCGCTTCAACAGCCAGCCTGTGCAACTCGCGGTCACAAACCCCTTTTTCGCGCAACTGGACGAGCCGGACGCCACCATCCAGGGCGCGCCTTATGACATCCGGCGTTCCCCTGCCCATGGAAAGGCCGCCCGAGGTTACAAGGTACACTCCCGCCCTGCTAAAAGAGGCCATGAGCTGTTTGTGTGTCATACAGGGTCCGCTGTCCGCATTGTCCTCAAAAGCGTCCGGCATAACCGGCGCCGCTCAATTCCTTTTCTTGTGCTCCTTGAGATGATTGATCTGGTCGCGTATCAGCGCCGCCTCCTCGTACCGTTCGTCCTTGATCGCCTTTGTGAGTTTCTGCGAGAGCAATTGTTCGGGCGACGGCTTCCTGTTCTCGTCCGTCGTTTCGCCCGGGATAATCATGCCGGCGGAATTCATCACTTCCTCGGCGACCAGTATCGGGGCTTCACACCTGAGGGCCAGCGCTATTGCGTCGCTCGGCCTGGCGTCGATCGTCAATTCCTTCCCGTTATTATCCAGCACCAGCTTCGCGAAAAAAGTGCCTTCAACCAGATCGGATATCTCCGCCCTCGTCACGCGGCAACCGATTTCGGCCAGTATGTTGTTCATGAGATCGTGCGTCAGCGGCCGCTGGAATGTCAATCCCTCCAGCTTCAACTGAATGGAATGCGCCTGCCCGATATCCACATGTATGGGCAGCACCCGATCGTCCGTCTCGCCCTTGAGAAGAACGATCAGATCCTTGTTGAACATCACGATTCTGCTTACCTGTACTTCCAGCATAATACCGTCCCTAAATTAAGGAGTCGGAATTCCGGCATCAGGATTCGGAATTGCCGGGATCCGGAAGAAGAACCCGGGACAAGTTCGTGCCGTCGCCTGATCACCCGAATATTCAGCGATTATCTACAGCATGAGCGCCGGAAAATCAACCCCTTGGAATCAGCCACCAGCCATCCTGAATTGTGCACTGTTCTTCAGCCGGCCTTTTCGAGCAGCTTGTGCTTGAACAGCATCTTGATCATCAGCGCGTCCAGTGCGTGCCCGGCTTTGTAGGACAATATGGTTCCGACAAGCCTGCCCGTATCTATCAATGCGACTGCGGCCAGCAGGTCAAGCGTGGCCCTGTGCCATGCGGCCTCCAGCGACTTGCCGTTTTCCATCTTCATCCTGGGTTCGTTCAGGTATTCATTCCGACCGGCGATGAGTATATTCTGCCGCGTATAACCAAGGTGTCTTACATCGGCGAAGAGTTTTCCGACCGTCATGCAGTAAAGCATCATCCCGAGATTCGTGTTTGTGCGGGCATATGAACCATGGGTAAACGTGCGTTTTGTCACGTCGAACCTGATGCGCTGCTTACCGATCGCCGTTTTGAAATTAACAGCGCAATCAACCCTCAACAGCAAAGGCGCCCCCTTTTCGTGCGGAAGGAACGCGAGGAACGCGCCGTCAGGCCGGCCGACCGATACCGGCTCTTTCACGGTGAGATACCCTGCCGGCGCTGCCTGGCGTTTCGTGCCGGCGCGCGCCAGCGCCTCCACCATGTCCAGGCTGCTCCTGTCGAACAGTGGCGGATCCCCGGAATCGGTTTTCACCACTAGATTATCAATACCAAGACCGGCCTTCATGGCCACGAAATGCTCGACCATGCGAACATAATTATGGGGCGAGCCGCTGCACAGCACGATATTCCGCTCCGTTGTCCAGACATTCCGGACGCTTACGCCTATCGGAAGCGACTCCGGCAGGTCGGTGCGGTCCAGCCACCATCCCTGTTCGTCATCCGCGGGTTCGAACCTGAGAGTCCTGGTGGCCTTGCCGAAGAAAGTACCCGGACCTGAAACAGAAACCGGTTCGGCAATGGTTGTCTGCTGAGCGTCAAAAAGATCGGTGCCATCGGACAGCATTTCCCGGTCAACCGGTTGCCCTGCGAATTCCGAATAGCCGCGTTTGACGTCCTCGGCATTGCCGGAAAGCACGCGGCCTGTTGTCTCATTGGTTTTCATGCATCCGACTTTACCACAGGAATTTCCGGACGCAACACCGGATGACAACGATCGAAACGAAAACTGAAAGAATATGCATCATGTCACACAGCGCCATGCCTGTGCTTGAACATCGCTTCTTGTTGAATATGGCAAAACCGTTGCAGAGCCGGGAAGTCGCCGAAGTACCGGTGCGCGGATTTGTCGAATCCCCTTGCAGGAAGAAATACGACAGGGTGTGCGGACAGTCAAACGGGCCGAATGCCTCCGGAAACAACCTGTGCACTATCCGGCATATCTGCCCGTGGCGCACAACGGCATAATAACCGCAAACAGGGATGCCGGCAGTAAACATGCCGGCTTGTTCTTCATGCACACCGCGCGTTTTGACCAGACGGCCGCCTGCTCAAAACGCGCCGAGCAAGACGCTGGTGAAAGTCAGAATCGGCGCTGTTTCCCGGAAATCATCCACTGCCGCGCGCACATCCTGCAAAGCCATCCTGGCCTCGTCGTAAAGCGTGTCGTCCTCCGACATGAGGTGTCCAAGGAAACCCTTGCCCTGTTCAAGCCGGTCGCTGATCTCCCTGAGATTCGCGGCCGCGGCGGCCACGTCATTGTACACAGAGTCGTCGTTCATGAGTTTTCCAAGCGTGCCCTTGCCTTCGCGCACCTGCGTCACCATTTCCTTAACATCGGCAACGGCCACAGCCACGTCCTTGAAAAGAGCGTCGTCGTTGACCAGCCTGCCCAGGGTGCCCGTGCCGGAGTTGATCTTGTCGGATATCTCGCGAGCATTCCGGATCAACTGCCCAAAATCCTGGATACCGCCGTCCTCATCCAGGGTCTTTCTGAGTTCAGCTATTATTTTCCCCGCATCTTTCATCAAATCGCCCGGCATCCTGCCCGGAACCACCATGCCGCGCGGCAACGGCCTGGCATCCGCGCTACCTTCGCTCAACTGGACCTGACGCCCGCCCAATACTGTAGTAGAGGCAACCACGGCCCAGCAATCTTCCTTCAATTTCAAGTGTTCCTGAAGAGTGCACCGCACGTGCACCTTGCCGACCTTGCTCGCGAGATCCAGGTTCTTCACCTCGCCAACCGTCATACCCCTGACAACAACCGAATCACCCTTTTTCAGGCCCATGACTTCGTCGAATTCGATGGTAATCATCTGACGGGTCTTGAAAAAAACCTCGCCTGTAATAAAGATGGTGAAGAGGAAGAGTCCCAGTAAAACCGCAAACGCAAATCCCCCGACAGCCACTTCCCTTCTAAGTTCGCTGCTGATTGCCGTTGCTCTCATATATATCCCTCCCATGGGCCTTTCTGCGTGATAAATTGAGCCTTCAAAAAAGCCTGCACTTCCTCCCTGTCCGACCTGACGAACTCCCCTGGAGTACCCGCCTCAATGAGCGATCCGCGATAGATCATCCCGATGCGCGTTCCTATGGCAAGTGCGCTGTGCAAATCGTGGGTAACCACCACGCTGGTCACCCGCAATTCCCTCCGCATGTCGTCAATCAGCGAGTCAATTGCCCGTGACGTAACCGGGTCCAGCCCTGACGTCGGCTCGTCATACAGGACGATCTCCGGTTTTTCAACCAGCGCACGCGCCAGGCCCGCCCTTTTCCTCATACCGCCCGAAAGTTCGGACGGATGCTTGTCGGCCTCGTCTTTCAGCCCGACCATGGCCAGTTTTTCCACGACCGCGGCGGCGATTTCGTCCTCCGGCATCGTTGTTTTTTCCCTTAAAGGAAGCGCCACATTCTCACCAACCGTCAGCCACTCCAGCAGCGCTGCGCTCTGGAACAGCACGCCAAACCTGCGCCTGATCCTTTCCAGTTCGCCGCCGACCGCATCGCTGATAACATCATCGCCCACCAGTACCCTGCCTTCATCCGGCCGCAACAGCGAAACCATGTGCTTGAGCGTCACACTTTTGCCCGCGCCCGACGGACCGACAATGACAAACGTCTCGCCGTCGGCGATCTCGAAGCTGACTCGATCAAGAACCTTGCGACCGGCAAGGTTCTTTGACACGTTTTCGAACCGGATCATACGTAGAAAATCCTCGTCACGAAGAAACCGCTTATCAATATTGCCAGGAATGCCACAACAACGGCTTTGCGCGTGGCGTTGCCCACGCCTACGGCGCCGTTTGTGGTCACGAACCCCTGGTAACATGCGACTGTCACGATAATGAGTCCGAACAGGAACGCCTTGAAAAGGCCGACATATATATCCTTGAATGTGATAAACGTTGTTGCATTCTCGATATACGCAACCCACGCCACTCCGAGTTGCGTCCTGCCAACGATCCCGCCCCCGATCACACCCATCAAACAGCCGTAGAAGGACAACAGCGGGGTCATTATTGCCATAGCCACAAGCCTGGGCATCATCAGGAAACGAACCGGGTCTATGGACATCACCTCAAGCGCGGCGACCTCCTCCGAAACCACCATCGTTCCCATTTGCGCAGCGATAGCCGCACCCACACTGGCGGCTAGGATGATTCCGCTCATGAAAGGGCCCATCTCCCTGAGCATGGACATCATCACCGCGCTGCCGATAAAAACCTCCTGGTTAAACCTGCGCAGCTCGATACCTGTCTGGAGCGCCAGAATCATCCCGGTGAACATCGCAACAACGGTGATTACCGGGATGCTGAGAATGCCCCCCAGGTACATCTGGTTGAGTATTTCGCGCCTGATCCTGGGTTTCACCGCGTCAGGCAGCGACATAATCGCGGACCACAGCAAAAGCAGCGACCTGCCCATGCCGCGGCTGGAACGGATCAATATCCGGCCGAACGTGCCCATGGCGCCGGTCGGCGGCGGATAAACCTCCGGTTCTCTTGTGATCATCACGCTCATTGCCTGTCACCTTCCACACCGGCCGCCGCTTTCCCGCGCAGCTTGAAAAAATACATGAACTTCACGGTAACATCATCGCCCCGCCGCTCCCGCCCCAGCAAACCGAGAAAAAGCGACCACGAATTCGAAAGGCGATTTTCGCCTGAATTCTCCCACGACACAAGAGGAAACACAGACACCCTGTTGCCTGTTTCGCTTTTCACGCTTCTGGCCAGACCCCAAAGAAGTTCGTCCTCCACGCAGCCATTCCGTTTCACGTGGGTGAAAAGTGTCCAGAAAGGACCGTAAGCGTTTTCGATAACCGGCGAATTCAACGCAGGCCACAGGTCCGGAATGCGGGTCCTGCTCACGTCGCCGTTCTCGCGGTAGGAAACCAGCGGCCACACTTTCATCGAACGGTCAATCACTGTCCCGCGCTTCTGCGTATTATCCGGGGATTTCATGCGCTTGCTGTGGTACTGCACGAATGGAAGGATCATGAACCGGTTGTCGGTCATATCCGGAAGATCGCGGAACCAGGTGGTCGCAATCGGCCAGAAAAGGAAGGATGTGCGCAACCCGGCCTCCGCTTTCGCGCCGACAAAAGGCCAGATGTAAAACCGGTTGACCTTGCCCTTTCCATACTGGAAAAATGGCCACGGCAGCGACAGGTCCTTCTGCTTTGGCCCCACCGACCACCGGATCAGCGGTGGAATCAGCGTGAACGACTGGAATTCCCCCTGCCGCGTATGGCCGAACAGCGGAAATATAATGTAGCCGCTCCCGCCGGGCGGCCTGTAATCCCGGCCGTAGGTCCACAGCGGCCAGAGGAAGAAATCCCTCTGCCACCGGTTCGCCTTTTCTGTCCTGCCATATAAAGGAAGAACACGGATACCGAAGATATCGTCTCCGCGCGTGTAAGACAGGAACGGCCAGAGAACATCCACGGTCTGGTGATCCATCTTGTTGTAGCGGCAGAAAAGCGGAAACAGGATGAATTGCACGCGATCCATTGACAGGAACTCGTTCACCTGCCCAATTACCGGAAACACCGCCGCGTATGTCTGTCCCTCGGCATCACGGCCCGTGAAGAAGAACGGAAGCATCCACAGCCTGTAGCGGGACTTCGGATCGGACGTGTTGAAATCGGTGTAATATGTGGACATCATGCGGACGCTTTTTTGATTCAGGCTTTGCCTGACCGTGGCAAAGGGCCACATCCAGTCAGTCCTGTAACTGGACGCACCAGGATTTGCAGAGCGGACAAAGAAAGGACGCATAGCGTCGAACCGGGAGCCATCCGGAGCAATTCTGGTTTCGAAGAGCGGGCCCAGCATACGCAGCCTGGATTCCCCGTACAACGTGGTGTCGCGGCCCGCGATAAAACCCAGGTCGAACGGCATGGCCGACGCCGGGGAATTGGTTGTGCTTTCGCCTGCCCGGGCAGGGACAGACAGCGCCACAGCAAGAACGCCGGCACACAGCAAGCCGGCGCCTCGTGCAGTCCATGTTGCGCGACAAATGGTCATGATTTCACGTTTCAAGAAGGCATGCTGCCGAAAGCGTCGAGGATTGCGCCGTCCTTGCGGAAAATCCTGGCAATCAGAGCCACGCGCATCCACATACCGTTCCTCATTTGCCGCCAATACATTGCGCGGGGATCATGATCCACTTCCGGAGTTATTTCCGTTTTCCGGGGAAACGGATGCATAAGGACGGCATCCGGCCTGAGCAGGTCCAGATGCTCCACCCTGAAGGAATAATTGCCGATGTCCACCTTGCCGCTTTCGCCGTTCGTATCCCATTCATGCTGTATGCGGGTCATGTAGATGGCATCCGCCTCGGGTATGATCTTCCTGAAATCGCGGCTCACTTCATACGAGACGCCGGCCCGGCGCAGCATGTCGACAATATCCTCGCCTATCTGCAGCTCGTCGGGAGCGACAAAACACTGCTTCACGCTGCGGTAGTTCGTGAGCAGCATGGCGAGAGAGCGAACCGTCCTGCCCCTGGCGAGGTCACCGACAAACACGATGGTTTTCCCGTCTATTCCGCCCCTGCTCTCAAAGCTTCGCTGAAGCGTATAGATATCCAGGAGCGCCTGCGTGGGATGCTGATCCTTGCCCGAGCCGGCATTGATGATCGGGATCGGCCGGTCGGAATTGGAAAGCATCCACGCCATTCGTTCCACGAACCCGCTGAGTTCGGTTCTCATAACCATGAGATCAAAATACGAGCTGAACGTGCGCACGGAATCCTCGCGCGTTTCGCCCTTGAATTCGCTTGAAACCGATGCATCGCGAACTTCGCCGAGCTGTATACCGAGTATCTGGCAGGCAGCGCAGAACGACAGGAACGTGCGACTGCTGGGCTGCGTGAAATAGAGCATCGCCCTTTTATTCTGAAGCAGGCTTCTCAGGAAAGATGCGCCTTCCTCGGTTTTCGCGATCTTCCGGATGCAAGTTGCGAGATGCCCGGACTCATCGAGCCGGCGGCGATCGAACTGCTGGGCCACCAGCACGTGAAACTCGCGGCCGTCCTGCATATAATACTGCGCCTTGTCGTCCGGGGAAAGATCCTGGAACTCCGGCCACTTGATTCCCGTGAGATTATTATTTCCCGCCATGCCTCCGCGCCCTCCGAACCGCGCCGTGCCGCGGTTTCTTCCCGGACAATGTGGCAACCATCAACGCCTTGAGAGTATGCATCTTGTTTGCCGACTGTTCAAAAACCTTCGAGAACGGCGCATTGAACACCTCGTCCGTCACTTCAAGCGCGCCCAGGTCGCGTGTGAAATCGGTGTTCGAATCGTGAAACGCAGGCAGGCAATGCAGGAATATGACCTGACCGTTGTCGATATTGCCGGTCTTGCGCATGAGATCCATGGTAATCCGGTATGGCTTCAGGAGACGCAATCGTTCGCCCGACTGGGCCTCTTCCCCCATGGAAACCCACACATCGGTATATACCACATTTGCGCCGCGGACTGCATCCGCGGGATCGTGCGAAATAGAGATCTCGCTCTTCCTGCCCAGAGCCACCGACCTGGCGCGTTCCACACGAACCAGATCCGGGACAAGCGACTCCGGGGTGCAGTTCACGAAATTGATTCCCATCATCGCGCATCCTGTCATCAGGGAATTCACCACGTTATTCCGGCCATCGCCGACATATACCGCCTTCAAGCCCTTCAGCCGGCCGAAATGCTCGCGTATGGTCATGCAATCCGCGAGAATCTGCGTGGGATGGCTTTCGTCGGTCAATCCATTCCAGACCGGCACACCAGCGTGCCGGGCGAGCAGATCCACCGTCGCCTGGCTGTAACCTCGAAAGAGTATGCCATCCACCATGCCGCCGATTACCCGAGCCGTATCGGCCACAGACTCCTTCTTGCCCAGATGGATATTGTGCACATCGAGATACTCCGCGTGCCCGCCCTCGTCAACGGCCGCCACTATTGCGGCACAACGCGTACGGGTGGAGGGCTTCTCGAATACAAGCGCAATGGTTTTCTGTTTCAGAAGGCTGCCCGGCCTTCCGGACGCCTTCTTGCGTTTGAGCTGGGCAGCAAGGTCCAGCAACGCGATGAACTCCACGTCGGACAGCGATTCCAGATTCAGCAATGACCTTCCGGATAGATTTACCGCCTTGCTCATGAATATATTCCCCTGCATCCCCGAGTTTCCGGAATTCCGGCCCGGAATGCGGAATGCGAATTCAATAACACCCGTTCATAGAACAGATTTCGGCCCAATGCGAGCCTTTTCTATGCCGCCCAAGACACCGCGGGTGTAAGTCAAATTTGTTGGGCGTTGGGCATCCTGGTCGCGCTCGAAGCGCAGAGAACATGCCGCTTCCAACCAATGCGACGCGTCTCTCGGGCAATAACCAACGCGGCTGTTTGGGGCGTCCGCTGCGTTGGCGCTGTCTGTCCGGATTCATATCCTGGCCAGACAGCGCCGCCTTGCGGCTTTGGACTGGATATTGACCTCTTTATAACCTGCTTCTGACCGCCGCCTCCAAACAGCCGCATTATTATCGCCTCTTCGAGATCCGCGCTTGCCACGGCGAAGTCCCGAAGGGCGAAGACGGGTCGCGGTTTGCCCCTACTTCGCCCGGCGTTCCGCCGTGCTACGCAGGGCAGCCACAGCGCAACGCCGCTTCGCGTCGTGCGCTGTAGGCTGTCGGAACCACCCGTGCGGAGGGCCTAGGCATGGGGTATTGTCATGAACAGTAGACGAGATATACCG
>Ga0172375_10007635_pt1 | contig 14759 bp, 12 predicted proteins | sample LakKiv1m_FD_114537 | JGI IMG/M metagenome (GOLD analysis project Ga0172375, IMG submission 114537) | Freshwater microbial communities from Kabuno Bay, South-Kivu, Congo - kab_092012_11.1m | ecosystem: Environmental > Aquatic > Freshwater > Lake | place: Democratic Republic of the Congo... | reverse complement strand
TTAATTCTCTTTAAAGAAAAACTCATGCTAGTTCATGCTTTGCTTTGAAGTAATTTAAAAATATCTAAATTTACGAATGAGGCTTTTCGGTAACGATTGGAACAACAACCTGATTTCTCTACTCATTATACTCAATAGAGGCTCTTGCAAAAGTCAAATTCCGCTGCAAATAGGTCAGGCATCTTGCCTGACAAATCATTTATTTTCAAGATGTTACGAGGCAGGATGCCTCGTCTATTTTCTGATTTTGGAAACTTTTGCAAGAGCCTCTATATAGTAGCCTTTTAATTTACGGCATACAGAATATAGAAACTATTATTTTTTTTCTTGACATTAATTTTCTCTCACACTATATTTAGTGGTAGAAAGTGGTAGAAAGTGGGGGGTGCAAATGCCAGCTTTCTCAGGGAAGTATTACTACACAGTTGACCCAAAAGGCAGGATAATTATCCCTGCTCCTTTCAGGGAGATCATTTCAAGTAATTATAGCTCAAAACTTTACATCACAAACGCTCCATTTGATAAATGCCTTTATGTCTACCCGCTGGAGGAGTGGAATAAACTCCAGGAACAGGTGCGGACAAAACCAAGATCTGATGAAGCAATCAGGTTCTTTTTAAGAAGAGTTATCGCCTCTGCTATTGAAATAGAGATGGATAAACAGAGTAGAGTTCTGATACCTGCTGCCCTTAGAGAGGATGCAAATATAAATACTAATGTTGTTGTGGTTGGACAGCTAGAAAGAATTGAACTTTGGGATAGAAATGAGTGGGATGTCTTATTCGACCCTGCAAAGATAGATAAGAAATCTATCGAAGAAAAACTTGCGGCCTATGGTCTTTAAAATTGCAAAATGCAGATTGCAAATTTTAAATTTTAAATTTTAAAGAGGGTTGTAGAATTTACATTTTGAAATTTACATTTTACATTTTGCATTGTGTGATTGATTAACAGTGGAGATTCTTCATCTGCCGGTTATGCTGAGAGAGGTGATGGAGATGCTTAACCTAAAGGCGGGCGGAGTATATGTGGATGCAACAATTGGTTATGGGGGACATTCAGAAAATATATTAAAGCTGATAGGTTCTGATGGCAAACTCTTAGGTATTGACAAAGACGATGAGGCTATAAATATAGTTAAAAAAAGGCTCTTAGACAGCAGGGTTATTTTGAAGAGAGGAAATTTTTCAGACTTGGAAAGGCTGCTTTATTCGGAGGAAATATATGAGGTTGACGGCATCCTGTTTGACCTTGGTGTTTCGATGATGCAATTAAAGAATCTTGGAAGGGGATTTAGTTTTGTTTCTGATAAACGTCTGGATATGAGGATGGATAGAAGACAGAGATTGTCTGCGTGGGATGTTGTAAACAGATATTCTGAAAAAGAAATCGAGCGAATACTGAGAGAATTTGGCGAAGAGCGCCTTTCAAAAAAGATATCAAGGGCAATAGTCAGGCAGAGGGGTAAGAGACCGATTGATACCTGTTCTGAACTAGCAAAGGTTATAGAAGGTGTATATGGCGGAAGGGGTAGAACCCATCCTGCAACAAAAACATTCCAGGCATTAAGGATAAAGGTAAATGAGGAACTTGAAGAACTCAGGGCAGGACTTGATGCTTCGTTACGGCTTCTCAAGAAGGGGGGGAGATTGTGCGTTATCTCATACCATTCATTAGAAGACAGGGCGGTTAAGCATTTTATGGCAGACGGTTCAAAAAAAAGTTTACTTAAAATCATCACAAAAAAACCCAAAACTCCAGGCCCTGAAGAACTCAGGTTGAACCCCTCTTCAAGGAGTGCAAAGCTGAGATCGGCCGAGAGGATATGATATGATATATACAGGCAGTAGGATTATATTTTTTCTTAGGCCCTTATTAATTGCCCTATTGCTCGTTGGTGTGTTCGGTCTTGTATATCTAAGGTCCAGCGTTATGACGTTAGAATACAGTCTCGGTGACCTTGAAAAAACCAGGAGGAATTATCTTAGAGAGAGAAAGATGCTGCTTGCTGAAAAGACAAGCCTGCTGTCTTTTGAAAGAGTTGAAGCATCTCTTAGTAGAAGCCGTGGTTTTGTCCTTCCCGCTAGGATTAGGGTAATACACGTAAAAAACCGGAAGGAGACTTTACCCTATAATGCCTCATTGGAAAGAAAATTGACCGAACCTTAATTACAGAAGGGCGCAGGGGATTGAATAAAAAGAGGGCGATTATTTTGAATACCACAATCATTTTCAGTTTTTTTGTGGTATTCCTGCGCCTTACAGACCTGATGATACTCAACCATAAGAGCCTTTCGGAGAGAGCTAAACTGCAACATGTAAAGGTTGAAGACATTCGGGTAAGAAGGGGGATAATATTTGACAGACAGGGGAGGGAATTCGCATTAAATATTGAACTCGAATCTCTCTATTGTGACCCTGAGATTCTTGATCTCAATAATGATGGCTTAAAAAGACTTGCATCTGTGATAGCGAAGGAACCCATGTTTATCCTTTCGAAAATTCACAATGGTGGGAGATTTGTATGGGTCGAAAGAAAGCTTGAGCCAGATACTGTAGAAAAGATAAAGGGGCTTAATATCAAAGGCCTGGGGTTTTTGACTGAGGCAAAAAGGTTTTATCCGAAAGGGAAGCTTGCCTCTCACATTCTCGGTTTTGTTGGCATAGACAACCAGGCTCTTGAAGGCGTCGAACTAAAATATGACAGATATATGAAGACTAGCGGTGGGAAGATTTTTTTGGAGAGGGATGCTATTGGCAGGACACTTTCATCAGGAGTAGATACAGAAGCAAGGGGTAATAATGTTGTCCTTACAATAGACGAAGGACTCCAACATATTGTCGAGAAGGAAATTGATAAGGCAATGGAGCAATGGAAAGCTGCTGCAGCGTCAGTTATAATGATGGACCCTTTCACAGGTAAGATACTTGCCCTTTCCAACAGACCTACATATGATCCTAACAATGCCGGTAATGCGCGTAATCCTGAGAAGAGAAACAGGGCGATAACCGATTGCTATGAACCTGGATCCACATTCAAGATCATTGTAGGGACTGCTGCGCTTGAAGAGAGGCTGGTAAATCCCGGGACCTTATTTGACGTCAGTAAAGGTAGTGTCGAGGTTGGAGGCAAGGCTATTCGAGATATCCATAAGCACGGAGTTCTGAATTTCAAAGAGGTTATTCAGAAATCCTCAAATGTAGGTTCAGTTACTATTGGCCTGAAGCTCGGAAAAGATAGGATATATAAATACGCAAAACTTTTTGGGGTTGGTGAAAAGACAGGAATAGATTTGCCAGGTGAAGTCTCAGGTTGGATATCCCGGCCTGAAAGATGGTCGGGTACATCCATTGGTGCGATATCTATTGGGCAGGAGGTTGCAGTAACACCACTTCAGATACTCAGGGCTTATTCTGCGATTGCAAATGGAGGATTTCTTGTCAGACCACATGTTGTATCTGAGGTAATCTCCCCGGAAGGCCGTGTGCTTGCTTCATTTAGAGATGAGGAGATGAATCGCATAATTTCTGAAAAGACTGCTGGAACATTTAAAAATATATTAAAAGGTGTCGTAGAAGAGGGTGGAACCGGCAGTAGCGCATCAGTTGATGGGAATGAGGTTGCAGGCAAGACAGGGACAGCGCAGGTTATAAATCCAGAAACAAAGAGGTACTCGAGAGAAAAATTTGTCAGTTCATTTGTGGGGTTTGTGCCTGCTGATAACCCAAGGCTTGCAATAATTGTTGTTATCTATGAACCTAAAGGCCAGATTTACGGAGGCGTGGTGGCTGCGCCTGTTTTCAGGGATATTGCTAACCAGGCGTTATCATATCTTGATATTCCGCTGGATAGCATCCCTTACAATGACCATTTATTAGTATCAAGATGAAACTCAGAGAATTTCTTCAGGGCTGTGATTATATCCTAGTAACGAGATCTGAACCCCAAACTCCGAACTCAAATCACCCCGGCTCCCCCTCCACTCCCCTTTGGAAAAGGGGGGCTGAGGGGGATTTTAAAGGGGGGCATAGGGAGATTAACGACTTGTTACTGAATACGGATATTTCAGGCCTAGCGTATGATTCACGGAAGGTAGAAGAAGGATACCTTTTTGTGGCAATTAAAGGTGAAAGATACGATGGGCATGATTTTATCAAAGATGCAATTAGAAAAGGTGCGGTTGCGCTAGTGTATGAGCACGATAATTCGGAATTCGGAATTCGGAATTCGGAATTAAATTCTGCAATCCGCAATCCGCAATCCGCAATTTCTTTTATCCGTGTTAAGGACGGCAGAAAGGCGCTTGCCTGCTTCGCTAATAATTTTTATGAGATGCCATCGAAAAACCTGACACTGATAGGGGTGACGGGTACAAATGGAAAGACCACAACAACTTATATCCTTAAGTCTATACTTGAAGCCTGGGGGAAGAAAGTTGGTTTAATTGGTACAATTCAATACTTGATACATAAAAAAGTCTACCCCGCAGTGCATACAACACCCGAATCCCTGGATTTTCAGCGTCTGTTAAAGGATATGCTTTTATCAGGATGCACACATGTTATCTCAGAGGTCTCTTCTCATGCCCTTGCACAGTTCAGGGTTGATAGGGCTGCTTTTAATGCAGCAGTGTTTACAAATCTTACCAGAGACCATCTGGACTTTCATAAAAATATGGAGGATTATTTCAGGGCAAAGGAGAGATTGTTTCTGGAGCTTCTTGATAAAGACGGGACTGCTATAATCAATATTGATGATCCGTATGGAAAGAGACTTGTATCTTCACTCGTTGCCCGTCACCCGTCACAGGATATATTGACATACGGGCTTGAGGCTGGAGCAGATATCATGGCAGGTGATGTTAAAAGCTCATTCCAGGGACTGAAGTTCAAGTTATCATTTCGCGGCAGGAGTTACGATATCTCATCTCATTTAACAGGTTTAACAAATGTGTATAATATATTATCTGCAGTTGGTGTGTCGATCTCGTTGGGAATCCCGTGGAAGGTAATACTCGAAGGCTTGATAGAGTCAGGTAATATTACGGGCAGATTCGAAAAGGTTGATAAGGGTCAGGGTTTTCTATGCATTGTTGATTATGCACATACAGAAGATGCCCTCGAAAGACTGATATATACTGCAAGAGAACTTCTCAAAAAGTCATTAGTCCATAGTCATCAGTCATTAGTACCAGTGACAAATGACCAATGTCCAATAACCAATGACCAGTTCACTAACCATGCACGAGGGAGGGTACCACGTATAATTACCGTTTTCGGGTGCGGGGGAGATAGGGACCGTGGCAAGAGGCCACGGATGGGAGCTGTAGCAACGAGGCTTAGCGACTTTGTAGTTATAACCTCTGACAACCCGAGATCTGAAGAACCCTCCGGTATTATTAAGGAGATTGAGGATGGAGCAGTGGCTAAAAACTATGTTATAGAGCCTCACAGGAGAGAAGCGATCAGAAAAGCCGTTAATATGGCAAGTGATGGTGACATTGTTCTTGTTGCAGGCAAGGGGCACGAGGATTATCAAGAGATTAAAGGCGTCAGATACAAATTTAATGACAGGGAAGTTCTTGAAGAGATAATAAAACACAAGATGCAAGATACAAGATGCAGGATGCAAGGTTAAAAAAAGATATCTGGTATCATGAATCATGCATCGGTAATTCATGAACAGAATACGGTTATGCTGACAATTAAAGATATTATTAAAGCAACAAGCGGGAAGATTATCTGTAGCGATTCTAATATGTTCACAGGGATATCTATTGATTCAAGGACTATAAAAGAAGGCGAATTATTCATAGCACTCAGGGGCAGCAGGTTCGACGGACATAATTTTCTTAATGAAGCGTTAAAGAGAGGCAGCGGAGCTATTGTAAATTTTCAGCCAGCAGGGGCTGTAAAGGATAAGACAATAATATACGTGAACGACACACTGAAGGCCTTTCATGAAATCGCGCGTTATATGCGTTTAAAGAGGGATATCCCTGTTATTGGCATAACAGGCTCAAATGGGAAGACCACGACAAAAGAACTTATAGCTTCAATCCTGAGCGCCAGGTACACGGTCCTGAAGAATACAGGTAATCTAAATAATCATATCGGCCTTCCTCTGAGCCTTACAAGGATAGATGATGCTGATGAGATTGTTGTGCTCGAGATGGGTGCAAGTGCCCCGTGTGAAATAAAAGAATTATGCGAGATATCAATTCCAAATTACGGAGTTTTAACTAATATTAGTCAGGCACATCTTGAGGGATTCAAAGATATTGAGACAATAAGAAGGACCAAGCTTGAAATTCTCGATTATATCAATGTAGCTATTGTTAATGCTGATGATGCTTTTATGATGGAAGGCATTCGTAAATCAGGCTTTAAAGGCCAAGTAATCGCGTATGGGATTAAAAATCCTGCTGAAATCCGTGCTACTGATATAAGACTTCGTGAAAAGGGTTCAGTTTTTAATTTACACGCTGGTGAAAATAAATCTATAGAGGTCTATCCAAAAATATCAGGGATGTTTAATATTTATAATCTACTTGCAGGTGCATCAGCTGGCTATCTATTTAATATTGACCTCCCGGATGTAAAGAATGCGATCGATTCTTTTACAGGTGTGCCAATGAGGCTTGAGCTTAAGGAACTTAACGGCATCAATTTTATAAGTGATGTCTATAATGCTAACCCGGCCTCGATGGATGAAGCTATAAAAGAGCTTGTCAGAATAAAGAGAGGAAGGATAATCGCTGTTCTGGGAGATATGCTGGAACTTGGATCCTATGAAGAGGAGGCTCATAGAAGACTCGGCAGGTTGATGTCAGGACTTCCGATTGACATCTTTATCGCAGTAGGTCCGCTTATGGCATTTGCTGCATCAGAGTTCTCTGGCCGCGTTTATAAATTACAGAGTGCTGGAGAGGCGGGGAAACTGTTAAGGGATATCTGCAAAAAAGGAGATACAGTTTTGATAAAGGGTTCCAGGGGCATAAATATGGACAAGGTTCTGAAGGCATAGTGCTATATATCCTTTTATATAACCTGCACAACTGGTTTTCTCCCTTTAATGTCTTCAGGTATATAACATTTAGAACATCCCTTGCTGTGCTTTCAGCAATGATTTTTACGGTGATATTGGGCCCATGGATAATAAATAGGCTGAAGAGGTTAAGCATGACCCAGCAAATAAGAGATGACGGCCCAAAGACCCATATGGGTAAGACAGGCACTCCTACGATGGGCGGGCTTCTTATTATTCTCTGCATATTACTCTCGGTTTTTATGTGGGGAGACCTTAAAAATACATATGTCTGGGTCATGATTATTTCACTTGTAGGTTTTGGAGGTATCGGCTTTTTGGATGACTATTTGAAGATTGCAAGAAAGAATCACAAAGGTCTCAGGGCATATCAGAAGTTTGGGATGCAAATAGCCCTTGCGTTTCTAATCGGACTCTTCCTTTATATGAATCCAAAGGACCCATTTACGGATGTACTGAATGTGCCATTTTTTAAGAGATGGCTCTTTGATCTGGGATGGTTCTACATACCGTTCTCTGTAATTGTGATCGTAGGCTCATCAAATGCGGTCAACCTTACTGATGGCATAGACGGGCTTGCAATAGGGCTTGTGGCTGTTGCAGTGCTGGCAAATGGCGTGCTTGTTTATATTTCAGGACATAAAGGACTGGCCCAGTACCTCCAGGTCCTTTATCTTCCCGGTACTGGAGAGCTGACCGTTTTCTGTGGCGCAATGCTTGGCGCATCACTCGGGTTTCTCTGGTATAACTCTTATCCTGCAGACATTTTTATGGGTGATGTGGGTTCGCTCGGACTTGGTGGAACGCTTGGAACCCTTGCTGTAATAACAAAACATGAGCTAGTCCTTGCAATTGTGGGTGGCATCTTTGTTATTGAAACAATCTCTGTCATGCTGCAGGTAGCATCATTCAAGCTAACCGGAAAGAGGGTTTTTAAGATGGCGCCTATTCACCACCACTTTGAATTGAAAGGATGGCCTGAACCAAAGGTGATTGTAAGATTCTGGATAGTTGGTATAATGCTTGCTTTATTAAGTCTGGCAACCTTAAAAGTGAGGTGACTATGAGAATAAAGTTCAAAGTTCAAAGTTCAAAGTTCAAAGTTCATAAAAGATATTTTCTATTTTTCCTTTTGTTTTCACTCTTCACTCTTCACTTTTCAATTTCAACTTCTCTTGCTGATGAAGTTCATACTAGATCTGCAGTTGCGATGGATGCATCAACAGGAAGGATTCTATATGCAAAAAACCTAAATCTCAGACTTCCTCCAGCAAGCACAACAAAGTTGATGACAGCGGTCGTGGTTATGGAGAATGCAAACCTTGCTGATGTTGTAACCATCAGCAGGAACGCCTCACGTGTTTCTCCGCACAAGGCAGGTTTCAAAGAGGGAGATAGAGTAACGGTTGAGAAACTTCTCTATGCTGCTCTGATAGGTTCTGCGAATGATGCAGCTGTCGCGCTCGCGGAAGCAGTTGCTGGTTCAGAGACAAGATTTGTCGAGCTCATGAATAAAAAAGCTGTTGAAATTGGGGCAAGGGATACCAGATTTATAAATCCCCATGGGCTTCCCGGCCGAGGGCAGTATACCACTGCTTTTGATTTATCAAAGATAATGAGTTATGCGCTTATGCATCCAAAACTGGAAGAGATCATCGGAACCCGTGTAGCAGAGGTCTCGACAGAGAATGGAAATGCCATATTTCTGAAAAACACAAACAGGCTTTTATGGTCTGACGATGATCTTGTGGGTGGTAAAACAGGATATACACACAGGGCAAGGCATTGCATTGTGTGTGCTGCTGAACGTGAGAATGCTACAGTTATCGTTGCACTGCTGGGAAGCCCGAGCAGGGGTGACCTGTGGAGGGAGTCCGAGACGCTTATCAGTAAGGGTTTTGAAGTAATCGGGAATGATGAAAAGCCGGCAATCTATCTTACAAAGGCGGTTTATAATGAACCTGACAGTAAGAAGCCGGCCTATAAGAAAAGTTCAAAAATTAAAAAGGCAAAATCAAAAAATGGCAGAAAGCTGATCGCAAAAAAGACAGTGAAAAATAAAAAAATAAAGTTGCTGGCAAAGACAAAGGCAAAGACAAAGAAGTTTGCAAAGGGCAAAAACAATAAAGGAAATAATTATAGAATTGCAAAGAAAGATGAAGATAGAAATAAAGGATAAGAATATGACAGTCGTGGGCTTTGCAAGGAGCGGAATCGGCGCAGCAAATCTGCTTTCCGAACTCGGAGCAAATGTGACAGTAACTGATATAAAGACAGAAGAGGAACTTAAAGATTTTATACCGAGACTAGGTCCTTCTGTCAGGCTTGCTCTTGGAGGACATCCCGAAGATATATTTTTATCATCTGATATGCTAGTCGTCAGCCCGGGGGTCCCTCTTGATATATCACCTATTTCGAAGGCAAAAGAAAAAGGAATACCTATAATAGGTGAACTCGAACTTGCATACCAGATAATAAGTTCAAAGTTCAAAGTTCAAAGTTCAAAGATAGGGAGCAAGAGGGGATTTCTGGCAATAACAGGCACAAATGGAAAATCAACAACAACAGCACTACTTGGTTTCATGATGAAAAAGGGTGGGTTTCAAACAATCATCGGAGGGAACATAGGAAATGCATTGACTGAAGAGATATTAAAAGCAGTTACGAGTTATAAGTTACAAGTTACAAGTAAAAACCAAAGTCAAAACTCTGAACTCAAAACTCTGAACTCAGGACTAAACTTCTCACTTCTCACTTCTCACTTCTCACTTGATTTTATTGTTGCTGAAGTATCAAGCTTTCAACTTGAGTCAATAAAAGACTTCAGACCAGGAGTGGCTACAATACTCAATATTACACCTGACCACCTCGACAGATACCTCTCATTTGAGGAATACGGCCTTGCGAAGGCAAGGATATTTAAAAACCAGGGAGAAGGCGATTTTCTCGTATTGAATTGGGATGACCCTGCAGTAATGAAAGTTAAAAGTGAAAAGTTAGAAGTGAAAAGTGAAAAACCAGGAATCTTTTACTTCAGTCGTAGAGAGAAAGTCGAAGGTCTTTATTTAAAAGATGGGGCGGTTTATTGCAATCTTCCTCCAATGGCGGGGACAGTCCCGATTCTACCGCCTTCGGCCGGTAAATCTGGGACAGTCCCCTTTAACTTGCCCCTTGCCCCTTGCCCCTTGCCCCTAATAAAGGCTGATGAGATAAAGATAAAAGGTGTCCATAACCTGGAGAATGCCATGGCTGCTTCAGCCATGGCTCTCCTTGCAGGCTGTCCTGTAGAGGCAGTTCTAGATTCCCTGAGGGAGTTCTCCGGTCTTGAGCACAGACTTGAATTTGTCAGAGAACTTGAGGGTGTCTCATATTTTAACGATTCTAAAGGTACGAATGTCGGCGCTGTCATTAAGTCTTTGGAAAGTTTTTCAGAGCCGATTATTTTGATTGCAGGAGGCAGGGATAAGGCGGGCGATTTCTCACTCTTAAGGCAATTAGTAGGAGAGAAGGTGAAGTCTCTTATATTGATAGGAGAGGCAGGTGAAAAGATCAGGAAGGCGCTTGGGGATTTAGCAGCGACAGTTATGGCAAAAGATTTAAAGGAAGCTGTAGAAATGTCACAGAGTATAGCAATAAAAGGTGATGTTGTTCTGCTTTCACCTGCATGTGCCAGTTTTGATATGTTTGTAAATTTTGAAGATAGAGGCAGGCAGTTTAAAAAGCTAGTAGCAGAGATGGAATAATGGGTAAATATGACAAGTGGTTGCTCCTTGCCACAGTTCTCTTAACAGGTTTTGGCGCTGTAATGATATACAGCTGTACATCTGTTATCACTCCAGCGCTTGCAAAAAAGGGGGGCACTGAATTTTATTATTTCAAGAGACATATGTTTACAATCCTCTCAGGGTTCAGCTTTATGTTCTTTTTCTACAGACTAAAACCTTCCTCTATCAAGAAGATGGCCATCCCCCTCCTGATTTTTTCTTTTGTGTTATTAGTTCTTGTTTTTCTGCCTCATATCGGTGTTTCCGCAGGGGGTGCGAGGAGATGGATACGACTATGGCCTTCAACCTTCCAGCCATCAGAACTTGTAAAGATTTCTATGGTCATATTCCTTGCAAGATATATGTCGATGCCTGAATATAGAACGGATAGTTTTACATCCTTTATAAAACCTGTCAGCATCATGGTAATATTCCAGGCAGCTATCCTCAAACAGCCTGATTTCGGGGCAGCTATGAGTCTTGCATTTCTCACATTTGCAATGCTCTTTCTTTCTGGTATGAGGCTTAGACACCTCGCATATCTTTCGGCACTGGCTGTCCCGGTAATAATCAAGCTCGTTATGGAACCGTATCGTCTAAAAAGAGTGACGTCGTTTCTTAATCCATGGGAAGATGCCCAGGGCAGCGGCTTCCAGCTAGCGCAGTCTTTCATAGCGCTCGGCAGCGGAGGACTGACAGGTGTTGGTCTCGGAAGTTCCAAACAGAAATTATCTTACCTTCCTGAGTCCCATACGGATTTTATCTTTTCTATTATCGGTGAGGAGTTTGGTTTAATAGGTTTATTAGTTGTTATAGCGCTTTTTCTGCTCTTATTTATTAAGGGTGTCTCTATTGCAAACAGGACAAAGGACGAGTTTGTTTATTACCTGGCAGCGGGACTTTCGCTGATGATCTCGCTCCAGGCGCTTATCAATTTTGCAGTTGCTACGGGCCTGGCGCCTACAAAGGGGTTGCCCTTGCCATTTATAAGTTACGGCGGTTCAGCTCTTCTTGTGAATATGGCTGCTATCGGATTGCTGCTCAACATATCAAAAGGAGAACAGATAAGTCCTGCTTTAAATGATAAAGAAATAACTATAAGAAGAAGGGCCAAGAGAAACATATACGGTATCAAGAAAATTCAAAATGGACAGGACGCAGAACCCTGAGGATTTATTACCTGCTGTTTATTGGCTGTGTCCTATTTATGTCATATTATTCGTCATATGAGGGTAATAATAGCAGGAGGAGGGACAGGAGGACATCTCTTTCCGGGTCTGGCGGTAGCTGAGGAATTCAAAAAAAGAGCTAGTTTAATAGAGGTGATATTTGTTGGAACAGAGCATGGAATAGAGGCCAGGGTTGTGCCGAGGGAGGGATATCCAATAAGGTTTTTAAGGGCAGAAGGTCTGGTAGGAGTATCTATTTTCAAAAAGATAAAGGCAAGCGTGAAAACATTTTATTCTTTTATTGATTCTTATAACATTATCAAGAAGTTAAGACCAGATATAGTGATGGGTGTTGGCGGATACGCATCAGGTACAACTATGCTTACTGCATTTCTTATGTCAATCCCGACCATGATACTTGAACAGAATTCCATACCCGGACTTACCAATAAAATCCTAGGAAGATTTGTAAAAACAGTATGTATAACCTATCAGGAAAGTTTCTCATTCTTTCCAAGGGAAAAGACTTTCCTTACAGGAAACCCTGTCAGGCTACAGATACTCAAGGGGAGTATCAAATCCGCATATAGGCTTTTCTCGCTCGAAAGGGGTTTATTTACAGTATTCGTCTTTGGAGGGAGTTCAGGTGCAACGAGTATCAACAGAGCGATTGTAAAGGCCCTTAACAATATGCATGACTTGAAGGGCAAGATTCAGTTCCTTCATCAGACAGGTGTGAGAGATTATGAAAGTATAAGAGAGGCGTACAGGAAGCTTGGGTTCAAAGGTACAATCGCTCCTTTCATATATCAGATGGGTGAGGCTTATGCTGTGGCAGATATAGTCATTTCAAGGGCAGGGGCGACGACACTTGCGGAATTGACTGCATTGGGAAAACCAGCAATATTAATACCTTATCCTTATGCATCCGGGCAACACCAGGAATTGAATGCGAGAAAACTTCTTGAGATGGGTGCAGCTAAGGTGATACTCGACAGTGAACTTGAAGGAGAAGCCCTTGCCCGTAACATAAGAGAGTTGTATATGAATGAGACAATGAGGGCAGAGATGCAAAGAAATAGCATGGCGATCGGAGAACCAGAAGCGTCTGCCAGGGTGGTTGATCTGGCAATGAGCCTGATAAAGGAGAATAAAAATGCAAAAAACATCTCTCCAAGGGATACAAAGGACATGAAAATTAGTAATCCCCCTGCATCCCCCTTTAGAAAAGGGGGAGAGAATCGGTGAGAAGCTTTACACAGATGGATAATCTATTCCCCTCTTTTGTAAAGAGGCGTGAGGGGAGATTACTTAAAAATAAATTCACAATATCGGAGTTGATTTGTGTTTGAAAGATATAGAGTAATACATTTTGTTGGAATAGGCGGCATAGGGATGTCTGGCATTGCAGAAGTTCTTCACAACCTTGGTTATGAGGTGACGGGTTCTGATTTGAAAGCTTCAGAAACAATGACAAGGCTGAAGGAGTTAGGCATAAAGGTCTTTATAGGCCATAAAGCAGAAAATGTAGACGATGCTCATGTATTGGTCGTATCTTCGGCGGTTTCAGGTGATAATCCAGAGGTGACCGAGGCAAGGAGAAGGGCTATACCTGTGATACCGCGTGCAGAGATGCTTGCAGAGATAGCACGGCTGAAATACAGCATACTTGTTGCAGGAGCACATGGCAAGACAACAACAACATCCTTAATATCAACTATCCTTGCTAACGGCAGTCTTGACCCCACGGTTGTCATAGGAGGAAGACTAAAAGCGACAGGCAGTAATGCAAGGCTCGGTCAGGGAGAATTCCTTGTGGCAGAAGCTGATGAAAGTGACGGATCATTTCTTAAACTTTCTCCAACAATTGCAGTAGTTACAAATATCGACCGGGAACATATGGATTTCTTCAGGACAATGGATTCATTGAAAGAGGCGTTCCTTTCCTTTATGAATAAAGTTCCATTTTATGGAGTCTCAATAGTGTGTATCGAAAATGAGTACCTGTGTGAACTTTTGCCATCTATTCACAGAAGGTACTTAACATACGGACTTACACGTGAGGCAGAGCTTCATGCTGAAAATATTAGAAAAGGTTTTATGTCAGTAAGCTTTGAAGTATTCTATAAAGGCAAAAATATCGGGAGTTTTGACCTTCCTGTGCCCGGGATACATAATGTCCTTAACAGCCTGGCTGCTATCGGCATTGCGTTAGTTCTTAAATTAGATGTGTCATTAATGAAAGAGGCTTTGAAAGGGTTCAGCGGGATACAGAGGAGATTAGAGTTTAAAGGTGAAGTAGATGGAATAAAAATATATGATGATTATGGCCACCATCCAACAGAAATAAAGGCAACTCTGAAGGCGATAAAGGAAGGGCTCCAAATCAGCTGTCAGCAGGGGAGATTATTAGTCCTGTTCCAGCCTCACAGGTATACCAGGACCAGAGACCTGATTGATGATTTTTCGGTTTCATTCAGTGATGCAGATTTGCTTCTGGTTCTTGATGTATATCCAGCCGGGGAACCCCCGATTGAAGGTGTTAACTCAGAAAACCTTGTCCAGAGGATTAAAAATGCCGGACATAAAATCGTTATTTATAAGAAGGATAAAGAGGATGCGATGGGTCATATTATCGCACATATGAGGAAAGGAGATATTGTTCTCACCCTCGGTGCAGGAAATGTATGGAAAATGGGAGAAGAGATACTGAGTAAGTTAATAATAAGGTCATAAGTATGAAGACATTAATTATAAAATCCCTCCTAACCTCCCTTT
>Ga0172375_10007634_pt1 | contig 14759 bp, 14 predicted proteins | sample LakKiv1m_FD_114537 | JGI IMG/M metagenome (GOLD analysis project Ga0172375, IMG submission 114537) | Freshwater microbial communities from Kabuno Bay, South-Kivu, Congo - kab_092012_11.1m | ecosystem: Environmental > Aquatic > Freshwater > Lake | place: Democratic Republic of the Congo... | reverse complement strand
GGTGATCCTCGCATCTCATCGCGGCCCGTACGCGTTCGTCGATCGGGGCGATGGCACCTACGAGGCGCGCCGCGGCGCAGGCCGTCTGGTCGGAGCGCTCGGGCCCCTCCTGTCGCGCCACGATGGACCCTTCGTCTGGGTGGCCGCTGCGATCGGTGACGACGAGCGCGCCGCGCTGCGCGCCGGGCAGGCGACGACCCCCGGAATCGACCTGCGCTTACTCGACCTCGACGAACGCACGCACCGTCTCCACTACGACATCGTCTCGAACTCCGTGCTCTGGTTCCTGCACCACGGGCTCTTCGACCTCGTGCGGCGACCTCGCTTCGACGCCAGGTTTCGAGAGGCGTGGGCTGCCTACGTCGCGGTGAACGAGGCCTTCGCCGACGCGGTGTGTGACGCTGCGCTGCCCGGCGACACCGTGCTAGTCCACGACTACCACCTGGCACTCGTGCCGTCGATGGTGCGGGGGTCGCGTCCCGACGCGAGAGTGCTGCACTTCACGCACACGCCGTTCTGCGGGCCGAACAGCATCAGGGTGCTGCCCGACGACGTGGCGGCAGCGCTCTGCGGCTCGCTCGCAGGCGGACCAGCCGGTTTTCACACACCGAGATGGGCTCGGTCCTACGAAGCAGCGGCGCGTGAGGTGCTCGGCGGAGATGCAGCTATCCACGCGCCGTTCGCGTCGTCGCTCGGCCCTGATCGCGACGCACTCGCCGATGCTGCCGTCTCCCCCGAGGCGGCCGTGGCGCGCTCCGCGCTCGACGACGTCGTAGGTGATCGGACCCTGATCATGCGCAGCGATCGCGTCGAGCCGTCGAAGAACCTGGTGCGCGGATTCCTGGCGTACGACCTCCTCCTCGAACAGCGCGCCGACCTGCGGGGCCGGGTGGTCTTCGTCGCGATGGTGTACGCATCACGCCGAGGGCTGCCCGAATACCGTGCGTATGCGAACGAAGTCGAGCAGGTGGTGAACCGGGTCAACGATCGATGGGGGAGCGCCGACTGGCAGCCCGTAGTGCTCGATGACCGTGACGACTTCGCACGCTCCGTCGCGGGTTTCCAGCGATACGACGTGCTGCTCGTAAATCCGCTGCGCGATGGCCTCAACCTCGTCGCGAAGGAAGGCCCGCTACTCAACGAGCGCGACGGAGTGCTCTGCCTTTCGCGTGATACCGGAGCGTTCGACGAGATGGGTGATGCGGCGATCGAGGTGCACCCATTCGATCTGGACCAGATGGCCGGTGCCCTGGCTGCTGCTGTCGACGAGCCGCCCGAGGAGCGCGCCGGGCGTGCGCGGAGGCTGCGTGCGCTTGCAGCGGCGCGCACGCCGGCGATGTGGCTCGACGACCTGCTCGCCCACGCCCGCTGAGCGCCTCATCGCCGGTCGGCAGCGCCTACCGAGGCTTCGATGGTGCCGGCGAGGATCCCGAGCAGCGCCGTCAGGCCGGTCGGACCGTCGACCACGATGTCGGCACGCGCGATGAGAGCGTCGGGCGCTTCGGGCGACCGAACGGCCACACGCACGGCGTGAAGAAGTGAGCGCGACGCGATCAGCCGGTCGAGAGCGGCGAATCCGGCGATGTCGCCGTCGTCGTCTCCTGCGAAGAGCGCTGCGGTGCAACCCGAGGAGAGAGCCTCGACGGCTGTTCCCTTGTCGAGGTTCACCGGCGGCCGGAGCTCGACGATCAGACGGCCGGGTAGCAGGCTGAGGCCGTGGAGAGCCGCGAGATCCTTCGCGACGCGTTGCACCTCGTCCGCACGAGTACGAGCGCCGCGCCAGTGCAGCGTGACGCTCGCGCCTTTGCGTTCCACCCGGATGCCGGGTAGACGCTCCTCCGCCTCGGTGGCAGCGGCGGCCATCGCCTCGACGAACGCCAGCGCTGCGGCGTGAACGGTTCGCTCACCTGAAATCTCGAGCTCGAGCCCGTGTTGCCCGGCGAGCGCGACGCCGTGCACTTCGATCCGCCCTGCGAGGAAGGCGGTGGCGCGGCCACTCACGATCCCGACCGTGCGCACAAGCGGGACGAGGCGACGGAGCACGTCGATCGCCGCAGGTAGAGCGACGGCGGCGTCGGGATCCTCGACCACGGGAGCCAGAGACCCGTCGTAGTCGGCGAGCACCGCGAGCCCGTCGGCCCGGGCGGCGAGCGGTGCGAGGAGAGATCGCGGGGGGTGCGTTGCGTCGGCGTCGGCCACGGTGCGACGCTACCCGTATGGACGCGAAGGTGGCGGCGCGCACCACCGTCGAGCAGAACCGTGCCGAGCTCGTGTCGCTTGCACGCCGGATCCACGCCAATCCCGAGGTCAAGTGGGAAGAGGAGCGGGCGTGTGCCTGGACCGCCGAGTTGCTGGCAGGCGGAGGCTTCGAGGTCGAGACGGGCGCCTGTGGGCTGCAGACAGCATGCATCGCGCGCTACGGGACCGGCCCGCTCAACGTGGCGATCTGTGCCGAGTACGACGCGCTCCCCGGGATCGGTCATGCCTGCGGCCACAACATCATCGCCGCGGCGGCGGTCGGCGCCGGCCTGGCTCTCGCCTCGCTCGCCGACGACCTGGGTCTTACGATCACCGTTCTCGGGACCCCCGCCGAAGAGGGCGGCGGCGGCAAGGTCCTCATGCTCGAACGCGGTGCCTTCGACGGCGTGCATGCCGCGCTGATGGTGCACCCCGCACCGGTCGAGTGCTTGGAGCCGGTGGTTAGGGCGGTTGCGCAGTTCGAGGTCCGTTACACGGGGCGGGAGTCGCACGCGTCGGCGGCGCCGGAGATGGGGGTCAACGCTGCCGACGCGCTGGTGGTCGCGCAGGCCGCGATCGGGTTGCTGCGCCAGCACCTCCGAGCGACCGACCAGGTCCACGGCTACGTGACCCACGGTGGCGACTCCGCCAACGTTGTGCCCGCACACGCCGCCGGGCTTTGGATGGTGCGGGCCGAGTCGGCCGATGCTCTCGGCGAGGTGAGAACCAAGGTGGAGCGATGCTTCGAGGCCGGAGCCATCGCCACCGGGGCTTCGTGCTCGATCGAGGACGTAGCGCCGGCCTATACCCACATGGACCACGACAGCGCTCTTCTTGCGATGTACCGGGCGAACGCCGAGGCCCTCGGAAGGTCGTTCCCGCCCGAGGCGACGATGACGTTCTCGACGGACATGGGCAACGTGTCGCGTGCTGTTCCCTCGATCCATCCGTGTATCCGTATAGATACGGCAGGCGCGATGAACCACCAACCGGCATTCGCCGCGGCCTGCATCGGCGATTCGGCCGACAGGGCGCTGATCGACGGTGCAGTCGCGATGGCGTGGACCGTGATCGACGTCGCGGGCGGACAGCAGCGAACGCGCCTGCTCGCCGGTGCCGGCTGAACGTCGCCGACAGGAAGTGCCTACGCGCCCGTGATCACGACGCAGTCGGCAGCGGCGCTGTGCGCGGGCGCCGGGTCGGGGAAGGGCTCGACCGGCGTGCCGTCACCGACAGCGACTGCTAGCGCCGAGGCCTCGCGCTCGAGTCCCGCCCGGCAGTGGACGACGTTCCCTGAGCGCGTCGCCGTGTCGTCATTGGCCGGCTCCTGATTGGTGTAGCCCTTCGCCTTCAGCGCTTCGGACAGGGTGCCCGCCGAACCCGCCGCGGCGCCGCCGTTCAAGACGAGGACCCTGACCTGGTCGGCGGTCTTCGGCGGAGTCAGCGTCAGATCGAGCGTCGTGGTCGTATTGCCGGAAGAGGGCTTCTTCGCCGTCGTGGTCGTCGCCGCCGAAGCATCTCCTGCGTTGCCTATCGGGCCGGTGGAGCCGTCGTCGACGATCTGGAGAAGGAGCACACCCACGATAACCGCGACGGCGATCAAACCGGCACCCTTCGCAGCGGCGAAGCCTGCCGTGCGTGCCACGGCGCTGCCGTCGCCATGTGGCGACGAGCCCCCGGTCGTGCGCGTGTCTCGAGCCATGCCTACATTCTGCCCCACGCGTTGCCGTCGACGGTGATCAACGCGCTCCCGGGTCGGCGCGGCGCCCTTCTATGCGTCGTCGGCGGCGCGCCGAACGGTCCCGTCGGAGCCGCTTCACGGTGAGAGGGTCGTATCGGTACGCGGCCTCGTGGTCGATGAGATCCCGGAGGATGCCGTAGTAGCGGGCGGCCGAGATGCCAAAACGCTTCCGTATCGCGGATTCCTTGGTTCCGCGCAGCGTGAAGCAGGAGCATTCGAAGTCGAGGATCTCGCGGTCGCGCGTGCATAGCTCCATCCGGTGTCGAATCCTGGCCGGGTTGGGCGCGAATTACAAGGATCCCCGGTCGCGGCAGGCATCGCGCGGCAGCGCGCGGACCGGCGCAGCCCACCGAGCCGGGTGTCGGAATCGAACCGACGACCGTTCGCTTACAAGGCGAATGCTCTACCGACTGAGCTAACCCGGCGCGACGCTCGTGACCGCTCGACAGGAGGTCCCGCTCGTCGTGGGCGACAGTCTGCCACCCGGTGAGCACCGACGCAGCCGTTCGGCGCGAGCATGCCGCCGGGTGGCTAGCGTCGGGTGGATGAGCGCACACCAGGCGGGCGGCGGTATCGCTGCGACCCTCCCCGACGACGACAAGACGGCTGCCGAGGCAACCGACCTCCTGCAGCACCTCATACGCAACGAGTGTGTAAATGACGGCACCCCCGACTCCGGGTTCGAGGCCCGGAGCAGCGATGTGCTCGCCGCATACCTCGGCGACACCGGGCTCGACGTCGAGCGATACGAGACGCGCCCCGGCCGCGACAACCTCGTAGCGCGAATAGAGGGATCCGATCCGACCGCTCCGACTCTCCTGCTTATGGGGCACACCGACGTTGTTCCGGTCACACCGGAGGGATGGCGTCGCGATCCGTTCGGCGGCGAGCTCGTCGATGGCGAGGTGTGGGGTCGGGGTGCCGTGGACATGCTCAACCTCACCGCCACGATGGCTGTCGCGTTTCGACACCTCGCCGGGGCCGGGTTCCGCCCGCGGGGCACGCTCGTGTACCTAGCGGTGGCCGACGAGGAGAGCTTGGGAACGTGGGGAGCGGAGCACATGGTCGAGCGGGAGCACGACGCCGTCGCTGCCGACTACGTGATCACCGAGTCGGGCGGTTTCCAGGTACCGGCAGCCGACGGTGGAATTCGTCTGCCGGTGATCGTGGGCGAGAAGGGCTCGTTCTGGTGCCGCGTGAGGGTGCACGGCACGCCGGGGCATGCGTCTCAGCCCTACCGCACCGACAACGCCCTCGTCACAGCAGCGGAAGTGGTGCGCCGGCTCGCCGAGTACAGGCCCGCGGCCTCGATCCACGACACGTGGCGCCGGTTCGTCGAGAGTGTCGGCTTCCCGGCGGAGCTGACCGACGCGTCGCAACTCGACGCTCTCTGCGAGGAGCTCCCTATCGCGATGGCGCGTCAGGCGCATGCCTGCACTCACACCACGTTCGCACCCACGATCATTCACGGCGGCACGAAGACGAACGTGATCCCCGACGCCGTCGAGCTCCAGATCGACATCCGCTCCCTCCCCGGCCAGAGCGGAAGCGACCTGCAGATGATGCTCGCAGAAGCCCTCGGAGATCTCTACCCGCACGTCGAGATCACGCCGTTCGACGAGAACGAATCGACGATCTCGCCCGCCGACACGCCTCTCTGGCACTCCCTGGAGCGAGTCTCCGGACGGTTCGTGCAGGGATCGTCGCTGGTGCCGTTCCTCACCGTGGGAGCGACCGACGCACGCTTCTTCCGGCGGGCGGGCTCGGTCGCGTACGGCTTCGGCCTCTTCAGCAGCCGACTCACCTTCGAGGACTACGGCACTATGTTCCACGGCCACGACGAGCGCGTCGACGTAGAGTCGCTGCTCCTCTCGACACGCCTGTTCGAGGAGCTCTCCCGCGACCTCCTCGCCTAGCCCCCCGCCTCACACGCGCCCCCCGTTCTTGCGTCACTTACTCGGAATAGTTCCGAGTAAGTGACGCAAGAACGGGTTTGGGGGGGTTGGGGTGGGTGTCAGGTCTCGTCGGTCTGCTCGCGCAGGTAGCGCTCGAAGTCGGCCGCGAGAGCGTCGCCGGTCGGCAGGTCGTCGGGCGAGAGCTTCTCGATCCCGGTGCCGCCCTTCCCCTCGGGTCCATCGTGGTAGCCGCCGGTGCCGCGCGGTGCCGAGTCTTCGGAGTCGTATCGCTCTTCGAGCGATCTCACGTAAGCGGCCACCTCCGCGTCGTCGGATGCAGCGACGTTCACCTGTGTCTCCCACGCGATCGATGCGGCATCGAGCTCGGAGAGGTCGATCGGCATACAGAGCAATGCGCCCGTCCTGTCGAGCAGGGCTCGGGTCGCCTTCGGGCTGGGCGGTGTCGCCACGTAGTGGGGGACCGGTGCCCAGAGCGACACCGACGGCAGCGAGATCTTGCGGCACTCGGCGTGGATCGCTCCGACGATGCCCGTCGGGCCCTCGTAGCGCGAGCCCTGGAGCTCCAGGCGGCTCATCGTGACAGCGTCGTCGGTTACTCCGGTGACACGCACCGGGCGGGTGTGGGGGATCTCGGCGAGCAGCGCTCCGAGCGTCACGATCACCTCGCACCCGCAGTCGTGGGCGACGTCGAGGATGTCGTGGCAGAAAGCCGGCCAGCGCAGGTTCGGCTCGATGCCGAGCAGCAGCACGAGGTCGTGGGGCGCTCCGTCGACGTGGGCCGAGAGGAATCGTGTTCTCGGCCAGTCGAGTCGGGTCACGACCCCATCGACGATCCTCGTTACGGGACGGGCCGCCTGGAAGTCGAAGTAGTCGTCGGCGCCGATCTCGGCGAAGGGCTCGGCGTCGAAGAGCAAGCAGAGCCGCCTGACGGCGTCGGACGCTGCGTCTGCAGCGTCGTTCCACCCCTCGAACGCCGCCACCAGCGCCGGTCGCCGCAGATGCGGACGTGCCGACCACTGCACCGTCATGGTGCCAGCCTATGACTGCGGTCGAACGTCGCCGCGCCGCGCAACCGGGTTGCTGAGCGTGCCGATCCCGCCCACGGTGATCTCCACGACGTCGCCGTCTTGCAGGAAGCGCTGCGGGTTGCGCGCGACTCCAACGCCCGCCGGGGTTCCGGTGAGGATCACGTCGCCGGCGAGCAGCGTCAGTCCCTGCGTGATCCACGCGACGAGGGTTGGAATGGAGTACGCGAGCTGTGCGGTCGTCGACGACTGAACGACCTCGCCGTTGAGTCGTGTCTCGATCGGTAGGTCGAACACGTCGAGCTCGTCAACGGTCACCAGGACCGGGCCCAGGGGGCAGAACGTGTCGAAGGACTTCGACCACGAGAACTGCCCCGTGGTGAACTGGTGGTCGCGCGCCGAGACGTCGTGGCCGATGGTGATGCCGGCTACGAAGTCGAGAGCGTCTTCCTCGCGTACGTCTCGCGCTTCTCGTCCGATCACCACTGCGATCTCGCCTTCGTAGTCCGGTTGCTCGACGTGCGTCGGCACCACTATCGGCGCGCCGTGTGCGATCAACGCGCCGGGTGACTTGGTGAAGAGCGCGGGCGCCGGGGGAACACCCCTCCCGGTCTCGGCGGCGTGATCGCGGTAGTTGAGGCCGACGGCCCACACGGCCCTCGGTCCTACGACGACCGGGTCGACGCGGAACGCCTCGACCGGGTTGCCCTCCGGCGCGGCGCCGAGAGCAGCACGGGCGGCGTCGATGCCGCCCGCGGCGAGGAACTCGATGGGGTCGGGTGAGAGGCCGGTGAGCGCCGCCAGGTCGATTGTCCGTGTGGATGGGTCGTCGAAGTAGCCGCTGAGTGCGTGGATCCGGCCGTCGAATGACGCAAGTCGCATGGGTGCATCCTCGCGCACACACCAGCGGCGCTGTGCCAGGCGGACCGAAGCGGGCTCGGGGGCGCCGCTGGTGCAGCGCCCCCGAGCCCTAGGTGCGAGGAGCATCTCCGAAGCGGGCGACGAGACGGCTCAGGACCTCTACATTGCCTTCGAGCGCTTGCGGGACGCTCCGAGCAGTGCCGCTCCTGATCCGACGGCGGCGAGCGCACCGATCATCAGGGGCAGCGAATCACCTCCGGTGAATGGCAGCTGCCCGCCACCCGGCTCGTTGGAGACGCTCGTTGCCGTGACGACCGGGCCGGTGGTCGTGGGTGTCTCGTGCTCTAGCTCGGGTGTGGTGTCGGGTGTGGTGTCCGGTGTGGTGTCCGGTGTGGTGTCCGGTGTGGTGTCGGGTGTGGTGTCGGGTGTGGTGTCGCAGATCACGGGGTTGACGGTGCACGGGTCGATCTCTTCCACGGGGGGTTGTTCCGGCAGGCCGTCGTCACAGAGGCCGGGGTTGACGACGCACGGGTCGATCTCTTCCACGGGGGGTTCGTCCGGCAGGCCGTCGTCACAGAGGCTGGGGTCGACGACGCACGGGTCGATCTCTTCCACGGGGGGTTCGCCCAGCAGGCCGTCGCCGCACACGTCGGGGATCAGGCCGCAGATGAGAGCAGTGTCGAGGATCGGAACCACCGCCGGATCTTCAGGGGCCGGTACGTCAGGATCGAGCATGACGCCGCCGAAGTCCGGCACCTCGATGGAGTCTCCGATCGGGGGGAGGGCCTTGGGCATAGCACCGGCAGGTCCTGCGGCGAACGGGATCGTCGCGGCTGCGAGAGCTAGCCCTGCGACGGTGATTCGGAGATCGAACACGTGGTCCTCCCTGTGTCATCGGCGCCCTGTCGTCGCCGGATACGGGAGAGATCGTGAATCGTCGCACCCCTTACAGTTCTCGCGGATCTCGTAGAGGTGACAGGTCCGACAGGCACGGGGCCCGATGGGCCACCCGGCTGGTGCTTCAGCCCCGCAGTGCCGAGATCGCCGACCTACTGCATGCCTCGAGCGCCGACTCGGCGAGGCTCTCGACAAGCACCCCCATGCCGCCGAAGCCGTCGCCGAGAGTCTTCCCCATCAAGAAGCGCGCGTGGATCCCCTCGACGATGATTGCGAGCTTGTACGCGGCGAGCGTCTCGTAGAAGTCGAGCTGGTCGACCGAACGCCCGCTCATCGTGGAGTACAGGTCGATCACCTCGTCGCGTGAGAGGAACCCTGCGTCGGGGTCGATGGTCGCACCTGTCGCAACGACCTGAGCATCGGAGCGGCCGTAGTACAACAGGAAGAGCCCGAGATCGGCGAGGGGGTCGCCGAGCGTGGCCATCTCCCAGTCGAGCACGGCGACGACGCGACCTGGATCGTCAATTGCGAGCATCGTGTTGTCGAGTCGGTAGTCGCCGTGAACGATCGTGGGCGCCGGCGACTGCGGCAGTGCGGCACGCAGGCGCCGGGCAAGCTCCTCGATCGCCGGAAGGGGACGGGTCTTCGAGCGTTCCCACTGCTCCCCCCATCGGCGCACCTGCCGCTCGAGGTAGCCGTCGGGATGGCCGAAATCGCCTAGCCCGACGGTGTCGTAGTCGACAGCGTGAACCTTCACGAGGACGTTGATTAGCTCTTCGGAGCATCGCCGAGCGTCATCGCGATCGAGGGCGGCGAGGTCCTCGGTGGTCCGCAGGATGCGGCCGTCGACCTTCTCCATGACGTAGAAAGGGGCGTCGTTGACCGACGCGTCGTCGCAGAAGGCGAAGACTTGCGGCACGGGCACGTCGGTGTCTGCGAGGCCGGAGAGGACGCGGAACTCGCGCTTCATGTCGTGGGCTGTCGGCAGGACGTGGCCTAGCGGCGGCCGGCGGAGCACCCACTCGCGCACGCCGTTGGTGATTGCGTACGTGAGGTTCGATCGACCGCCGGAGATGAGCGTCGCCGTCAGGGGCAGGTCGGCCGCTCCTTCGACGTGTGCCGCGAAGTAGTGCTGGAGGCGGCCGAGATCGACGCCCGCAGGCGTATCGCTATCGCTCACTTGGGCTCCCGGCTCGTGGTGCAGCGGAGCCTACAGTCGGCTCCTCTGAATCGAGGGAGTCGACGAGTATCGGCCGAGGTCAGGCAGAGCGGATCTCGCGTGGACTGACGGGTTTGCCCTCGCCGCGCGGGTAGCGTGCTACGCGACCGACCGGCATGTCGACCCGGTACCCTGCGGCGGCGCGCTCTTCTTCGGACTCGCCGCCCCAGAAGCCGTATTCGCGGTGACGTCGGGCCCAGTCGCGGCAATCGTCGAGAACGGCGCACATGCCGCACACCTCGCGGGCCTGCGCCTCGCGAACCACGCGGGCCTCAGGACGCTCGCCCGGAGGGGCGAAGAAGTGGAGCGTCTGGCCCTGGCACGCGGCCTTCGGGGTCCATTCGAGGACACCGGTGAAGATGAGGTTCGTAATGGTCTCTGCAGCCATTGGGCCTGGGTTCCTTCCGGGAATCGATGAAGTGGCCTCTTCGGGACCGCGCCCTGCGGCCCCGGTCGTCCGGGTAAACATTCAAGTCGAAGCGAGGGAATCTGTCCAACAGGTGACAACGATAGTGGGTATCTGAAATAATGATGACTAACCTATCTGCCGGCCTGGAGGCCCGAGTTGGAGCTGAGGCACCTGGAAGCGCTCCTCGCCATCGCTGCCGAGGGCTCCTTCACGGCAGCGGCCGACCTGCTGCACACCGTGCAGTCCAACGTCTCGGAGCAGATCCGTCAGGTCGAAGCCGAGCTGGGTGTGCCACTCCTCACCCGCGGGCCCAAGGGCGCCGACCCCACCGAGTTCGGGATGCTCGTCTTGGAGAGGGCGCGCAGGATCCGGCAGGAGATCGATTCCATGCACCTCGACCTCTCCATGCTCCAGGGTCTCGAGACCGGCCATGCGGGCTTGGGTGTCGTCGGCACGATAAGCCGCTGGTTGATACCCGCGGTCGTCGCCGATCTCCGCACGAGCGCAGCCGGGGTGTCGCTCCGGGTGAGCGAAGGAGCCTCCGAGCGCCTCGGCGCCGAGGTCATCGACCGCTCGCTCGCCCAGGCGGTCGTCACCGAGCCGGTGAACGACGCCCGCCTCGTGTCCGAGCACCTGCTCGATGAAGACCTCGTCGCCCTCGTACAGGTCGACCTCGACATCGGCGACGAGATTCCCGTGCCGCTCGCCGTGCTCGCCGACTACCCGATGGTGCTTCCACCTGCCAGCAATCCCCTACGGCGGGAGATCGACGACGCAGCGAGGGAAGCGGGCCTCACGCTTCGCGTGCCGCTCGAGGTCGAGGGCGTGCGCCTCATCCCCGATCTTGTTTCTGCAGGGGTAGGGGTGGCGATCATGCCGGAGACCGCGGTGCCTCCCGACGATCCGATGCTGCGCTCACTGCCGATCGCGGGCATGCCACCGCGCCGGCTCGCTCTTGTCAACGCGCGCGGGGTGCGGCTCTCACTTGCAGACCTCGCAGTGCGCGAAGCAATAATCCGCCTGGTGCGCGCTTCGAGGGCCTGACTCTTCTCGTTGGTGGCCCTTGCGGCGAGGCGGGGGTGAGCGCGCCCGGAGAACGACATCGTCTCTTGATGCGATTCTGCGTCCGAGGCACCGGCGAGTAGTCGCAGTGCTTCGGAGGTCTCGGGGCGGCGAGTGCTACCCGCTAGAAGCCGTACGCCGTTCCTGCAGGATCGGGGTGCAGCAAGCCCGTTCGCAGATCATGTGGCATGTCGGCGCGCAGCTTCGCGCCCGGCACGGGTGAGGATGTGAGCAGCCGCGTAGCCTGCGGCGAGGATCGCGAGGCCCCCTGCGGCGTCGAGGAGGTAGTGGTTCGCTGTCAGGACGATCACCACGACGGTGACGATCGGGTATGACGCGGCGAGCACCTTCGCTCGGCGTGCGCGCACTCGCGGCACGAAGGCGAGAGCACACCAGGTCGCCCAAGCGACGTGCACGCTAGGCATCGCCGCGTACTGATTCGAGATCTTGCTCATCGCTCCGGAGTTGAACGACCAGAACGTCGGGTACTTGGCGAGCGTGTCCACGAAGCCGTACGACTCGGGTAGCAGGCGAGGGGGCATGAGTGGGTACATCACGAACCCAACGAGTGCGACCGTCGTCGCGAGCGCGAGCATGTTGCGAAAGAGCGGGTAGTCGTCGGGAAATCGTCGGTAGAGGAACACGGCCGCGCCGATCGTTACGACGAAGTGGAAGGATCCATAGAAGTAGTTGCACGCGATGACGATCGGCTTGAAGTGAAGTGCCCAGTCCTGAAGGGTTTCCTCGTGGTACAGGCCCGTCAGGCGCTGCAGGTGGATGATCTGACGCGCGTGGGCGAACGCTTCGGCGGCGTCGCCCTGGTTGGCATTACGAACCGCCGAGTAGACGAGATAGAAGGCGAGCACGGCGAGTATCTCGACCCACCAGTAGAGGTGCCGGCCGCCGCGCAAGGTGCGCGCGCCTTGCAGCCGGAGCCGGCCGGTGCGAGGCACAGCATCGGTTTCGGTCCCGGTCATTGCACCCGCGCCTTTGCGCGGTGCCCCACGGCGAACGCCGGTGCACCGATCATGCTGATCGCGAGGGTCGAGGCATACCAGAGCAGTCCGACTGCGATCGCCTGGCCGTTGCTCACGCCGAACGGGTGCAGGAAGAGCACGAGCATGCCTTCGCGCACCCCTAGGCCGCTGACCGACAGGGGGAGCACCTGCATCATCGCCACGGCCGGCACGAACGCGATCACTCCAGCGAGCGGTACCGGGAGATCGAGCGTGCGGAACAACAGGGCGACGGCTACAACCACCGACGCCTGATAGACCAGTGCGGTGCCGATGATCCCGAGCGACAGGCGGGGCCGTCGCCTGAGGCTGTCAACGCCTTCGTGCACTGCACCGATGAACCGTGTCCAGCTCTCGCTACCGCGGAAGCGTCCAGCTATCGCCGGGTGCCCGGCGAGCAGGAGCAGCACCGATAGCGCGCCGAGCGTCACGCCCGCGATGAGCAGAGCGAGCCATGACCGGCCCTCGTCGACGAGCGACGGGCGAGCGAGGAATCCCGTGAAGACGATCACCGGGAGTGCGATGAAGCCGGTGAGCCGTTCGAGGACTACCGACGCGAAGCTCGTCTCGGCCGACCCCGTGCTCGTCGAGCAGCGCGCTACGCGCAGGACATCGCCACCGATGGTCGAGGGAAGGACGTTGCCCACGAACAGTCCTGCCAGGTAGTGCGATGTGAGTGTGCCGAGACGCACAGGGGTGTCGAAGACCGCGAGAACTCTCTGCCACCGCCACGCAGACAGCACGACGCCGACGAGCGTGGTGACCACGGCGAGGAGCAGGAGCGCGAAGGTGAGGGCGTGGTGGCGGGCGGGCAGGATGCCGTCGAGGTCGGGGACGTTCGAAGCGAGGACGGCGAGCAGCGCAGCGCTGATGCAGATGCGCACCCAGAACGACAGCGGGGCGCGACGCTTCGGCGGCGCTTGCTCAGTGGGCGGCTGCATCGGGACATCCTACGAAACCGGGATACCGTCGGGCGCTCCGGGTGCGTCGTGCTGGCGCCGGCGGCCTTCGGTGGGTGACGATGGTGCACTCGTGCGCTGCCGGGGCCGCCCGGCCGCGGTGGCGAGATCGCGTGCGCGCAGTAGAAGCGGAGGTACGACGGTGAGGGTTACCGCAGACGACGGAGTCGGGCTCGAGGTCGAAGTGGCGGGCCACGGTCCGGGGCTCGTGCTGGTGCACGGCTTCGGCGGCGCCAAGGAGGACTTCTGCGATCACGTCGAGATCCTCGCCGAGACGCACACGGTCGTGACGTTCGATCATCGTGGTCACGGTGCGAGCGACAAGCCGCACGACCACGAGACGTACACGCTCGAGCGGCTCCGCAACGACGTTCTGGCAGTCGCCGATGCGGTGGGCCTCGAACGCTTCCGGCTCCTGGGTCACTCTATGGGTGGGATGGTCGCCCGCGGGATAGCGATCCGCTATCCCGACCGGCTGGAGGCGCTGGTGCTGATGGACACCTCCCACGGCCCGATACCGGGGTTCGATCCGGCGCTCATGGACCTCGCCGCCGACATCGCGCTCGAGCAAGGCAAGGACGTGCTGGAGAGGGTGCTGAAGGAGGCGGCGCCTCTCGACAACCCGGCGTACCAGAAGCTGCTGGATGAGCGCCCCGGCTACAAGGAGTTCGGTGAGCGCAAGTGGGCCGATCTCTCCGAGCGCATGTGGGCCGGTGTGGCGAGAGAGATCGCATACCAGGCCGAGGAGCTCGACGCGCTGGCCGGGGTGACCTGCCCGACGCTGGTGATCGTCGGCGAGCTCGACAGGCCTTTCCGGGGTTCGTCTCGCAGAATGGCGGAGACAATTCCCGGCGCCCGTCTGGCGATCATCGCCGGTGCCGGTCATTCGCCTCAGTTCGAGAACCCCGACGCGTGGATCGCCGAGCTCATCGGCTTCCTCGGAAGCGTGACCGCGAAGTCGCTGGTGGACGGACGCAGCGTGTGAAGGCACATGGCGGGCGCCTGGCAGCGGAGGTTCTGCAGCACCACGGCATCGACACGATGTTCACGCTGTCGGGAGGGCACCTGTTCGTGCTGTACGACGGCTGCGTGCAGGTGGGTCTGCGCCTGGTAGACGTGCGCCACGAGCAGTCGGCGGCGTTTGCCGCCGAGGGCTACGCGAAGGTGACGCGTCGGGTCGGCTGCGCGGCGCTCACCGCCGGGCCCGGCATAACCAACGGCGTGAGCGCGATGACCTCGATGCTCATGAATGGTTCACCGGTGCTGGTGCTCGGCGGTCGCGCACCGATGGGTAGGTGGGGTTCGGGCTCGCTGCAGGAGCTGGACCACCTGCCGATCGTCGATAGCGTGGTGAAGTCGGCGGCGACCGCTACCGGCGCCGCTTCGATCGTCGCGGAAGTCGACGCGGCGCTGCTG
>Ga0172375_10007633_pt1 | contig 14760 bp, 7 predicted proteins | sample LakKiv1m_FD_114537 | JGI IMG/M metagenome (GOLD analysis project Ga0172375, IMG submission 114537) | Freshwater microbial communities from Kabuno Bay, South-Kivu, Congo - kab_092012_11.1m | ecosystem: Environmental > Aquatic > Freshwater > Lake | place: Democratic Republic of the Congo... | reverse complement strand
TTCATCTTTACGTTGCTCTTCCATAAGGTAACACTCCTTCCTCTTTTCATCTGGATTTCAAACTCCAGAGTGTTACCCTATTAATATGTTTTTACGGTCTCATTATCCGGTAGTTAGGCCAGCTATGTCCAAGTGGGCCATTAAAGTTACTTGCCGCCATCTGTTCTCGCTTCGAACCTGATCACAAAAACTGCTAACGCCTACGGCGGCAGTTTTTGCGCCAGGTTCTTCGCTCAATAGGCCTACCGCGATACGTCACGGCATCTGCTTACGCACATGCCGCGCCGATCGCTGACGCGGCCTTCCCCCCACGCCGCCCCTTACGCGGCGTGCCCCAAGTGGAGCGCTCCCGCGCCTATATTACCCCCTACGCACATCGCCGCGAAGTTCCGGTCGGCTACGACTCGCCCGGAACGTTCGCGGCATAGACGGCACGGTTCGCGAGTCCCATCGTCTCTCGATCCGGTTTGAACCGTACCTGTCGTCGTTTGTGGTGCAAGTGCCTGCAAAACAAGGGAAAGAGGACTGGACTTCTCGCCGAACGGCCGTTCTTGAAGTATGGTCGGGGCGGAGGGATTTGAACCCTCGACCTTTTGGTCCCGAACCAAACGCGCTACCAGGCTGCGCTACACCCCGATGTTATGCTCTTTACACTGTCTTAACTTATTCCACTGTCACAACCAAGAAACGTACTATGCCGCTTCGCCTGGCACGCCAGGCTTCCGCCTTCGCCAAGGCTACGGCGGGACCCTTCTACGCCCTGCGGGCTTCGCAGGACAAGCAGGGCGCTACCACCCTGTAAAGTAAACCAGGCGGGTACTTTAGCGGATCAATCCCTAGTGTCAACTCAGTCTTTGTTTTCGAGCGTGATATCTTTTATGAGGACTGTGCCGGTAAATGTGCCGCAGATGTCGAGGCGGAGGGAAACGGTGTTTGCAGGCAGGTCAAATGTCTGCTTGGCCATGATCCAGTTGCCCTGCCTGATCTGGCTTGGCGCCTTGGTTGCAAATTGCCTGGTCAGTTCATCTTTTCCGCTGATTTTCCGGGTTACAGAGACTGTCGCCGCGATATTGCCGCTGAACGACGGACTCTTCTTGAAAAGCGCCTGGAAACACATTTTCCTGCGCGGTTCTGCAAGGATTACTGGTGAAATCAGGTTTATTTCGTCGTCCCTGGATGAAGATGACAGGGTGAATACCAGTCCATCGTTCTCATAGGCGCTAAACTCAATGCTTTGCTTCGTTTTGTCACCAAGCCTTATATTCCAGCCTGGAATTCCATTCCTGGCAGGTGCCGGAACCGACGGCATCAGCAGCATGTTGGTGCCGGACGTGTAAATGGTGCTGTTGATTGAGGTGAGGGCCGGATCAAAAATAAAGAGTCCGCGGTTCTTGAATTTCCAGAGGGAGTAGCCGGAAAAGGACGCGACAGCGGCGATTGCAAGCAGGACTGCTGATGCCAGGATCTTCCATTTCCTGAACCTGCTCTTCAGCGTATTGAGCTGCTGGACCTCCACAGTGTTCCTGACGGCCTTGTCTTTCGAAACTGCCGGGGCGAAACTGACGATTTCCCTGATAGGGGGCATACCGCGGCGCGGGTCATGCCGGAGGAAATAACTGGGCGCCTCGGAAATACCCGCTTCGTGTAGCGCAGCGCGGAAAGCATCGATATCAAAAGGGATACGGTGCCACATGACCAGATTGCTGATCGTGTCATAGATGCAGTAGGATGCGCGAGCGTCCTTGTCGCGGGGCTGGCCGACTGATCCGGTATTCACGATATAACGCTTTCCGGTTTCAATAACGAAGTCCTGGGGGCGTATCATGTGCGGTGTTCCGCTTTCTCCGAGCACGTGGATTGCGGGTTCATGGGTGTGGCCCACGAAGAGAATCTGGTCTGGGACTGCCCGCCATGAAGGCAGGGCTTCCTCAGGCGTAATAATATAGTTGAAGGCGCCTGGGTCCGCAAAATCGCCGTGGGCACAGCGGAACGACGCACCCGCCAGGGTAAGGGGCAGGCTGCGGAGAAAGTCTTTTGCCTTACTGTTAAGCTGAGTCGCAGTCCAGCTGATGATCTTCTGTGCCTCGTCGTAGAATTCAGATGAATCCATCTTGCCGCAGGCGACGGCATCGTGATTGCCAAGGATGATGTGGTCCACATTGGAATGGACAGATTGAAGGACTTCGCCGGGATTCGGCCCGTATCCGACGATGTCGCCAAGGCAGATTATCTGGTCGGCTCCCATACTGCGAATGTCGAGGAGTACTGCATTCCAGGCCTGCAGGTTTGCATGGATATCGGAGACCAAAGCATAGCGCATGATGTCTACGTACAAAACAATGCAACATGACGTCAAGACAGATGTGAAGTGATGAGTTATGAGTGGGGGAGTAAGAAACATCGAACATCGAACGTTGAACACTGAACATCGAACGCAGGAAAGAAGAAGAATTTTTCCGGTGGTTCGTGCTACTGGGAATTGGAGCGGGGAATCAGAGAAACAGGAGCTGGGTCAGGATGAAGATGGGCAGGAGAACGACAAGGGAGAATTTGTAAACGTATTCAAAGAAATGGGGCATCTTCACGTTCTGGTGTTCCGCGATTGTCTTGACCATGAAATTCGGTCCGTTTCCAATATAGGTCATGGCTCCGAAGAACACCGCGCCATTGCAGATCGCCTTCATCAGGCTTGAAGGAATCGAAGCCACCATGTCCGGGGCATTCATGTTAAGGCCGGTTGCCAGTGAGTGGAAGGTAACTGCGGTGGGTGTATTGTCGAGGAAACTGCTCAGGAGCCCTGAAAGATAATAGAACGATACCGGGGTTGATACATTCAGTGAATGGGCATTCTTTTCCAGGTATATGAGGCATGGGACCATGGTGACGAAGATTCCCAGGAACAGGGCTGCAACCTCGTTTATGGGGTGCCAGGTGAATCCGTTGGATACCCTGGTCATATGCGGGGTGCGGTGAAGCGAAAGCAGAGCCATGAGCAGTATCACACCTTCGCGTGCAAAACTGGTGTACCGGCTGCCTCGCATCCATGGCATGGTGGTTGGATTAATCAGCGCTATTGCCAGTATAACCCCGGCCAGCCATACAAAATTGAGCCGGCCGCTGACTACAACGGAAGTCGTGGCCGAAAGACATTCCTGCCTGACGCTGTCATTCTCCTTCTTCCAGAAGAATGAATCCACGATGAAATAGACCGCCAGTAATACGCAGTTTGTAAACAGCCATTCGGGGAAGAGCCTGAAGAACCATAAGAACGGAGCACCGCGAAGGTACATCATGAAAAGCGGCGGATCGCCAAGGGGAGTCAGGAGCCCTCCGCAGTTTGCGACAAGGGCTATGAAGAAAAGGATAGAATGAACCTTGAACATGCGATTCCTGTTCATATGGAGCAGGGGGCGGATCAGGAGCATTGCCGCGCCTGTGGTTCCAAGGAAAGATGCGAGAATGGTCCCCACGGCCAGCAGGACGGTGTTTGCCAGAGGGGTTGCTCCACCTGTTATTTCAATGAAAATGCCCCCGGTTATTATGAACAGCGAGCCAAGCAGGATAATAAAGGGAATATAGTCAAAAACGATTGAATCATAGATTGTTTCAGGCATGCCAGCCCGGAACAGGTAGATGATTACAGGGATGCTCAATGCAACGGCCACGGCCAGTTTGTTCCGGTTTCTGTCCCAGAAGTGAGGGGCGATAATGGGAAGCAGGGCGATGGCTCCCAGCATCAGCAGGAATGGCAAGGTTGCATATATTGAAACAGGGCTCATCAAGTGGTTGATAAGATAGCCAAAAGCGCAGGGAATGAAAAGGGCTTAGTCCGCATATTGCATGAAGAGCCGCAAACAGATTGTGTAAGTGAGTGGTAAGTACAATGTTACAGTTGAGATGAGGAATAAAAGTGATTTTACGCTTTGTAGTTGTTGTTCTGTGGCAAAGAAAAGTTTGCGGCTCTTCACCGGATGGCCAGTTGATAATGCCGCATCTGCTTCGTTGTCAATGACTTGGAGTATGCTATACACCGGCGTCATTGATGCGCCTCGCATCTGCAGCATTCTGAACTGGTGCAATATTGCGGCCAGTCGTTCCCACACCGGGTTTTCTGCGCCTGATCTGAAAATAATCCGGAAAAACGAGATGCTTTCCTTGCACAGAATGCTTTCGGACTGTAGGATCGTGCCCCGGGTGTTTGTCAGCGGCAATGATTAAGATGTGAATTCGAAAGGATGCTTAATGATAAACGGAAAGGGTTTTGACAACGATCGCTACCTGAACGAACAAACGGAAAGTATCATCAAAAGAGCTGAGAGTTTTGATAACAAGCTGTACCTCGAATTCGGCGGCAAACTGGTGTTTGATTACCACGCCGCAAGGATCCTTCCCGGATTTGATCCCAATGTGAAAATGCGCCTGCTCCAGAGGCTGAAGGACAAGACGGACATAATCCTCTGCATTTTTGCCGGTGATATTGAACGCAAAAAGATGAGGGCTGATTTCGGGATTACGTACGATTCGGATGTCCTCAAAGTGATGGATGATCTCAGGGAATGGGGTATTGATGTCCTAGCAGTGGTTGTTACCCGATACCAAAACCAGCCGGCGGCCAGGCAGTTCATTAACAGGCTGGAACGGCGGGGCATAAGGGTTTACACCCATAGGTCCATAGAAGGTTATCCTTCTGATGTAAACGCGATCGTGAGCGAGCATGGGTTCGGGGCCAACCCGTTCGTAGAAACGAAGAATCCGATAGTGGTGGTCACCGGCCCGGGACCGGGAAGCGGGAAGATGGCGACCTGCCTTAACCAGCTCTACCATGATTACAAAAAAGGCAAGAGGTCGGGCTATGCCAAGTTTGAGACTTTTCCCATATGGAACCTGCCGTTGAAACATCCGGTGAACGTGGCTTATGAGGCGGCAACGGCAGATATAGGAGATTTTAACCAGGTTGATCCGTTCCATCTTGAGGCCTACAGGGAAACCGCAATCAACTACAACCGTGATGTTGAGATCTTCCCCGTCCTGGAAAAGATTCTTGAAAAGATCATGGAGAAGAAGTGCGTGTACAAGTCGCCAACGGACATGGGTGTAAACCGCGCGGGTTTTGCGATTATCGATGACAATATCGTCCGGCAGGCTTCGGTCCAGGAGGTCATCCGGCGCTACTTCCGGTACAGCTGTGAGTACATGATGGGGCTGGCGGATAAGGAAACAATCAGGCGGGCCGAAATGCTGATGGAGGAATCCAATGTGAAGCCGGAGGACAGGCCGGTTGTCAAACCTGCGCGCGATGCCGCGGAGAGCGCAAGGAATAAGAAAAAAGGAAACCAGGGCGTATACTGCGGCGCCGCCATAGAACTGAAGAACGGATCGATTGTTACCGGTGAAAACTCGCCGCTCATGCATGCGGCATCGAGCCTGGTGATGAATGCCACGAAAGAACTGGCCGATATCCCGGACAAGATTCACCTGCTTTCGCCGAGTATTATCGATTCAATCAGGAACCTCAAGACCAGTATCCTGAAGGCCAGGCAGGTCAGCCTTGATCTTGAAGAAACACTGATAGCGCTCAGTATCAGCGCCATGACCAATTCGGCTGCCCAGCTTGCCATGGAGAAGCTTCAGGACCTCAGGGGGTGCGAAATGCACATGACCCATATCCCTACGCCCGGCGACGAGGCGGGGTTGAGGCGGCTTGGAGTGAACCTGACAAGCGATCCGAGTTTTTCAAGCAACAATCTTTTTATAGCGTAATAAACACATCAGAAAACGGGAGAATACTTAATGCCAAAGCACAAAGACATAAACAAGGTCATGATAATTGGGTCCGGTCCGATAATCATCGGGCAGGCCTGCGAGTTCGACTATTCAGGCACCCAGGCGTGCAAAGCGCTTCGCAGCCTCGGCTATAAAATCGTCCTCGCAAATTCAAATCCGGCAACGATCATGACGGACCCCGGTATGGCCGATGTGACATACATAGAGCCTTTGAATGTTGAACGAATGGCCCAGATTATTGACAAGGAACGTCCCGATGCCCTGCTTCCCAATCTCGGCGGCCAGTCTGGCCTGAACCTGAGTTCCGAGCTGGCGAAGGCCGGCGTGCTGAAGAAATACAATGTGAAAGTCATCGGCGTTGATCTCGATGCAATCGAGCGCGGCGAAGACCGGATCATCTTCAAGGAAACGATGGCAAAGCTTGGTATCGATGTCCCGAAGAGCACAGCCGTCTACACTGTTGAGGATGCCGAGAAAATTGCCGCTCAACTCGGGTATCCGGTTGTTATAAGGCCGGCATACACCATGGGCGGCACCGGCGGCGGGCTCGTTTACAATGTCGAGGAACTGCGCACAATTGCCAGCCGCGGGATTTCGGCAAGCCTTATCGGCCAGATACTCGTCGAGGAATCAGTCCTGGGGTGGGAGGAGCTTGAGCTCGAAGTTGTGCGCGACGCCAAGGACCAGATGATTACCGTCTGCTTCATCGAGAATGTCGATGCAATGGGAGTGCATACCGGCGACTCATACTGCACTGCGCCAATGCTGACAATCGATCCCAAGCTGCAGGCCAAACTGCAGGATTATTCGTACAGGATAGTCGAGGCAATCAAGGTTATCGGCGGGACAAATGTCCAGTTTGCGCATGATCCGAAGACCGGACGCGTCGTGGTTATAGAAATCAATCCCAGGACATCGCGTTCCTCGGCGCTGGCTTCGAAGGCTACCGGGTTCCCGATTGCCCTGGTGTCGGCCAAGCTTGCGGGTGGAATGACGATGGACGAGATTCCTTACTGGCGTGAAGGAACGCTGGAGAAGTATACGCCCTCAGGCGACTATGTCGTTGTCAAATTCTCCCGCTGGGCTTTTGAAAAATTCCGGGGCTCGGAAGACAAACTCGGCACGCAGATGAGGGCCGTTGGCGAGGTGATGAGCATCGGGAAGACCTATAAGGAAGCTTTCCAGAAATCGATCCGGTCGCTTGAAAACGGCAGGCACGGGCTTGGTTTTGCCAAGGATTTCAACAGGCGGTCCCTGGAAGAACTGATGGCAATGCTGAAGGAGCCTTCCAGTGAGCGCCAGTTCATAATGTATGAGGCGTTGAGAAAAGGCGCTGACGTGCAGAGGCTGCACGAGATGACATACATCAAGGTATGGTTCATCAAGCAGATGAAAGAGCTGGTTGAACTGGAAGAACAGATACTGAAGCATAAAGGCAAGCTTCCGCCGGATAAGCTGCTCATCCAGGCAAAGAAAGACGGATTTGCCGACAAGTATCTTTCCAAACTTCTTGGTGTTCCTGAAAAGCAGATAAGGCAGAAAAGGATATCGCTTGGCGTGGTTGAGGGATGGGACGCTGTCCCCGTCAGCGGTGTTGAGAACGCCTGTTACTACTATTCGACATATAACGCGCCGGACAAGACGAAAAGCAGTCAGAACAAGAAGAAGGTCATGGTGCTTGGCGGCGGGCCGAACAGGATCGGGCAGGGGATCGAATTTGACTATTGCTGTGTCCATGCGGCGTTCGCACTGAAGGCCGAGGGTTACGAGACGATCATGGTCAACTGTAACCCGGAAACGGTTTCCACCGACTATGATACTTCCGACAAGCTCTATTTCGAGCCGCTCACGGTTGAAGACGTGCTGAGCATATACGAGAAGGAAAAGCCGATGGGTGTCATTGTGCAGTTCGGCGGTCAGACGCCGCTCAACCTGGCCCGCGAACTTGCGGATGCCGGTGTGAAGATACTCGGAACATCGGTTGATGCCATTGACCTTGCCGAGGACCGGGATATGTTCAGGAAGATGATGGAGAAGATGAAAATCCCGATGCCTGAGTCCGGCATGGCCAGCAGTATTGCGGAGGCCAGGAAAATCGCCGCAAAGATCGGCTACCCGGTAATGTGCAGGCCTTCGTTTGTGCTCGGCGGACGCGGCATGGAAGTCATCTATGACGAGGAGATGCTGGAGAGATATGTCGGCGCTGCGGTGGACGTAACGCCTGAGCGCCCCATACTGATTGACAGGTTCCTCGATAACGCTCTTGAGACGGAGTCTGACGCGATCTCCGACGGCACCGATGCCTATGTGCCGGCGGTGATGGAGCATATTGAGCTGGCGGGGATTCATTCAGGCGATTCAGCCTGTGTTATTCCGCCTGTCAGCATACCGGAGAAACATCTCAAGACCATTGAAGAGTATACGCGCAGGATTGCGATTGAGCTCAAGGTTGTGGGCCTTATGAACATGCAGTACGCCATCGCGAAGGATGTCGTGTATGTCCTTGAGGCCAACCCGCGGGCATCGAGAACGGTGCCCCTGGTTTCCAAGGTGTGCAATGTCGGTATGGCGCAGATTGCCACCAGGCTCATGCTGGGAGCAAAGCTTTCGAGCATTGGCCTGAAGAAAAAGAAGATTCCGCATTTCGGGGTCAAGGAAGCGGTATTCCCGTTCAATATGTTCCCTGAAGTTGATCCGATACTCGGGCCGGAGATGCGGTCGACGGGCGAGGTGCTGGGCATGGCCGATTCATTCGGCACTGCGTTTTACAAGGCGCAGGAAGCGGCCAGGGCCATACTGCCGACAGAGGGAACTGTGCTGATAAGCGTATCGGTCAAGGACCGTCCTGCAGTGCTGGATGTTGCGAAGGCCTTTTCCAAGCTTGGATTCAGGCTGCGCACGACCCGGGGAACACACGATTTCCTCGCCTCGAACGGCGTGAAGTCGGAACTGATCCTGAAAATTAATGAGGGCAGGCCGAATATTGCTGACGCAATAATGAACAAGGAAATTCATCTGGTTATCAATACGCCTGTCGGCAAGATGAGCCAGACGGACGACTCGTACATCAGGAAAGCTGCCATCAAGCACAAGATAACCTACATAACCACCCTTGCGGCGGCCGCTGCGGCTGCGAAGGGAATAGCGGCGGCCCGCAAGGGCAAGGCGGGTGTAAAATCCCTGCAGGAATACCACGCCGATATTAAGTGAGAGAATAAAAGAAGAATTCAGAAGTCAGAACAAACTGGGGAAAAGATTTTAACCGCCGATAATGCTATTCAGGTAGAATAAGAACAGAGAAGTCGAGATTAACTGAAAACGGGGCTTTTGGTTTCCCGGGGTTTTAAAGGGTTTCGCAAACCTTCTCCTTCGGCGTCCATCGGCGGTTACATCTTTTCTTGTTTCTCCGGGAAAAGAACTGGCCGCGGCTTATGCCGCGGCCAGTTTGTTATCATACCACTGGCTATTCCGGATTATACAAGGCCCTGTGCCAGCATTGAATCGGCGACCTTTATAAAGCCGGCAATGTTGGCTCCGGCGACAAAGTTGCCAGGGCAGCCGTATTCTTCCGCCGCGCTCTTGCACTGGTTATGGATGTTCTGCATAATTTTCTTCAGCCGGGTATCAGTTTCTTCGAATGTCCAGCTAAGGCGCATGCTGTTCTGGCTCATTTCGAGTCCGCTGGTTGCCACGCCGCCGGCATTGGCAGCCTTGGCAGGGCTGAACAGGACTTTTGCCTTCAGGAGCGCTTCGACAGCCTCGGGCGTCGAGGGCATGTTTGCTCCTTCGCCAACTGCCTTGACGCCGTTCTTAATCAGCAGTTTGGCATCGTCGCCATTCAGTTCGTTCTGTGTTGCATTAGGCATGGCTATGTCACCGGGAACGGACCAAACCCTTTTGGCGTTTCCTGCGTCCGTGTATTTGGCTGACTTTACTTCGGAGGCATATTCCTTGATACGGCCGCGGCGAACTTCCTTGATATCTTTTATGAGATCGAGCTTGATGCCTTCAGGATCATATATCCAGCCGTTAGAGTCGCTCATGGTCACGACCTTGCCGCCGAGCTGTTGCGTTTTTTCCACGGCATAGATGGCAACATTGCCTGATCCCGACATCACAACCGTTTTGCCTTCGATTGTCTCGCCGGCATCCTTGAGCATTTCTTCGACGATGTATGTCAGGCCGTAACCGGTTGCTTCCGTGCGGACCAGGCTTCCGCCCCACTTCAGTCCCTTGCCGGTCAATACGCCGGTGAACTCGTTCCTTATGCGCTTGTACTGCCCGTAGAGGAAACCGACTTCGCGTCCGCCAACTCCGATATCTCCGGCAGGGACGTCGGTGTCCGGACCAATGTGCCTGCTGAGTTCCGTGGCGAAGCTCTGGCAGAATCGCATCACTTCATTGTCGGACTTGCCTTTTGGATCAAAATCAGAACCGCCTTTGCCGCCGCCCATGGGAAGGGTCGTCAGCGCGTTCTTGAATACCTGCTCGAAGCCGAGGAACTTGATGATTCCAAGGTATACGGAGGGATGGAAGCGGAGTCCGCCTTTGTATGGTCCGATTGCGCTGTTGAACTGGACCCTGAAACCGCGGTTGACGTGGATCCTGTTCGAATCATCCTGCCATGGAACACGGAACATCAGAACGCGTTCAGGTTCGACAATGCGGTCAAGGATGCACGTTTCCTGGTAAATCTTTTTCTGTTTGATTACCGGCTGAATCGACTCCAGCACTTCGGTGACGGCTTGCAGGAATTCAGGTTCGCCCGGATTCCTTCTTTCGACGTTCTTAAGTACCTGTTTCACTAGGTCCATTACAGTATCTCCTTGTTTGTTGTTAATCTGCAGATGGTATGTATTAGCCGTTAAGTTACATTTGCTCGCTGGCTAGTCAACGATTTCATGGGTGATTTGTTAAAAATGCGGTTTGGCTATACGGCCAAACTGCCGTATTGATTCCCGGAAAGAATTCCGGTAGAAGCTGGATAACGGTAATAACCGGTCTTGAGAATAGGCAATATAATGCGGTCAAAAAGCAGGAGCTGTTTATTGTGAGTGTGCGTAGAGATACGGTGAGATCCTCGATCTTGAGGGTGTTGAATGAGGCGCGAAAACCCATGGGGGCGTCACAAATTGTTTCCGCACTGCTGTCTTCGGGCGTTGATCTTCAGCCGCGCACTGTACGTCATTATCTCCTGAATCTGGATGCGCAGGGATTCACGCGGCTTGTAAGCCGCAGGATGGGCCGCGAAATTACGGAACGCGGGAGGGAAGAGGTCTCCCAGACCAATGCCATGGCGAGGATGGGCATCGTGGGGGCAAAAGTCGATTCGCTTGGCTACAAGATGTCGTTCAATGTCAGGGATGGAACCGGGACGATAATAATTAATGTTTCGTTTGTTGATGCCGGTGATTTCGGCTCGACGATTAAGGAAATCCAGCTGATTGTTGACCGCGGTTATTCCATTGGCGGAATGATTGCCGTTGCGCAGGGCGGAACAAATCTCGGAAGTGTCGTGGTGCCTGAAGGTGCGGTTGCAATAGCAACGGTCTGCAGTATAACCCTCAATGGCATCTTCCAGAAGGAAGGTATTCCCGTGGTTTCCAGGTTCGGCGGTCTTCTTGAAATCAGGGACAGGAAGCCTGTACGTTTTATCAACATGATTGAATACCGCGGGTCAACCCTCGACCCCCTCGAAGTCTTTATCCGTGCCGACATGACGCGTGTCCGCAACGCGGTCCTTCGGGGATCCGGAATCGTATGCGCAAGTTTTCGTGAACTGCCATCGGTGGCTTTGGAGCAGGTAAGGAAAGTGGAGCGGGTAATGAAGTCCCGCGGTTTGGGGGGGATTCTTGCCATCGGTCGGCCGAGTCAGCCCCTGTTTAATATACCTGTTTCAGAGGGATACTGCGGCATGGTTGTCCTTGGCGGCCTCAACCCGATAGCGGCTGTACGTGAGGCCGGGATAAGGGTGACGATACAGTCGCTGGCCGGACTGCTGGATTTTGAGCAGCTTGTTCCCGTCCATAAATTCCTCAGGCGGTAGTCCGTAGCTGCGCGGGCACACATCGTGCACCGAGGCCTGCGGGCGCCGACGAGCAGCGCCCCTACAAAAAACCTGAATATCTTCGCAGCGCGATATTCTGATCGAAAGAATTCTTGATTAAACCAGCTGATATATGGTCATCTGTTCATCTTTCGAATTAAGGAGTAAATGTTTATGGGAATAACACGAGAAGACGTTCTAGGCTATCATCTTGGAGGTAAGATCGGGCTGAGGCTTGTCAAGAAACTGGGGGATGTTGATGCCCTTTGCAAGGCGTACACGCCCGGTGTCGCGATTCCCGTTAAGGAGATCCACAAGGATCCGGCTGCTTTGAGAAAATACACGGCGAAGCAGAACCTGGTTGCCGTCGTGACGGACGGCACGGCAATACTGGGGCTTGGCGATCTTGGGGCGGAGGCCAGTATTCCGGTGATGGAAGGCAAGGCGGTCCTGTTCAAGGCGTTCGGCGATGTTGACGGCTGGCCGGTGCCATTGAACCACTGCCGGATTGACGGTAAGAATACAGGCAAAACAGACCCTAAAAGGGTCATTGACGCGGTAGGTGCGATTGCGCCGATGTATGGCGGCATCAACCTGGAAGATATTGCCGCTCCGGCCTGTTTCGAGATTGAAGACAAGCTGGATGAAGCCCTCGATATTCCTGTTTTCCACGATGACCAGTGGGGAACTGCTGTCATAACCCTGGCCGGCATCAAGAATTATTGCCGGTTGAGTGAACGCGATATGTCGGAGCTGAAGATCGTTGTAAACGGGGCAGGGGCGGCGGGAATCAGGATAACAGAGATGTTGAAGGCATCGGGCGCCCGCAATGTCCTGATCTGTGATTCAAAGGGTGTCGTGCGATCCGATCGCACCGACTTGAACGACAAGAAGAGGGAGCATGCGGTCCGGACATCTGCGTCGACGGTTGGTGACGCCTTGAAGGATGCCCATGTTTTTATAGGAGTTTCTGTTGCCGATTGTATCAAAGAAAAGGATGTCGCTTTGATGGCGTCATATCCGGCAATCCTGGCCATGGCGAACCCTGACCCGGAAATCAAGCCCGATGCTGTTGCCAGGGCAATGGGCAGCAGGCCTTACGTCATGGCGACTGGCCGCTCAGATTATCCCAACCAGATTAACAATGTGCTCGGGTTTCCATTTCTTTTCCGCGGCGCCCTGGATGTGCTGGCCCGGACGATCAATATTCCAATGAAGCTGGCAGCGGCTGAGGCTCTGGCCGCAGTTGCCAGGGAGCCGGTTACAGAACAGGTGCGGAAGGTGTACCCGGATGCAGACATGGTTTTCGGAAGGAATTATATCATTCCGAAACCGTTTGACCGCAGGCTTTTTGTCGAGGTCTCTTATGCCGTGGCGGAAGCCGCGATAAAATCAAAAGCGGCGCCTGCCATTGACATAAAAGCATACCGAACCAGCCTTGAAGAGAGGAACAGGCAAAGGCTCAAGGTTGACTGAGTTCCAGGGTTCCCTGCATCGTTTCTCAACGTTTGACATTAACAACGTGTTTTGATAGGAACACCGCCGCTATGGGACAACAATTAAGAATAAGACTGAAAAGAATGCGCAGAGTGCGCAGGAATAAGCGCAAGAAGGAACAGAAGAAGCTGGCGAAAGCTGCTGCTGCAAAGACGGCTCCAAAGGCCTGATTTGCTTTGTTCTGATGTGGCGTGATGGCCGAGCGGTTAGGCACGGGTCTGCAAAACCTGTTACACCGGTTCAACTCCGGTTCACGCCTCCATTTTTCCCTGCCGTCTGTCTCAAGGAGAATACTATGCGCTTACCGGTTGCCTTCTTGTCGGCCCTGGTTATCCATACTGCTGTTGCACTGGCGACGGATGTGAATGTCACTATCAAGAACGACAGCCTTGAGGCTTCCTACAGTCTTGCTGACGGTACCCTGAGCCTGCGAACACTCGCCGGTACTAATGTCTTCATTCCCGCCGGCAGGCTTGTAAGCGGCGCGAGCAAGGCCGGAATAATCAAAGTCCAGGATCCTGTTTTTGGCAAGGGTATGGGGATAGGCGTTGTCTCTGCGGGCGGAAGGATGGACGAGATCATGCTTTATCGGGGGCTTCCCTTCGTCCTTATTCGCAGGACTATTGCAAATCCGGGTGCTGAGCCCTTGGTGATCAACCGGGAAGAGGCTTTCACCGCTGCTCTGGACCTTGGCAAGCCTACATCGGACCTGAGTGTGATCACTACGGGCGGGTTTCAGAAGGGCAATAAAGCGGCCGGCAGTTATGCGTGGATTGCAGTTGCCCAGCCTTTTAAGCGCAATGGTGTTGTCGCCGGCTGGATCTCAAGCGATATCGCCAGCGGTGTCCTCTTTTCCAGGGAGGAGGCGGGAAGGGTACATCTCACTGCCCGTTCGGATTTCGGTACACTGCGGATAAATCCCGGCAGGAAAAGAGTCCTGGAGACACTGGCAATCGGATATTTTGATGACGCCCGGCTCGGCCTTGAGGCCTGGGCTGATACCGTTGCCCGGGTCTACAAGATCAAACTTCCACCGGCACTCACCGGATACTGCACCTGGTATCATGCCCGTGCTTCCGATGAAAAAAGCCTTGTGCGTGACACCGGTATTGCCGTGGAAAAGCTCAAACCCTACGGCTTTGATTTCATGCAGATTGATGATGGCTGGCAGTCCGGGAACAGCCACAACGGTCCGCGCAAGGACTTCACCAAGGTCGCCCTGAATGGTCCGTACAAGGGTGGAATGAAACCTGTTGCCGATGCTGTTACCGCTGAAGGGCTCATTGCCGGCATATGGTTCATGCCGTTCTCCGGCAACTGGGATGATGAGTGGTTCGGAGACAAGCAGGAGTTCTGGTACAGGACTAAAGACGGCAAACCGTACGAGGCAAACTGGAGCGGAACCCTTATGGATATGAGTAACCCGAAAGCCC
>Ga0172375_10007630_pt1 | contig 14767 bp, 10 predicted proteins | sample LakKiv1m_FD_114537 | JGI IMG/M metagenome (GOLD analysis project Ga0172375, IMG submission 114537) | Freshwater microbial communities from Kabuno Bay, South-Kivu, Congo - kab_092012_11.1m | ecosystem: Environmental > Aquatic > Freshwater > Lake | place: Democratic Republic of the Congo... | reverse complement strand
CGATGGCTTATCCCACGTTGTTTTTTTCCATGCTTTCCATTCCGCTCCTGTTTTTTTTCTTGAAAAAATTTTTCAGCGTCAATCTTTCGCTCTCACTCACCGGCCTATTCTCAATTTCGTTTTTTGCAATTGAATACTCCCGTTTTGCCTGGAATCCCAACCTTATTCCTTTTTTTGTCTTGCTTTTTCTTTTTGCTCTTTTGGAAATTTTGAACGGAAAAGACAAAAGCGGGTTTTTTTGGCCGATATGGGCCGGGGTGGCTTTGGGTATCGGGGTTCAACTTCACACATTGTTGCTTCTCATCATGCCGACGATGGTCGTGGTTGTCGCCGCGCGTCTCGCTTGGAAAAAAAAGCTGATCTTGAGCAGTTTTTTGCTGATCATGGGGCTGGCAGTTCTGCTCAATATTCCGCAAATTGCAAGCGAAATCAAAACCGGCGGCCAGAATACGCGCAATTTTTTTTCCGGCGCCAACAAGCAAACAGGCGGCGGGGGATTGACAATCGAGCATGTTGGAAAAATTGCATCCTGCCAAGTTGAATCCGGCCTGCATCTGACTTCCGCTTTTGAAAACAAGGAGGAATGCGGAAATATTTTCGCAACGGGAAAATATGACATAAAAAAACTGAAGGATGTTCCCGGAAATTTCAGAAACTACACTTATTTTGTTGGGAGCATTGTTCTCGCCGTTATTTTTTCAGTGGGTGGATATATCTTGCTGATACTTGCCTGGCTCAAGCAAGAGAATCGGCAAAAAAAGAATTTTTTGGAGCTCTTGATATTGTTCAATCTGGTCGCGCTTGTTTTCTTCCTTCCTGTAGCTTCGAATCTTTCTATGCGCTATTATATAATCACGTTCGTGATTCCATTTGTTCTGCTGGGCTTGTGGATCGAATTTATTTCAAAAAAACTGGGTAAAATAGGCCTTTTTTTGACGATTTGCGGTGCAGCTTTCCTGATTTTTTCGAATTTGTTTGTCATTCGCCAAGCGGCCGCGCCATATGCCAGAGCCTCAGCCAGTGACGGTGAAAACAGCATTCTGGGGGAAATCGAGCCGGTGGCCGCATATATTGTTGCCAAAACTGAACCGCGTCAGACGGCTTATATCTCCGGAGAGAAATCGTATGAACAAAGATATTCCGGATCTCTGGCATATCTTGCCGCCAATTCAAACATAGATCTTCTTGAAATTGAAAAAGTGAGCGAGATTGACCCAAGCTTCCCGCAATTTTATATTGTCGAAACGACGAAGAAAAAATATAATCAGAGCGATCAGTTCAAGGGAAAAACAATTGGAGATGTTCGTCAATTTGGAAGTCTAACGATGCTTCTTTTCAAGCAGTAATAGTTAGCTGAGGCAATACTATGGATATCAAACATGAAATTGAAAAAAGAAAAAAATGGTTGTTTGCCGCGGCCGCGATACTTATTCTGGCAGTGGGAATTTTTTTGCGTACTTATCGTTTTCATGACTGGCTTTATTTCTATCCCGACCAAGCACGCGACGTGAAAATCGTGGGCGACTATCTGGATGGAAAAATCGCTCTGCCTCTCACGGGTTTTCGGGCGGCCAGCACCCATTTCGAATTGGGGGCGATGTATTACTATTTCCAGATTGCAAGCGGAAAATTGTTCGGCGTCCATCCGGACACGATGGCCTATCCGGATCTGTTTTTTAATGTTCTTGCCATCGGTCTTTTGTTTTTTTTCCTGAAAAGATATTTCCGATCAGACATTTCTTTGGTGCTCACAGCGATGTATTCCGTATCGTTCTATGCGATTGAATTTTCCCGTTTTGCCTGGAATCCGAATCCGATGCCGTTTTTTGTGCTGCTGTATTTGATGGCGCTTTTGGAATTTTTGACGAAAAAAGAAAAAACGCATTGGGGCTGGATAGCGGCAATCGGCGTGATGGTGGGGATCGGAATCCAACTTCACACAATTTTGATTTTTTTGTTTCTGGGAATGAGTTTTTTCGCGATGATTTTTTTGCTGTGGAAGAATTGGCGGCTTTGGAATCGCTGGTTGGCGATCGTGGGGATTGTATTGATCCTGAACGCCAATCAATTGATAAGTGAAATAAGCAAGCATCGCAATTCTTTCGCAAACACAAAGAAGCTCGTCAATTTGTCTTTCGGGACGTCGGAAACGGAGGGTGAAGAAGGATTGTCAAGCAGTCTTGTCAAAGATATCGTCTGCCATGCCCAAGCGAACGCCCATATGATTTCGTCTTTGGGAGACAAAATCAGTTGTGATTATATATACACCGAGGAGCCGGAAGAGGGTCAAATACAAAAGATTTTTGGCTATTATATCAATCCGACCCAAAGCAACTGGATAATTTTCGGGCTGATTTTTTCTCTTTTGGGATACGGATTGCTGATATATTCATATTTCACGGAATCGGATCCGAAAAAGAAGACTTTTCTGGGAATCATATGCCTGTACGCTCTTTTGATGTTTGCAATCATGATTCCGATCATCGGAGGGGCGCCTCTCCGATACTATCTCCCTGTTTTTTTCATGCCGTATGTATTCGTCGGACTTATGCTTGAATTCTTCCGAAAAAAAATTTCTTGGCTGTTTCCTCCATTGATGATCGCCTCTTTGGTGCTGGTTATTTGGTTCAATTTTGGCACAATCGATTCCGAGGCGGATTTATACGCAAGCAACAATCACAGCCGTCCGCAGTACGTCGTCTTGGGTGAACTTGAGCGGATGAGAGAGTATATTCTTTCTCAAACCAATTCCGCGCGAACGGTATACCTGGTCGCTGATGGGAAATATATGCAAAATTATTTTTATCCTTTGCAATATGTTTTGGGAGAAAAAAATGTTTTTCTTGGCAGGAAACAAAAGAATTTGGATGATATCCCGTCTGACGCCGCGAAAATTAGTCTGGATGAGTATAAATACGGCCGGAAAAACGTCAAAGGATTTTCAGTGATTCAATATCGAAGATTTGGGGAGATATGCGTGTACATCTTGGGCTCCCGGAATATTTCTCAGCCATAAACAAAATCAATGCGACAAAATTTCTCTTATGATTGAATTTGCGGCAGTGATCGCCAATTGGAACGGAAAAAAATATCTCAAAGATTGTTTTGACTCTCTGCTTATCCAGACGCATAAAGATTTCAAAATAGTTTTTGTCGACAACGGATCGATTGACGGTTCGGCTGATTTTGTGAAAGAAAATTATCCCGAAACGGAAATCATTCGGATGGAGAAAAACACTGGTTTTGCAAAGGGATATAACGTCGGTATAGAAAAGGCGTTCGAGGACGAAAATATCAAATATGTCATTGTCCTCAACAATGATACCAAGCTGGATGAAAAATATATTGAAATGTTAGTGAATTGCGCAAATAGGCATCCGGATGCCGCCTCCATCCAACCGAAAGTTTTGGATTTTTCCGATCCGGAAAAAATTGATTGCGTCGGGATGCTTTTGAGCGTCGACGGCCTGGCGATGAACAGGGGATACGGCGAAAAAGACGGAAAAAAATACAGCAAGGAGGAGGAAATTTTCGGAGCGACCGGCGCCGCCTCGCTTTTTTCGCGAAAAGCCCTGGAAAAAACCAAAGTATCGGACGGAGAGTATTTTGACAACAGTTTTTTTGCCTTCTATGAAGATTTTGATTTGGCTTGGCGCATGCGCCTGGCTGGGTTCAAATCATATTATTGCCCGGAAGCGGCTGCGTATCACATCCACAGCGCGACGGCCGGGAAAATCTCCGGTTTCAAGGCTTATTATCTCAATCGCAATCGTTTTTTTGCCCTTATTAAAAACTTTCCCTTTTTCCGCCTGGCGGCTGTCCTGTTCGTTCTCACGCCGGTCAGGTACATTTTTTTGCTATTTCGGGTTATAATAAGGCAAGGGAGAAAAGAAGCGGATTTTTCCGGTCAGAGCAAATCCGCGGCCGCGAAGGAAATATTGCGCGCCTGGGGAAGTGTCATATCGAATTTTCCGGATCTGGCCAGAAAAAGGCGTGTCATCCAAAAAAGAAAAACAGCCGGGGAGAGCGAAATTCGGCGCTGGTTCGACGATTATGGAGTGAAATTTTCAAAAACTTTCTGATGATTGGTTTCCTCAAAAAAAATTGGAAAATAGTTCTTTTTGCGGCCGTTGTGGCGGTCGGAATTTTTTTGCGTGTTTGGCATTTCCATGACTGGCTTTTTTTCAAAATGGATCAAGCTCGCGACGCGACCACCATTCGGAATGCCTTTTTGAACGGGCCGGGATGGCTGCCGTTGCTTGGGCCAAAAGCCGGCGGAACAAGCGCCAATGTCGGGCCAGTTTTCTATTATTTCCAGTATATTTCAACGGTGCTTTTTCAGAGCGTATCGCCGTCAGTGATGGCCTATCCGGATCTGCTATTCTCAATTTTGTCCATTCCGCTCCTTTATCTTTTTCTCAAAAAATATTTTTCGCGCGATTGGTCGATGATTTTGACGGGTCTTTATGCTGTTTGTTTTCTGGGGATCGAATATTCCCGTTTCGCGTGGAATCCCAATTCGTTGGTATTTTTCAACCTGCTCTTCTTTTTTTCCCTTCTCAATGTTTTTGACGAGAGAGCGGGGCACAAATTTCGCTGGGCGATCATTGCCGGACTCGCTTTCGCGATTTCGACGCAATTGCACTTCCTGTCTTTTGCGACTTTGCCGGTGATCACGGTTGTTTTTCTTTTTTTCAATCGAAAAGAGCTCAAGAAAAATCTGGATTGGAAAAAGATTCTGGTTTTTTTTGGAATCATTCTTCTCGTATATTTGCCGGTTATTGTCAATGAAATTGTTTCCCATGGAAAGGATACCGCCGCATTTTTCGCCGCCGTCAAAAGCAAGCCTTCGGATCACACGCTTTGGGAGAATATCAATCGGAATGTGCGCTACTGGGGTCAGTATTGGTTTTTGATCGCGACGAGCTGGATTAGCAAAAAAGGAAATCTTGTTTCGTCTGCTGTTGCGTGGATTGCGGTGATGATTCCGGGACTCTTTTTGGCGGTCAAATCCTATCGCAGCGAGCAAAATAGCCTTCGGAAAAAGTTTCTGCTCGTCAGTTTTTTGTGGTTCACGGTATATTTTCTCTTCTATATTCCGATTGCCTACCAAATCAGGCCGCGATTTTTTCTGCCTATGCTGGCTTTGCCTTTTGTTTTCATCGGTTATATCGCGAAATATCTTTGGGAGAAAAACAACAAAATTTTGAAAGCAGTGGTGGCTGTTTTTCTCGCGATAATCTTTTTTGGAAATTTGACGGGGACATATCTCTGGTTCAAGGAAATCAATGCTGCCGAGAAAAAGGCGGTCAGCCCGGAAAGAACGATTATTTTGAAAGCGAAAGATGGGATCGTTCTGTGGAATTTGGAAAATGCGGCAAACTACATCCGCGAGAATTGCGGATCGGACACAGTTTATTATTATACAACCAATGAGTACAAGCGGCCGATGGAATATCTGCTCAGTCTGCAAGGTCTTAGAGGCGCTACGATCGACAAACTATACCTGGGGCAGAAGGATTGCGTATACGGCGTGCTTTTGACCCGCAGCGCGAAGAATAAGCTGAAAACCAATATAACGGACAAATTTGACAAGATTGGTTCCAAAAAATTCGGAGCAATCACAATCGTCAAGCTTTCGGCTAAAGACGAGCTCGTCGGCCAGCCGCTTGGATATGCGAACAAGCCGCTTCCGGAAGAGTCCCTCGAGCAGGAACGGTTGCTCTGGAAGAGTGTTTTGAAATGAATCGGAACGGGCGATGTTTGGAAAAAATGCAAAAAATATGATAGATTTAGAAATGTCATATAGGAACTGAACTCATGAAAAATACCAAAATATCCGTTGTTACGCCTTGTTTCAATGAGGGCAAGAATGTACGGAAAAATATCAAGAGGGTCAATGATTATTTGGAGCAAAGATTCGACAATTATGAATTGATCGCCGTGAATGACGGGAGCCGGGACAACACGGCGGAAGAACTTTTTGCGCTTGCGCGAGAGATTGATTTGAAGGTGATTGACAACAAAAAAAATCAGGGAAAGGGCGGGGCAGTGAGGGATGGGATGAAGGCCGCCAGAGAAGAAAGCGATATTGCGATGTTTTTGGACTCTGATCTTGGCATCCCTATTAAGGAGCTTGAAAAGTTCGTGGCGGAGATAAAAAACGGTCATGATATTGTCATTGCTTCAAGGTTTGTTCCCGGTCTTCAGGTTGTTCAGCCCGTTCAGCTGCATCGCAAGTTGATGGAGAAGATGTTTCGATTGATCAGGATGGCGATTACGAACAATTGGAACGTGAAAGACACGCAATGCGGGTTCAAAGTTTTTCGGCGGACGGCGGCGGCAAAAATTTTTCCCAAGATCACAGTGAACAGATTCGCCTTTGACGCGGAAGTCATTTTTATCGCGAACAAACATGGATACAAGATAAAAGAAATGCCGATTCGTCTCCAGAATCCGCCCTCAAGATCTCTTCGACTGCTCCGCGATCCCGCCAATATGATTCTGGATCTTTTGAAAATCAGGATGAATGATTGGAAAGGGAAATATGAATAGAATAAACATGAAATTTTTTAAAAACGAAAAATTCAGAGTCATTCTTTTTTTCGCTGCGCTTTCAATCATCCTCACCTGGCCTTCGGCTTGGCATTTTTTTTCGGCTGTGCCGAGCTCTGGACCTGATACCATGCAAGTTGTCGGCGTGGCCGGAGAAAAGGCGAACATTCTTTCCGATCAGGGTATTTTCAGAGGGACGTTTGAATTGATCAAGAGTTCGGAACTGAGCATCACGACACTATATGCCTATTTTCAATTGATTTTCGGCAGGGTAGTCGGATATAACCTCTTGTTTTTCGCATCATTTATTCTTTCCGGATTTGGCGCCTATCTTCTGGCTTTTCATTTCACCAAAAACAAACCAGCTTCGCTCATTGCCGGCACAATTTTTGCTTTTTCTCCCTTTCACGTCCACAACGCGCTCGGCACGAATGTCGGAACAATGCATCAGGAATGGCTTCCTTTTTTCGCGCTGTATCTTTTCAAATTTTTTGATGAATTGAACGTCAGAAATTTTTCTCTGGCAGGTATATTTTTGCTTTTGATCGGTCTCACGGAACATCAGCTGCTGGCTTTCACTGTGATTTTCATCATCTTTTTTCTCATCTATGAAGCTATAGTCGAGCCAAAAAAGTATCTTCGCCAGAAGCTATGGATGTATATAGGGGCAAGTGTAGTTCTTTTTTCGATTTTGTTTTTCCTTATTTTCCGTTCGCTTTTTTCGATTGCGACTTCAAACAACAATTTTCTTGACGCGGGTCTCAAGTCGGCGGTCAAATATTCGAATGATTCCCTCTCGATGTTCATTCCGCCTATTTCCCAGTCCTTTTGGCCGAATTCTTTTGCCGATTTGCGCGATCAGATGACGCGCAATGCGGACAGTTCCTTTTCGGCTTATGCCGGATATTCAGTGCTCTTGCTTTCGCTCTTAGGAATTGTCGGGATAAGATTCCTCAAAAAGAAAAATACATCGGTCAAGGGAATATTTTTCTGGCTGGCGGTCGCGGTCGGCTTCTATGCGCTATCGCTGGGACCGTATTTGCACTACAAGGGTGTTCTTGAGCCTCTGGTCAAAATGCCCTATTGGCTCGTCTATCAATATCTGCCATTTTACAAGAATATTCGAACGGTCGGGCGGTTTTTTGTCTGGTCAATGCTTGGTTTTTCCATGCTGGCTGCCTGGGGGATATCTTTTATAAATTTTCAATTTTCAATTTTCAATTTTCAAAAAAATAAAGACGACCAAAAATCAGAAGGGAGGGAAAACATCGGATGGAAAATGAACGGCAAATCAAAAATACTTTATATAATTACGGGTCTGGTAATCATTCTTGAATTTCTGATGATTCCGTTCAGAACCGATTCTTTGCTGCATTCTTCTTTTTATGAAAAGCTTGGCCAAGACAAGGAAAACTTCAGCGTGTTGGAAGTTCCGGGGAATACCAGCTACGATTTTGCTTCGCGCGACTTGGTCTGGAAAAGCATTTATCGCAAGCGTGCGATCAATGGGTATGATTTTGCCCGCAAAGTTGACGATCACTATACTTTCCAGCGCGGCACGCCCATCATCAGAACCTTGCTTTATGACATTCCCGAGGGAGCAAGCGGCAACGATACCGATATCATGAAAGATTCATATTATGACATCTCAAACGAGATCTTGAGTTATTACAATATTCGGTATGTTATTCTCGACAAAGCGGCGCTCAAGGGGAATCCGGAAGAAGGCGATCTCAATTTGCTCTATCCCGCCAAAGCCTTCATAACAAGCGTGATCAAGTGCGCAGACGTTTTTGAAGACGACTATTTGTATGCGTGCAAGGTTAGCCAGACTGAAATTCCGAGCCATATGTTTCTGGCGATGGACTATTCCAACGCGCATTGGGTCGCGAAAAGCACCGCAAAAAATGGCATTCAAAGGTGGGCGGAAAACGGAGCCGGCTTGAAACTGGTCAATATGGCAGGCGGAGCGCAGAAAAGTCAGCTCCAGTTCAATCTGAAGGTCGAAAAACCGTTGCGAATCAAAGTGTTTTTGAATGGCGAAGAAATTTTCAATGAGTACATCTCTCAAATCGGGACAAAGCAGAGCATCAAGGCCGACTTCACTGTGACGAAACCTGGTGAAAACGACATCACTTTTGGCGTGTACGGGGCGGACGATTCCGAGATCCATTCTGAAAAAAAATCAGATACGGCCAGAATATATCAGGTGGGGGTTGAGTGAAAAATGAGTTATCATGATTCCATATCAAGCAAGGTCAAAAAAAGTTCCCGGAACGAATTATGGTGAAGTTATGCGAAACGCCTTTGGGTTGTTTGATGAGATAAAAAAGAAAACAAAAAGGCGGCCGTATGTTCGCAGTGCGTATTTCAAAAAGGAAAAAGTATTTTTTGATTATTTTCGCGAGCACCTATTTCAAAAACTTCCGAAAGAAAGGATGAGAAGGTTGAAATATTTCAAGGCGGCCGTAGAGCTGGTAAGATTTTCCAGAAACGATCCCGTCAGCAAGACTAGTATTAATAAAGGTAAAGAAGTCGTATATCGATTTTCCGGTCTGACTGCTGAAAAAGAATTATTTTTTGTTCAGATAAAAGAGGATAAAAGAGAAAGAAAATATCTGATGTCGTTTTTTCCGGAAAAATAAAAACCCCCGCCTGACGATGTTGAGTGTTACCTCTTGGCCGGGATTTCTATTAACTATATACTACCAAAACTCATATTTTCTGTCAATATTGAAATTTATACTTTATATAAGCCAAAAAGACCATGACACTCGAGCAAGGGCCGAAAAAATTGGAGGAAAATATTGTCGAAATCCCAGAGGTATCCGAAGAAATCCTCGGCGCTGAGGCGCATGATGATGTCGCGCGCGATGTCGAGAAAGGCGGTTGGGAGAAAAAGAAAATCGAAATCCCCGGGGTTGGGGAGATTGAGTATCTGGAAAAATACGTCGCCTTTCCGGAGAAGGTTGTCCAGGAGACGGGAGGAGTGAAGGGGTATGTGAGGAAGATGGTGAGTTGGGAGAAATTGGCGAAATACCTTGGCATAAGTGTGGAAGAATTGAAAAAAATAAGAACCAAGGGCTTTTTATCTTCACAAGAAGAAATGAGAGAAGATTATGGAGAGAGACACAGCGAAGAAGAATTAAATAGTTATCCCAAAAAAGAATCTATCGAAAAATTCGCAAAAGCAGATGGATTGGGATTGATGATAAAATCAATGACTAACGGCGAATTCATAAACCAGACTATGAACCATGTGCTTTGGGGATCAGAAATAAAAACGCCAATGGAACAAATGTCTTTGCCTAAAGATTTATTTATGCCATCTAAGGTGTTAAATAAATTGGATGTTATTTTTACACGGGATGATCCAACTGTACCCTTTCAGTTAAATGATTTCGAAGCAAGAGACATAAGTACAAATCAAAGGATTCCAAGAGCAGATCTTTTCGGGAGAGCTGGCTTATCGAATGAAGAGATTGAAAAAACTAGTAGACAGTTCGAACGTTTTTCAGATCAAGAAGTGAAGTCCATTACAAAAAAAATATTGGGCGTAAAAGATGCTTATTTTTACTCAACATACGGTTTAAATCTTACGAATCCATCGCGTTTATGGATAGGCTATGCTGAACGTGAAAAACGTCGTGGCGAGCTGTCATTTGACGGAATAGGAACAGGAAGAGCAAATTCGCCCTATTTTTCATCGCTGGTTTTGGGTTTCAAGGTAGATACTCGCAATGCTGTTTTGAGAAAATATAGTTCTAATACTCTGAGGATAATAGAGGGCTTTATACATGAAATAAAAAGCAGCGAAAATGTACCAGAAAGAAAATATATAAAATATGATGATTTTAAATACGAAGCCGAGGGTGCCAAAACTCTTAACGCGCTTTTAAGTAAAGCAAATTTAAGTAAGGATAACGACAGTATTTCTGTCGTGAGAATGATACGCCGTGAAGATGAACATCCGAGAATTCCTTTGATAACGAACCATCCCGATATTCCCGAACTTCGTTGGTGTCATGCGGATTATGCGGCGATTCCGACGAAAAATGGATATAATATTTTGGAGATGGTTACATAAAATGGATGCAGTCACGAAAATTCTTGGTGTTCGGATCGACAATCTTTCCGCGAGTGAAATAGAAAAAAGAGTTTCGGATATTTTTGGCCTTGCTCCCGATCAGAAATTCATTGCGACGCTCAATCCGGAAATTTTGCTCAAGGCGCATCGGGACGAGGATTACCGAAAAATTCTCAACAGCGCCGATTTGAATATTTGCGACGGATTTGGCATCAAACTGATCAGTTTTTTGAAGGGAAAGAAAATCAAAGCGAGATTCACCGGGGCTGACCTGGTTGATTTTTTGTTGAAATTGGCGGAAAAAAAAGGCCGAAAAACGCTTGTGATTGCGGCAAAAAACAGTTTGAGCGCGCCGGCGGAGATTGAAAAAGCAATCGGAAGAAAATATCCCAATTTATCCGCAAAATCCGAATATTTTGCGCCTGGCCAAGACTTCTTCTCAAATGGTATAATAAAGCAGGCCGAAATTGTCTTCGTGAATTTTGGCGCGTCGGCCCAGGAAAGGTTCATTTTCGAGAACAGGAAGAAATTTCCGAACGCGAAAATTCTCATTGGAGTGGGAGGCGCGTTTGATTTTCTCACCGGCAAAATTTCCCGCGCGCCGCAGACTATGCGGCTGCTTGGCCTTGAGTGGCTTTGGCGACTGGCGCAAGAGCCGAAGAGATTTAGGCGAATATGCAACGCTGTCGTCGTATTCCCGATAAAAGCAATAAAAAATCCTTGACCAGAGCCCGACTCTGGTCAGAAAAAAATAATATGAACAAAAGACTTGCAATTTTCATAGTTTCGATCGTAGTCGCCGTTATCGCGATCTTGATATTCGCGCAAATCAGCTGGAGTCCGGTGTCGGCTTATGTCGCATACGCATTGCTAGCTATTTTTTTTCTTGGCGTGCTTGTCTCCAATCAACAGTACGAAGAAGATGTCTTTTCAAAAATCGAAAGACTGATCAGCGCTTTTTTGTTTTCTTACATCGTATTTTTCCGGTTTCTCTATGCGCCGATTAGTCAATTCTTTTTCGGGACATTGATCACCGAGCAATCATTTTTGGCTGGTCTGCTCTCACTGGTGCTTTTCATCATTTTTTTCTTTCTTTTCGGGACGGTGTTTCTGGTCATCAACACCTATGCCCGCGTCGGTTTTTTGTCCGGTTGGCGTTTTTTCAACAATGAAAAAATGTTTTTTGTCCTGCGGGGGTTGTTTCTTTCCGCCGTCTTGATTTTCGCGTTGTTCTATATTCGCAATTCATTCTTTTCAATCAAGAATTCTTCTTGGATAAACAAAATTTTGCCGCCTTCGACTTGCAATTGGACCTACATCAAATATCCCAATTTTTTGTCCATGGGTCGGACGGTTTCCGGAAGAGATGTCTGCCTGTACAACTATTCCCAAGATAAGTATGATCCGAAAGTTTGCGATTTGATTTCGGATGATCCGGAAACAAAGGATCTTTGCGACAGCTATTTCCTTACTGTTCAGTGATATGACCGAAAAACCCCGGGTGCGGTTCGCGCCCAGTCCAACCGGATATATGCACATCGGCAGCCTGCGTACGGCTCTCTATAATTTTTTGTATGCCAAAAAATATAAAGGCGAATATTTTTTGCGCATCGAAGATACCGATCAAAAAAGGCTGGTGCCGGATGCAATTGCCAAATTGATAGAATCGCTTGAGTGGGCGGGATTAGAGCATAATGAAGGTGTGATGTACGACAAGAGTCGGGCTCTTGTCGAAGAGAAAGGTGAATATGGGCCGTATATTCAGTCAAAAAGGCTTGAAATATACCAAAAATATGCTCATGAGCTGGTGAAGAAGGAAAAGGCCTATTATTGCTTCTGCACGCCGGAACGGCTCGACACGCTGCGCGCCGTGCAGGAAAAAGCCAAGTGTGCCCCCGCATATGACAAGCTTTGTCTCAAAACATACTCGCGCGAAGAAGCGGAAGAAAAAATTAAGCAGGGAGAAAAATATGTGATTCGCTTTGACATACCCGAAACAGGGGAGACAGGCTTTGAAGATGCAGTGCGGGGCAAGATGAATTTTGTGAACAAAAATCTGGATGACTTCGTCTTGCTCAAGTCCGACGGTTATCCGACCTATCACTTGGCGCATGTTGTTGACGATCATCTGATGAAAACCAGTCTTGTTCTTCGCGCGGAAGAATGGCTGCCAAGCACTCCAAAGCACATCCTTCTATTTGAAGCTTTTGGATGGGAGCCGCCGCAGTACGGCCACCTCAGTACAATTTTGAATAAAGATACGAAGAAAAAACTATCCAAGCGTGACGGAGATGTGAGTGTCGATGATTTCAGGAGCAAAGGATATCTTCCGGAAGCGGTTGTGAATTTCATCGCGCTTCTTGGCTGGAATCCGAAAACGGAGCAAGAGATATTTTCTCTCAAAGAACTTGCGGAAGAATTCGACGTGGCGAAACTCAACAAGGCAGGAGCGATCTTCGATCAGGAAAAGCTGGATTGGATGAACGGGATGTATATTCGCGAAAAAGATATCAAAGAATTGGCCGAACTTTGCCGGCCGTATCTTGGAAAATATTCAGAAAACTTGACTGATGATTATTTGGAAAAAATTGTTGCAGTTGAAAGAGAGCGGATGAAAAAACTTTCCGATATCGCCGAGAACACTGAATTTTATTTTGACGCTCCGGAATACGACGCGAAAATATTGAGATGGAAAAATATGAGCGATGAAGATGTGGAAAAGTCGTTGGAAAAATCACTGGATATTTTTTCCGGGATCGACGAAAAAAAATGGGAGCTGGAAAACTTGAAAAACAAGTTGATGGAGGCGGCGGATCCGAGCAGTAGGGGAGAGCTCTTGTGGCCTTTGCGCGTGGCCTTGACTGGAGCTGAAAAGAGTCCATCGCCATGGGAAGTGGCGTGGGTGATAGGGAAAACAGAAAGTATCAAGAGGATAAAAATAGCGTTGGGCGGGTAAATATGTCTTGAATTAAAAATGCAAAAATCAAAATTCAAAATGACAATGAAAAATTTCCGCCAGAGGCGGATCAGCCTTTGGCTGACAAATTTCAAATTTAGACGTCGTTATGCGATATCGGTTTTTTATATCATTTTAATAATAGCGGCCTCATACGTTGTTAGAAATAGGGTTTTTGCCCAAAGTGCCGCTACCAATAGTGCTGCGACTACACCTTCAACCACAAACGCGGCCGACCAGGAGCAGATTCAGGACAAGCAGCAACAGATCCAGGATCTTGAGGCGAAGGCGGAAAGCTACCGTCAGATGATTGAGCTCAACCAAAACAAAGCGCAAACGCTTGGAAATCAAATAAAGCTCATGGAGAGTCAGATTTCATCGTTGGAGAACGATGTCGCTGATATCCAGAAAAAAATTGATGCCACGGTTCAAGATATCGAGTCTCTCTCGACCCAAATTGAAACAAAGCAAAAAGATATCGCGGCGCAAAAACTCGTTTTGGGCCAGTTGCTTCAGGCCTATTATGAAAATGACCAGGACACTTTGACGGAAATGATGCTCAAGAACTCCAGTTTTTCCGAATTCATGAATCAATCGGAATATATTTCTCAGACCGGCGACAAAGTGAACAATGTTCTCGCGACAATCAATGACGCGCAAAATCAACTGGAAAGCGCGAAAAAATCCCTGGAAGCGAAAAATGAACAGCAAAAGGAACAGCGGGGGAACATATCCCAGAAAAAATTGGCGCTTGACGGCGAGCAAGCGACAAAGGAGCAGCTCTTGGTCGACACAAACGGGCAGGAGCAAAAATACCAGCAGTTGCTTGAGCGCGTTGAACAGCAGAAACAAGAGCTTTTGGGAGACATTGATGAGCTGAGCGGTCAAAAAAGTTCAGAACTTGCCGCTGTCGAAGCGACGCTCAAAAAACCGAAATCGGGACTGGCTTCCACGAGCTGGTATTTCAATCAGCGCGATTCAAAATGGGGCAACCAGTCGATCGGTTACTCAAACACTCTGATGAAAAGCTATGGTTGCGCGGTGACGGCCGTCGCGATGGTTTTCAACTATCACGGAGCGGACATCAATCCGGGTACTCTCGCTAAGCAGCCGATTTTTTCGCACGACCTCATTGTTTGGCCAAAATCGTGGAAAGGCGTGGAACTTGT
>Ga0172375_10007627_pt1 | contig 14770 bp, 11 predicted proteins | sample LakKiv1m_FD_114537 | JGI IMG/M metagenome (GOLD analysis project Ga0172375, IMG submission 114537) | Freshwater microbial communities from Kabuno Bay, South-Kivu, Congo - kab_092012_11.1m | ecosystem: Environmental > Aquatic > Freshwater > Lake | place: Democratic Republic of the Congo... | reverse complement strand
GCCCTTTTCTTGACTCTTCAAAAAATTAACATAATCATCGGCTATTTGAGCCAACGATACTTGCGAGATGTGCATTTTTCGCCGTTCGATCAAGTTCAAGAGCAAACCCAACGGCCCCTCAAAATCCCCGATTTTTACTTGAAAATCGTTATCCATCAAGCTATTTTAGCATTTTAAAACCAAAGAAAAAAGCGCCGTGTTTTCCAACCGACAGGGTTGGGTACTGGAAACTGGTAGCGGGTAACTTAGGGCAAGTAAAGAGTCTTTAACGGATGCAACTCTCCTCAACCTAGAAACACACTCAACACGACGCTTTCCTAATTAGTCTAATTTTTATTTAGATTTTTTTCAAGCCTAGTTCTTTGAGCTGTTTGTCTTCGGTCTCGGCCGGAGCGCCCATCATCAGGTCCTTGCCCTCGCCGTTTTTGGGGAAGGCGATGACTTCGCGAATATTCGGTTCGCCGGCGAGTAACATCACAATGCGATCAATGCCCGGAGCAAAACCGCCGTGAGGTGGCGCGCCGAAGGTGAAGGCCTCCAACATGTGGCCAAAGCGCAACTTTTGCTCCTTGGCACTGATACCGAGCAATTCGAAAACTTTTTGTTGCACTTCGGCCTGATGGATGCGGATACTACCTGAGCTTAGTTCAAAGCCGTTTAAGACGAGGTCGTAGGAATTGGCACGGATCTTGAGCAAATCTTCGCCCTTCATAAATTTAGCCATATCCTCCTCTTTGATCGAGCAGAATGGATGGTGGGTGGACGTTAATTTACCGTCGTCGCCTTGCTCAAACATTGGGAAGTCGATAATCCAAACAAAAGCCAATTCGTTTTTGTCTTCTTTGTCCGAGCGCAAGTCCGGCTTATCATTGCCATATTTCTCCATTGATTCGGCATAAGTGAGGCGCGGGAAGGGGGTGCTGGTAATCTTTTTGTCCGGGAACATCGTTTTAGCCAGCTCGATAAACATTGCCTCTGTATATTGCAGGACTTCTTCTTGAGTAATGAAAGACATTTCATAATCGAGTTGGGTAAATTCGGGCTGACGATCACCGCGCTGGTCCTCATCGCGGAAGCAACGGGCAATTTGGAAGTAACGGTCCAAACCAGCCAACATCGAGAGTTGTTTAAATTGCTGAGGCGATTGCGGGAGCACATACGACTTCCCTTTCTCGAGTCGCGACGGCACCAAGTACTCGCGCGAACCTTCGGGCGTGCCCTTCATCAGTATCGGCGTTTCAATCTCGATAAAGCCATTTTTATGCATATAATCACGGAAGAAGGTAATAATTTTATCGCGCAAAATTAAATTATTTTTCATCCGCTCACTGCGCAGGTCAAGATAGCGATATTTAAGGCGTAATTCCTCATTAACCTTGCTCGTGTCCTCATTAATTAAGAAGGGGGGCGTTTCGGATTTATTAATTATTTCAATCTCGGTAACTTCTAGCTCCACCGTGCCATTATCTTGCTCCTTATTCACCATTTTTTCGGGACGAGCATTCACTATCCCCTTAACCTTAATCACCCACTCTGGTCGTAATTCTTGCGCTGTCTGATGGGCTTGCTCATGGCTAGGCAAGATAACCATTTGCACCTTGCCCGACACATCGCGCAAATCAATAAAAATCAATTTGCCATGGTCACGCCTTACATCCACCCACCCGGCAATCGTTACCTCCTGCCCGACCAAATTTTTTAATTCTTTAATGTAAGTTCTATTTATCATAATTATTTTTGATAATTTTTACTTATTTCTTCTAATATTTTTTCAACATTTGGATAATTTTGATCAAAAATCTGGTCAATTTGGGTTACATCAATTGGCAATTTTTGAGTCTGTGCCTCGGGATCGGCTTTTTGGACCAACAAATCGACGATCCTTTCTTTTACCCAATGTTCTATTTGGTATTTTTTTATTAATTTTTCAATCGAAATATGAATTGCTTCATGAATTATAGTTCGTTTTCTCCCAACTATATCCTCCTTTCTTTTGATGTTTAAGATAATCCAATTATCTAAATCATTGTAAGAACCACCGACTCCATAACAAGAAAATTTAAGAGTGTATTTTTTTGGTAAATTATAACCGGTTTGATCAAAGACGCCTCTTAATTTTTTTATAATATCAATCCAATTTTCCTTTATCTCTGTTTCTGCTTTTTGCCCAACCTCCGGATCGAATTCTCTCTTTATTTGCTCCAAAAGCGCAACCTCATCTAGTTCATTGTCATCGTCTAAACTGAAACCTTGTGGCAAGTCAACCCGATATTTTCTTTCTTGGTAAAAAGATCGTTTGTCGGGAGAGAAAACATTTTTAACCCTTTGAAATTCTGTTTCTGGCGAATACTCAAAAACCAATTCCGGTAATTTCTCTAAATTTTCTTGTGGTTGATTTTCCATGTTTTATTTTATTTCTGTTCGATATCCAATCTCGAACAATAAAGGTTTTTTGGTTATGTTATCCACATTTTACCATACTATCGAAGTTCGACTTCGATAAAGGCAATATATTTTAACAAAAATCGCCCCTCCAAATTCATCAAAATTGATAAATTCGCAGGGGCGATTAGGTGAATCGCGGTGCCACCCTGATTTGTAGCTTCATTGCCTCGCCGTAGTACTTGGTACGAAGGCGGGTAGTCTTAGGTTTTGGTCCGGTTGTTAGTCGGCCTAAGAACTTATTTAAATAATACCACTAATTAAATTTATTGCAATCGATTAAATTCCTTCTCTCCGATATCTTGCGTGGTATTCAGGATCATATTTTTTGTAATCTGAAAAAAGAACCCTTTCTATCTTTTGGATACAGGAAGATAAATCTTTCAGGTTTGAACCAAGGAAGCCTAAATCATTCTGGGTGCTGTTTTTGAAGTCTAAAACTTTGTTTGAATAATTAATTATTTTAACTAGGTAATCTAAGAAATCATTACTAAGAGTTTCTTCTAAAAAGACAATTTCTAATGCTCTGTTTTTTATTTTTTCTGCACAAGAAAAAAGATATCCATAATAATTAGTAAAATCTTCATTATAAAGTGTATTTTGGGGCTTACTGTTACCAATTTGGTTTAGTTTATCCACATAATCTTTTTTTCCATATTCCTGAAGTTTGTCCCACTGAATTAAGGTCTTGTCCCCCGATTTTAACTTAAAAAAGTCTTCAAGAAAATATCTTAGATAAAGACTCATGTCCCCTACATTATTATTTATTAGCAAATAAGTTTTTATCCTGCGATCCTCTTTTTGTAGATGAACTACTAGCACGTAAAAAATAAAAGCCGAAAAGTAAGAATAACAAATTTTCAAGTAAATTTGTGCCAAGACAGAACCGAAAAAGCAGATATTGTTAAGCTCAATGATTATAATTGAGAACAGAGAAATCAGTGCTGGTACAAGGACAACTTTTTTTATTGTTGTTAAACGAGACCATAATATCTTTAAATACCCCGAGATCTTATTTCCTAGGGTTTTGATTGATAGTTTATTCATAACCTTTTACAAATCAATCCCTACCTTGGTTCGCACCTCGGACATTTTGCGGGAGGCGTGGGCGCGGGCAATCTCGGCGCCTTGTTTGAGGATTTTGATGACGGCGTCGGGATCTTTGGCAATTTCGGCCCGGCGGGCGCGCAAGGGGGCGAGATAGGTGTTCATGTTAGTGAGCAAAATCTCTTTTGACTCTTTATAACCAATCCCCCCTTCAACATATCTCTTCTTAATTTCAGCTAATTGCTCGGCGGGGGTGAAAAGTTTATGCAAAGCAAAAACATTACACTCCTCCGGATTCTTCGGTTCCTCTACTCCTTTCGAATCGGTCTTAATGCTCATCACTAAACTCTTTAACTCTTTCTCGTCAGCAAAGAGTGGGATGGTGTTGCCATAACTCTTGCTCATTTTTTGACCGTCTAAACCAATTACCGTTTTAACATTATCGAGAATTAGTGGCTCTGGTAACTTGAAGGTGTCGCTATAATTAAAATTAAATTTCTCAGCAATATCACGCGTATATTCCACATGTTGCTTTTGGTCCGAGCCAACGGGCACCACGTCGGTGTCATAAAGCAAAATATCGGCCGCCATTAAAACGGGATAATCAAAAACGCCAACATTAAGCTCCTTATTTTTAGCCAGAGCGTCTTTGTAGGCATGAGCGCGCGCGAGGTATGGGACGGTTACCAGATTATTAAAAATCCAAGTTAGTTCAGCGTGCTCGGCGACATCAGATTGCTTAAACAAGATTACTTTCTTGGGGTCGAGACCAATGGCGAGATAGTCAATGGCGAGGTCGAGCGTGTCTTGTTTAAGAATCTTGGGGTCTTGAGCGCTGTTTAGGGCATGCAGGTCAGCAATCATCACGTAAACTTGGTAATTATCTTGCAAATCAACAAATTGCTTCATCGCGCCAAAATAATTACCAATATGTGGTCGCCCGGTCGGCTTAACCCCGCTTAACATGATTTTTTTGTTATTGTCTGCCATAACCTTATCTTATTTACTTTTTGCCATTTTGCAACTTGCCCAAGTCAGCTTTAGTATAAGACTCCACTTGGCTCTTAACGGCGCTCACCTTTTCGCTCGAGCGGGGAAATTCGATGAAGAAAGTTGATCCCTTATTCTTACCCTCCGACTCGGCCCAAATTTTTCCTCCTAAACCTTCCACAATTTGTTTCGCCACATAGAGACCCAAACCCGTCCCTGAGATATTAGTTTTGCCGGCATCGTCAGCGCGCACAAATTTTTCAAATAGTTTCGGCAGAACTTCTTTCGGGATGCCCACACCCGAATCAGATACTGTAATTCGCACATTCTCTCCCCGTAAAGTCGCTTTGCTCCCACGGGGCGAGTTAGCCTTGGATTTGCCTGCTGGTACATTCTCGACTTTAATTTTAACTCCCCCATTCGGAGTATATTTAATACTATTATCAATAATATTAGAGACAACCTGCGTCACCTTACCGCTATCGGCCGAGATTTGATGGTTGCCCGTACCATCTTGAAACTCGATGGTGAGCCCGCGCTTCTTGACATTTGGCTCTTGATCCTTGACCACCGTCTGGGTTAATTGACCGAGATCGAAGACAGAAAGCTCATATTTCATTCGACCAAGTTCGATGCGAGTAATGTTTAAGAAGTCTTCGATTACCGTCACTAATTTCAAACTTGATTCATAAACGCGATCAATCGCTTCGCGCGCCTTATCCTCCACGGGGCCAAACGAGCCTTCGAGGAGCATCGAAGTGTAACCCTTGATCGCTGTCAGCGGACTTCTCAATTGATGCGAAGCAATCGAGACGAACTCGGTTTTTTGTTTGTCTAACTCCTTTAACTTTTCGTTGGTAGCTAGTAATTGGTCATTTGAGTGCGCTAAATCGGTAGCTAATTTCTCAATGTGCCCTCGCTGCTCAATTTCTTTTCGGACGGAACGGATAAGAAAGATGCCGATAACCAAAGTCGAAATCAAGAGAAAAGAGTTTATCGTTGCGTCGGTAATCGTGCTCGATGATAAAACGCGGAATAAAATGAAGACCCACAAAGCACCGGTGAAGAATTCGGTCGCAATGACGCGTGTATCCATAAAACGATAACGCAACATGGCATAAGCCGTGGCGATGACGAAGGTTGAAGCTAAAATATTGCCATAAGGCGGGATATTGATATTAAACCACAAAAAATAATTAGTTGAACCGCCAAGAAAGGTTATTACCATGCCGACGAGCATTAGTCGCAATTGCGGCTGTTTTTCAATTGAACCACGGAGATATTCTTTTAATAAAAGATAAGAGGCATACAAGAAATAGCCGAAAAACATTATCAAATAAACATAATACAAAATGCCCGGCTCCGCCCAATAGCGCATAGAGAATTTAGGAATCATATCTTTAATGAAGAAACTGGTCGGTATAACGCAAACAAAAAACAACGCTAACCAATAACCGGAGTTGATTATCGATTTTTTCTTTTCGTATAAACCTAGCCACTGTACAACAAAATTCAAATAAAAAATCGAAACAAAACAAGCCCCAATATGAAGAAGTTGAAAAGCCGCCAAGGTACCTTGACTGGTGGTAGCCACCGGCCAGAAAACATAAGGGTAAGACCAAGCGGCTACCCCCAGACAAAACAAAGCGAAAGACTGATTAACTTTATTATGTCGGTCGCGCGAATAAATAAATAAGCCTAAAAAGGTGCTGACAAGAGCATTAAATAAAGCTGAGAAAGAAAAATAAAGATAAGCTGTCGACATGTTAATTTGTCCGCTTATTTATTTTAACATTGTTGAATAAAAATAAGAAGTGTAACGGGCGGACAATCAGATAATTCGATTGCCCGCCCTTAGGTGTGGTAGTCGTTCATCACGCGATCCTCGCGTGGACGACAGCGTATTGGCCCTTGCCTCCGGGTCTCTCCGAGAGTATTTGGATTATCTCCCAGCCGGCATTTTGGAAGATGTCCATAACCTTTTCTTCGGTCTTGGGGCGGAGTTGCCAGCCCAAGTAGCCACAGAGAACGCGGAAGGTGTCCTGATCCTCGTCGAATGCCCGTTGCAACAACGTGGCTGCGACCAGTTCGCCTTTCGGTTTGAAGTACGGCTTGACCTTTTGCAGACAACGTACCGATTGCTCGGGCGTCATCCCGCAAAGGATGCCGATCATCAAGCCGAAATCGGCCAGTTCACGATCGTCCGTGGGGTAGGATTTGCTAGCGAGGAAATCGGCTTCGTGAAGATGGATGTACCGCTTGAACCCTTCCTCTCGTGCTCTTTCCTCTCCTATCCTCATGGCCTCGCCGTCGAGATCGAGGCAATTCCACAAAAGTCGCGGGCGCAAGTCCGGCGGCAGTTGCTTGATCGCCTCAATTGCATAGGGGGCGGGGCCGGCACCGAAATCGATAACGCGGACGGTGTCGGTAACTAGCCGGTCGCGTAGCCAATTGGCGGCCAAACGACTCACGAACTCTAGCCGGTCACGCAGCGCTTGTCCGGATAACGATCCGGAAAGCTTGGCATCTACGCCACCGAGTTTCGCCTCGACGATGCCGTAGACGTAGTCGAGGAAACGCCAAGTCCCATATCCGTGGTAATGCAAATCACGGCAGATTTGGGACAGACGCAACAGCTCACCGAGAGCAACATCGGGGTTGTGAGCCATTTGTTCCTCGAAATCCGTTGGCAACTCGCCGAAGACGAGGGGCGAACCCTTGCAGCCTTCCATTAACCGCAAGACCTGTTTGCTTGGTGGAACTTCCTGAACTCCTGTTTGCATAGCACTTCCTTCCTTTCTCTCCCCGCTTGACGAGGAGATGTTAACTAGGCCAAATGTGGAGAACAACTTACCTCTACTTTTACTCTAACATATAAAAACAATAAATGCAAGCCCAAGGGTGTGGATAAAAATCAAGTGGTTGACTTTTCTAATTTTTCATATTATACTACAAAAGGAATTTAACTTTTGGCCTTTGTTAACAAAAGGAGGAGTTTCTGATGAAGTACGGATTGGTTTTTGGGTTAGTCGTAAGCTCGGCGATGATTTGCTTACCAGTGTGGGCTGGTGGCAACATCCGTCCGGGTGGCAGTTTGAGCCCTGAAGCACTCGGTATGGGCGGGGCGCACAATGCGGTTACTGGTGACGGCGCGGCTTTCTATCATAATGTCGCGAACATTAGCCAAGCCGATTTCTGGGAATTTGCTTTGGACACTATTGTGTCCAAAGCGCATTTCAAAGATATCGCTGGCGAAACGCACAGTTCGGAGATCGGGCTTTTCCCGATGCCAATACTTGCGATCAGTCATCACTTGAATGAGCGCTTAACTCTCGGTCTTGGGCTGTATCCGAATGACGGGCTGGGTGTGGAGTATCATCACTTCAAGTACGGTCAGAGTCTGCTTTCGTCGATCAATTTGACACCAGCGATCGCTTGGCAGGTTACCCCGAAGCTCTCGTTGGGTGTTGGGCTAGACGTGGTCTATGGTCAGCTCCAAGAGAAAGCGATTTTCGATCAACTCGGCTTCCCGATCGAAAACGTTTTTCTCAAGACCAAGGCCAGCGGTTGGGGTCTTGGTTATCGGCTTGGTTTGCGCTACGCGCTGACCGACTGGCTGGCGCTGGGAGTGAGCTATGCTTCCAAACGACGGGTAGAAATGGACGGATACAGTGATGTCTTTGTATTCGATCACGAACTCCTGCGTCTCTCGGGGAAAACCATGATTGATTTCCCCGGGCGTCTTGGCTTAGGCATCGCGATCAAACCAACCGACAAGTGGTTGCTCGCTGTCGACTTTGATTGGTACGATTACTCGGGGTTGGACAAGATCAAGTTCAATTTCGACTGGTTGACCATCACTCAAGCGACCAACTGGGGCAATAATTGCAGTCTTCATCTTGGCGCTGAACGGGTGCTAAATGAAAACTGGAAATTGCGCTTCGGCGTCGCAGCCCTCTGGCCAGCCGTGCCAGAAGCTAAGACAGTGCCAATCATCCCCGACGGTATGGGTTATTGCTTCTCAATCGGGACCGGTTGGCTTAATCGGCGCGGTAATTGGGCCGTCAACACGGCCTTGGTCTACGGCTTCATCAGCCGGCAGACCGAACCGTCTTGCGAAGCTTTGTGCCCCGGCAAGAATCGCGTTGATGTCGGAGTTGTCTCGGTCGGAGTCACCCACTACTTCGGTCGCTGAGCTTCTTCCATGTTTTTCTTCACATTTTAAGGGCGGACATTGTCCGCCCTTTCGCTTGTCTATTTTTTACTTAACTTTAACAAAAAATCTTTTCCCCTTCTGTACAACATCGTCCGGTTTGAGTTCTTGCTTAGGGTCGCTGGCAGTTTGCTCGTTAACCTTAACGCCATTTTGCTCAATCGCGCGACGGGCCTCTGATTTCGATTCCACAATCCCCGCCTCAACTAACACGGTCACTAGATCATAAGCGCTTGGCTTAATTTCGGGGACTTCGGTTGGTGTTTCTTTTTGGCTAAAAGTTTTGGTGAAATAGTCTTGGGATTTTTCGGCTTCAGCTTTGCTATGATAAAATCTCACCAGCTCATAAGCCAGCTTCATTTTATAATCTTTCGGATTAGTGCTGCTATCATCTAATTCTTTTTCGTATTGCTCGACAGTTTTTAAATCAACGCGGGTGGTTAAACGAAAATATGGGATAATTAATTCATCGCGCAGAGACATCACCTTGCCATACATATCGTTTGGTTCGGCGAGCAAAGTCACAGTATTGCCCCAGCTTGAGCTCATTTTGCGACCGTCGGTACCGGCAATCAGCGGATTAGTGATGATACTTTGCGGGGACTGATTATAAAGTCGTTGCAACTCACGGCCAGCTAAGATATTAAAACGCTGGTCCGTCCCGCCAATCTCCACATCCGCTTTTACCGCGACCGAGTCATAACCTTGCATCAGCGGGTAGAGCACCTCGCGCAAAGACACGCGCTTGCCTTCATCGAGGCGCTTCTTAATATTCTCGCGATCAATAAAATCACTTAAGGAGAAGGCGTCGGCCTGCTTGCCAATCTCGGCAAAACCCAGCGGAGCCAACCACTCACTATTATGTTTAATTTCGCATTTATCGAGATCCAAAATTTTGCCGGCTTGCTCAATATAAGTCTTCATATTCTCGGCCACCTGCGCCTCGGTGAGCATTGGCCGCTCGCTATCCTTATCACTCGTGTCGCCAATAATGCCAGTGAAGTCGCCGATAATTAAGACAACTTGATGCCCTAATTCTTGAAAGTCGCGCAACTTCAAAAGTGGGATGGCACGGCCCAAATGCAAATTGGGGCTCGTCGGGTCAATCCCCAACTTCACTCGCAAAGTTTGTCCACTTTTTAATTTTTGTTCCAATTCTTCACCGCCAATAATCTCCTCCACCCCACGCGTGAGCAATTGTTTGATTTTATCCGGGTCGGTGTTTGTTGACATAACTTATTAACTATACAATTTCTCGCCATGAATCTCAAGGGAAGTTCTGAAGTCGCATCTTGTGCAACTAGATCCGACTTCTAACTTCCCGCACTTTTGCCAATCGCTTCGCTAATATTTTTGTAACCATCTTGGGCGAGAAGCTGGGCTAGGCCTTGATTGATTTGGCTGATGAGTTGTGGACCTTCGAAGATCAGGCCGGTAATGAGTTGGATGAGCGAGGCACCGGCTTTTATTTTGGCATAAGCGTCTTGGGCGCTAAAGACTCCCCCACAGCCAATAATTATCATCTTGTCCAAGGACTCCCCTTGGACAGATTTTATCTTTTGATAAATGTATTTAATTTGCTTGTTCGCCAATTCTTCAACTACTTTGCCTGATAAACCACCGACATCGGTCGGGAGTTTTTCTTTAATTTTATTTTGAAATTCGGGGAGCGAACGGTCTTTGCTTAAATTGGTGCAAATGAAGCCACAGATTTTATATTTTTTTGCTAGCTCGATAATTTGATCAATCTGCTCGTGGCTTAGGTCGGGGGGCATTTTTAAGAAAACAGGTTTGGGCCAGTCGCTACCGAAGTCGGATCTGGCTATGCGAGATACGACTTCTTCCGCTCCTTTGCCCGACTTCGGTAGTGTACCATGGCTAGAATTCAGAGCGCTTAAAAGTTTTTCTAGCTTGGCCGGATCAACAAACGGCTCACCGCCGAAGGCGTTAGGGCAACTAATGTTGATGGTGTAATAATCGCCAATCCCCGCTTCAACAAATTTTTGATAAGCCGAAACATAATCGGCGATCCCTGTCTCGGTGGTGATGGTTTGGTTGTCGTTCGTTTTGGCGATGCTAATGCCAACGGGAAAGCGGTCTGGACGGCGGAAGCGATTGGACCTGCCTGCCGGCAGGCAGGTCTGGCGTAATCGCTTCACAATTTCTTCCGCCCCATCATTTTTCAACCCATAATAAACAATCAAGCTCCGCGACTTTGGCAGACGCCAAAGTCGCGGCCTAGCGTTGCCCGCGCATGGTCGCCCGGTCACCGAACCAACTTCCATAAACCCGAACCCAACGGCCGGCATAATATCAATCATCTCCGCATTTTTATCAAACCCGGCGGCCAAGCCAATTGGGTTCTTAAATTTAATCCCCAAAATCTCCTGTTCCAAAATCGGATTCTCATACCCAAACCAAATTTCAGTTGCCCAGCGTGTGGCACTCATCGAACCGAGAGATTTGCCAATCTTAACAAAAATATCATGCATCAGTTCCGGATCGAACCGAAAAAGAATCGGCTTCAAAAACCGCCGATATTTCCAACCGATGATCGCATTGCGCAATTTAACCCAAATTTTCATTCAGAATATTATAAACCTTCTTCGCGCAAATCTTCAATCGCCTTCTTGGCCGAACGGGACAGTTTGGCAGGGGTGGGGAAGATGACGCGGATGAGGAGGTCACCCCTACGCGACGAGCCTCTCATCGGCACCCCTTGGCCTTTGACGCGCAAAATTTCGCCATAGGCGAGGCCCTGTGGGATTTTGAGGGTTAGTGGGCCATCGAGTGTCTCAAGCGGATATTCGGCGCCGAGGATGGCATCGGTGAGCTTGATTTTGATCTCGGTGGTGAGGTCGTGGCCGGCACGCTTCCACACCTTATCCTTCTCAATATGCACGCGCACATAGAGATCGCCGGCCTGTCCACCGGGGATAGCCTCACCTTGGCCGGAGAGGCGGATCATCTCGCCACTATCCATACCGGCCGGCACCACTACCTTAATACTCTCTTGTTTATTAAGCACGCCCACGCCACCGCAAGTTTTGCATTTTTTCTCGGGCACTTCGCCTCGGCCTTGGCAGGTATCGCAAACGCGCGCGGATTGAAAGACGCCCAAGATCGAGCGGCGCGTCTCTTTAACCTGACCGCTCCCGCCACAAGTGGCGCATTTTTTCATTTGCGAGCCCGCTTCGGCGCCCGAGCCATGACAAGTGTCGCATTCGCTGGTTTTGTTAATTAAAATATTTCGTTCGGTGCCAAACACCGCCTCTTTAAAACTAATTTGGATATCAACGGAAATGTCGCGTCCGCGTCTGGCTTGCGCTCGATTGCTACCTCCGCCAAACATTTCACCAAAGATATCACCTAAGTCGAACTCAAAATTCCCGCCGTTCGCATTTTGAAAGCCGGAGAAATCAAATCCGCCAAATGGGTTTGAACCATCAAACCCACCCTGAGCACCAGCGAAGGGGCCATTCGATCCGAACTGATCATATTGCGCGCGCTTATTATCATCAGAGAGAATTTGATAGGCCTCATTGATCTCCTTAAACTTCGCCTCATCACCACCCTGCTTGTCGGGGTGGTATTTATGGGCGAGTTTATGGAAGGCTTTCTTAATTTCCTCCTTATTCGCCTTTTTATCAATGCCGAGAGTTTTGTAATAGTCTTTGTTCATCCCGTTAGAAATTCATTAAATTATGTTTAATTACGGACCTTTTTATATCTCAATAATCTTAAACTTGTCCCCATATTCTAGACTGTAAAATTTCTAACGGGAACATAATTTATGTTGATTATACTACGTTTTTGGAGAGGGGCAAGGTGAGGGTTGACAAGTTGTTTAATGGGGTGTATAATCAAAGTAGGATTGAAAACGGAACAAGAGGAGAGCCTCTATGGATAAGAAGACAAAGCCGAAAGGTGTTATCACTTTTCGCACGTCCCAAAAAGAAGAACTGGAAGCCTTGGCGAAGCGGGAAGATCGGACGGTTTCCTATCTAGTCAATCTTGCCGTCAGGGGGCTTCTCGATCGCTGCAAGTCTAACAAGTGAAAGGAGACAGAAAGATGCGAGAAACGATCATACAAATCCTCTGTTGGACCGGAGCATTGCTCTCGTTCGTCGTTCTTGTTGTTTCGCTGAGTAATTCACGAAAGAGACCGGCAAAGAAATGAGAGCGCTATACCCCGGCGACGAAACCCCGACAATTCGAGGTTGAGTCGTCGGGTGTTTTCGTTTATTTCGTTTCTGCGTCGCGGACATTGCCTTCGCCGGAGGATTTGTCGGAGGGGCCCGCCGAGGAGGCATCCGAGGCGGGGTTGTCTTGCTTTGTCTCGCTGGAGCCTTCGGCGGAAGCGGAGGATTTCATCATCGCTTCCCCAATTTTTTGCATTTCAGTGGAGAGGGCTTCGGAGGCGGATTTGATGGCCGATAGGTCTTCGCCATCTTTCACGCCTTTGAGCGCGGTAATTTTATCTTCGACTCCCCTTTTAACTTCTTCAGGCACCTTACCCTCATTATCTTTGAGCGCTTTTTCCGCCGTATAAATCAATTGATCGGCCAAATTGCGCGCATCAATCACCTCGCGCTTTTTCTTATCTTCCTCGGCATGCAATTCAGCATCTTTTTTCATCTTTTCAATATCATCTTTGCTCAAGCTGGTCTTGGCTTCAATGCGGATCGACTGCTCTTTATTAGTGGCCTTGTCTTTGGCTTTAACCGAGAGAATGCCGTTGGCATCAATGTCAAAAGTCACTTCGACTTGGGGCAAACCACGGGGCGCTGGCGGGATCCCGTCTAAGATAAAGCGACCGAGCGTTTTGTTGTCACCGGCCAGCTCGCGTTCGCCTTGTACAATATGAATTTCGACCGAGGGTTGATTGTCGGCCGCGGTTGAGAAAACTTGCGAGCGCGTGGTCGGGATGGTGGTATTGCGCTCAATAATCTTGGTTGCTACGCCACCCATGGTCTCAATGCCGAGCGAGAGCGGGGTGACATCGAGCAACAAAACATCTTTCACATCACCGGCAAAAATTCCACCTTGGATCGCCGCGCCGATCGCCACCACCTCATCGGGGTTAATGGTATGATTGGGCTCTTTGCCAAACAAATTTTTAACCGCTTCGTGGATCGCCGGCATGCGGGTTTGACCGCCGACCATAATGATCTCGTTGATTTCGCTCATTTTAAAACCGGAGGCGTCCATGGCACGCTTGGTAATTTCGATCGAGCGGTCAATAAATTCGCGAGAAAGATCCTCAAGCGTAGCGCGGGTCATGCTCATATTGAGGTGCACCGGGCCAGAGGCGTCGGAGGTGATGAACGGGATATTGATTTCGGTTTGATTCATGGTCGAGAGCTCATGCTTCGCCTTCTCGGCCGCTTCTTTCAAACGTTGTAGGGCGAGTTCGTCGTGAGTAATGTCGAGGCCGGTTTGCTTTTTAAACTCATCGCCAATCCACTTAATAATTTTTTGATCAATATCTTCGCCACCCATGTGCGAGTCGCCGTCGGTCGATTTCACTTGGATACTTTGCTCCTCTTCACCACCGATAATTTCGAGGACCGAAACGTCGAAAGTTCCGCCACCAAAGTCGTAAACCACAATTTTCTCATTCTTCTTTTTATCAAGACCATAAGCAAGAGCGGCCGCGGTGGGTTCGTTGATGATCCGGCGCACTTTAAAGCCGGCAATCTCGCCTGCGTCCTTGGTCGCCTTGCGTTGCGAGTCGTCGAAGTAGGCCGGCACAGTAATTACCGCCTCTTCAATCTTCTCACCCAATTTGGCTTCGGCATCATGCTTTAATTTTTGCAAAATTTGCGAAGAGACTTCTTCGGGACGCAGATTCTTGTCTCCCATCTTCACTTGTACCCCACCATCACTCGATTGCTCCATCACAAAGGGCACTAGCCCCTTGTCTTTTTGGATATTTGGATCATTAAATTTGTGGCCCATCAAGCGCTTAATACCATAGATCGTATTTTTGGGATTCGTAATCGCCTGACGCTTGGCGAGTTGCCCCACCAATCTTTCTCCCGCTTTCGAAATCGCCACAATCGAGGGCGTGGTGCG
>Ga0172375_10007624_pt1 | contig 14774 bp, 10 predicted proteins | sample LakKiv1m_FD_114537 | JGI IMG/M metagenome (GOLD analysis project Ga0172375, IMG submission 114537) | Freshwater microbial communities from Kabuno Bay, South-Kivu, Congo - kab_092012_11.1m | ecosystem: Environmental > Aquatic > Freshwater > Lake | place: Democratic Republic of the Congo... | reverse complement strand
TAACTGCTAATGCAGGTTCAGGAAAAACTTTTGTACTTTCAAAACGGTTTATTGAAATTGCTTTACTTCCCAATGTTTTACTTCAAAATATTTGCGCAATAACTTTTACAGAAAAAGCTGCAAGTGAACTCTATAAAAAGATATCATTGGAAATTGACCGAAGAATTTTAGAAGAAACTGATCTGACTATTAAGCGAAAATTGCAATTTATCCGTAGGCAATTGGTTTCTGCAAACATATCAACTATTCATTCTTTTTGTATCGGTATTTTACGTGAGCATCCTGTAGAAACAGGGATTGATGCAAACTTTATTGCAATTGATCAGAATACATCTGCAGAATTAATTGAACTGTCCATTCAAGAAGCATTCAATCGGAGTGATAATAAAACGGAAGAAGAAAATCTCAAGTATCTTATCAGGACTTTCTCTTCTAAAGATATTTTACAAAGTGAATTGACTTCTCTTATCAACAATAGGAAAAATGTTTTATCTATTAAGGATCGCATTTATAAAAACGATGAGAATAAAATAGCTGATTTTTTTGTGGAAGCATTTAATAAAAAAATAGATCAAATATTTTTGAATAATATTGATGAAATCATCAAAGCAGTCGACAAAATAAATACTTATGTACTATTTATTAAAAATGATAATGTAAAAGCTATCACTGTAAATGCTATACTACAAAATATTAAAAAGCAAAAAGCGAAGACAAATCTTCAGTTGTTACTACAAAATCTTTTTAACACAATCATAACATCTAGCGGAACGCTTTGCAAGCGTGATTATTTAACTGACCGAAGTAGCATGGAAAAGGAAGTTAAATTTGTGGAATCGATCGCTGAAGATTACTGCAAATTGAATTTTAATGAAAACTCTAAAATAAATATTGATCTTGCAAGATTCGGAAAAATATTGCTTGACCTTTTCGACAAATGCCTTTCAGTTTATTCAAGTAAAAAGCGTGATCAGGGTTTATTGGATTTTGAAGACATACTTCTATTTTCTAAAGATATTTTAGAAAACGAATTTGTTCAAACTGAACTTGCTGAGAAATATAAATTTGTTATGGTGGACGAATATCAGGATACGAATGAAATTCAGTACAATATTTTTCTCCCAATTGTTGATCACTTAAAGAAAAATAATCTCTTCGTGGTTGGTGATGAAAAACAAAGTATCTATATGTTTAGAGACGCCGAACTTGAAGTCTTTGATAAAACAAAAGGCGATATAAAAAAACAAAGTGGAAGTGATTCCATTCTCGAGCTTCCGCACAGTTTTAGAATGGCTCCCGAAATAGCTGCTTTTACTAACGAATTATTCTCCCGCTTATTCGGCTCGCCAAATATTAATTATAATGAAGTATCATACAGTGAAATTATTTGCGCCAGGGAGGAGGATGTTAAAGGCAAAATTGAAATTCTCTTTGCTCAAAAATCTGTGAATGATCCTCAACCGACATCGCAAGCTGCACTTTTGAGAGATAAATTAATTCAATTATCAAATCAAACTGATTTTAAGTGGGGAGATTGTGCAGTACTTGTACGCAAAAGAAAATCATTTTCAGATCTGGAAAATGTTTTTCAGGAAGCCAATATCCCCTTCACGATTCTTGGCGGCAAAGGATTTTATCAGCAGCAAATTGTTTACGACATCTTTAATTATTTCTCTTTCTTGTTAGATCAAAAAAATGATTCGGCACTAATTGGATTACTTCGATCGCCATTTTTTCTTTTGTCGGATTCAATTTTATTTGATATTAGCTGCATCGAAGGATATTATTATTTCGATAAATTAAAATTCTACACTAAAAAGAATTTTGAATTTCAAAAGGTGGTTGACAAACTCGATTCAGTAATAAAACTTGTTTACAATTTTAGCCCGCCTGAAATATTGGCTCATATACTTTCGGAGTCACATTTTTTATCTGTCACTAATTCTAGAAAAAGTGGTGAACAAGATATTGCCAATCTCAAAAAACTTATTAAGCTTAGTTTGGAATTTCATTCAAAAGGATTCACGACAATTTATGATTACATAAATTATTTAAGTGATAAAATTGAAACAGGTGTTGATGAATCCCAAGCAGCACTAAACGATGAATCAAATTCTGTAAAAATATTAACGATCCATCAAGCGAAAGGATTAGAATTTAGAAATGTGTTTTTGTATAAATGTGAAGAATCCACAAACGTTGATGTTGTAAAAACGAGAACAATCACATTCAGTAAAGAGTTTGGAATAATCACAAAACTTTTTCAGGATGATGATTATTTTTCCGAAGCCGTCGCTCCACCGATTGCCGAGTTAAATAATATTATCGTTAAGAAAAAAAACCTAGCTGAACTCAAAAGATTATTTTATGTTGCTGTCACCCGTACAATGGATTCACTTTATATTTGTTGCGAGAAGTGTCCTGAAAATAAAAATACATTTATCGGATTATTACAAGACGCCTTTGGTGTGATTGAGGAAAGCGAAACGCTTCATATCGAATCAAAGCTTAAAAGATTTTCTTCAATCAATAATAAAATGGCTGTTAAAAAGTTAGATATAAGACTAAATATTCCAATCTTAAGAAGAATTGATTTCGCTGAAAATATATATCCACCTAAAGAGGAAGTATATTCAAATAAATTCATCATAAACGTAAATCGGATTGATTCGATGGTTAGTGGTGAAATGATTTCAGCCACTAAACTGCTAACATTTATGGATTGCCCCTTTAAGTATTATCTAAAATACGAATTGGGCTATGATAATCTTGTTGCCCTCCCGATTAATGCTGAAAATGATGATAATTCTCCGGACTACTCACGGGATGGGGTAGAGTCAGGTGAGAATGTTATTGGCTTGTTTAATTCTGAAAAAAATATGGCACAGGCAAAAGGAAAAATTATTCACAAATTGCTGCAATTGGAATTGACACCTGAGCAAACTATTGCCAGCATTGACAGAATAGTTAGTGCAGAAATCGACTCTGTCATTTTATTCGAATCATTGAAAGAAGAAATTCAAAAGAGTTTGAATTTATATTTCAGTTCAAGTTTATATAGAGATATTAAAACGCATTCAAATCAAAAAAATGAATTTGAAGTGTTTTATAAGGAAGGTGATTATTATCTTAATGGCATTATAGATAAGATTATTTTTTTAGATACGAAAATAATTATCATTGATTATAAAACTGATAATGTTAATGAGAAAAATATCCTTTCTAAATCCGAACATTATTTGAATCAGTTGAAATTTTATTTTTATATTGTGTCAGGATTATATAATAACATTAATGACTTTGAGCTAAGACTAATATTTTTAAAACATCCCGACAAAAAATTTCTAATTGAGTTAAAGCAAACCGATAGACTAAAATTCGGAAGTGAATTAAAAAATCTATTAAGAATGATGCATCTAAAATCGTACTTAAAAGAAAGACAGCATTGTCATAATTGTAATTTTTCCATTGGGCAAAATAAATGTATTCACGATTAATTGGGAGAGTTCTGTGCAAAGAAAATATTTACAGATCAGAGATATTAAACTCATTGAAGAAGGCTTGACTTCTTCTATGGTGGGTGTGGCAGCATTTCATGCTGAAGACAAATTTATTCAATATCCAACAAGCTATGTGTACTTAGATAAAAACATTTACATAATGTTTAGGGAAAGCGAAGACTTTTATGATTTAATAAAATATGGATCGCCGGCAAGCTTTAATGTTTTGCGTCAAGAAAAACAAAAGAAAACTAAGACAACCTCAACGAATGAGAACAGATATTTATCATTCACTATCATTGGTTCAATTAAAAAGCTTGATGACCCGAAGCAAACTGATGAGTGTTTGACTACATATTATGCAAAATATACTTATGAAAAAGTTTCAAAAAATCTAAAAAAAAATTCTGCTCTCAGTCAAATCATAATGATAGATTCTGAGGAGATTCAGGCATTTGAAGAAATCATTTTCTAAATATAAATTTTATTTAATATTATTCACATTGATTCAATTTTCTGCTTGCACAGAAACTAAAATTATTTATCGCGAAAAAGTTTATTTCGAAATTCCTGCCGAACTAAAATATCCCGAACAAAAAGTCCAATATTTAAACGAATATTCAAAATATGTTTCCAAACGGAAAATATTTTTGGATGCAGGTCATGGCGGCGCTGATAAGAAGAATATTGGAATTAATAAATTAGTTGTTGAGGCAGATGTTAACTTAAATGTTGTATTATATTTGAAAGATTTTTTAATTGAGGCAGGGGCTGAAGTTTTTCTTTCTCGTCAAACAGATACAACAGTTGATCTAAAATTACGATCACAATTGGCTGATCACAGCGGTGCAGATATTTTTGTAAGCGTTCATCATAATGCTCCTGTTGACTCAAGCGACACCACAACTAATTATACTTCAACTTATTATCATGCAACTGAATTGGATTATGAATACGAACCATGCGAAAGAGATGTTGCGAGGTTTATTCAGCGTGATCTTTCTTACGCCATGCGGAATCCCGGCGGGTTAGGTTCTTTTGATGGAACTTATTCCGATTATTCTATTTACCCTGGTAAAGGGTTTTCCGTCCTCAGGGAAACGAACATTCCTTCCGTTCTTGTCGAATGCGGCTTTCAGACAAATTATTATGAGGAAAAACGATTATCAATCGATGAATTTAATAGAATTGAAGCGTGGGGAATATTCAGAGGATTATGTCGTTACTTCGCTAATGGTATCCCTAAGATTATTTCTGCTGAAGAATTAATTCATAAGAATATTTTTCCCTTTTTCCTAAAAGACGATACCGGTATTGAAACGGAGTCTATTATAGTTTTGATTGATGAAATTAAATACAACAATTTTACTTACGAGATTGAAACAGGGTTACTAACAATTATTGGTGACACCTTAACCAATGGAGAACATGAATTGAAAATAATAATCGCGAATAAAAATGGGAATCATTCTTTTCCATTCACTAAAAAGATCATCATCAATCCTTAGAAAGTAATTAGTTGCTGAACTACGTTTGGACTTTTTTAATTTTATTTGGAATTGGAACTGCTGTTTTCATTGATGTATATGAAATCTCAGATAACAAATATGCAAATAAGTATTTGTTATCATCGCAGATATTAGTTGATTCAACTTCCATCGACGAGGGGGGAAAATATAGTTGCAAAATAATTATAGATAGAAAATCTTTTAATAATGGATTCAAAAAATCTCTTGATAATGATGTTATTCTGTTTGGGAAAATCAATAAACCTAAGGACAATAAAAATTCAAATATTGATATTCAGGTAAATCTACATACTCCAGAAGTGTTGATTGAGATGGCGAAAGCTAACGGGGGTGATAAAATATTATCGGGTGAATTCAGTTCTAACATTGCTATGTCCAACAACTTGTTAACAGGAAAAATAAAGTTAGAAGAAATTAGCTTTATCCAAATAAAATCTGTTACAAAATCGATAATCGAGTATGCGGGAATTGCCGTAGAAATTGCGCTCGGGCTAATCGGCATAATGGCTATGTGGCTTGGCATAATGAAGGTGGGTGAAACCGCGGGATTAATATCAGTTATTGCAAGGATGCTTCGTCCAGTAACTAAATTTTTATTTCCTGAAATTCCTTCTGATCATCCTGCAGTCGGTTCAATGATTATGAATATCTCAGCAAACATGCTCGGCTTGGGTAATGCTGCTACACCCTTTGGATTGAAAGCTATGCAAGAATTGAATGAATTGAATCCTAAAAAAGATACTGCTTCTGATTCTATGATAACATTTCTTGCTATTAATACAGCGGGCTTAACCTTAATACCAGCCTCAGCTATTGCAATTAGAGCTGCTGCTGGAAGTAATAATCCAACGGTGATAATTGGAACTTCTATTTTTGGAGCTATGTGTGCAACAATTGTTGGAGTTATTTCTGCAAAAACTTTTGCCAAGTTATCAGGTGGTAAAGAAATATTTTTCAAATGGCTTAAAGGGAAAATATATTCTTTACTAATCACTCTAATATTAATTTTAATTTTAGTCATGAGCATCTACTTAGGATTGTTCAAAAATATAATCAATAATATTAATTTTATTTCTGCTGAAAGTTTAATTAATGCCCTATCCTTATTTTCTACTTTAGCAATCCCTTTTATTATAGTTAACTTTTTAGTCTTTGGTATTTTAAAAAAAATAAATTTGTACGATAATTTTATTGAAGGCGCTAAGGAAGGTTTTAATATTGCAATAAAAATCATTCCCTTCCTAGTTGCGATGCTTATGGCAATTGGAATATTTAGAGCGAGCGGGGCTATGGACATTCTAATGATAATGTTGAGACCTATTACAAATTTAATTGGTTTCCCCGCGGAAGCATTGCCAATGGCATTGATGCGCCCTCTTTCTGGAAGTGGTTCGCTTGGAATTATGACAGAAAATTTATCAGTCTTTGGACCTGATTCATTTCTCGGCGTGCTTATCTCTACCATTTATGGAAGTACTGAAACTACATTTTATGTGTTAGCTGTTTATTTCGGCTCGGTGAATATTAAAAACTCACGCTTTGCTTTAGCCGCGGGTTTGCTTGCTGATACTGCTGGAATTTTGGCGGCATTATTTATCGTTAAATTATTATTCAGTATTTAAAATTATATCCAACATCTTAAATGAAAATATTTATAACCAAAGAAATTCCTGAAGCTGGAATTCATTACCTTCGAAAATCCGGAATTAGTGTTGAAGTTTACAAAGGGAGTAAACCTATTACAAAAAAAATGCTGATTGATAGAATCTCAGATATTGATGGTGTAATCACTTTACTTTCTGATAAAGTGGATAAAAATTTTATCGATAGTGCAATGCATTGCAAAATAATTGCAAATTATGCCGTGGGGTTTAATAATATTGATGTTAATTATGCAAAACAAAAAGGAATTATTGTTACGAACACTCCAGATGTTCTAACTGATTCGACTGCTGATTTGGCGATTTCACTTATGCTTTGTTGTGCAAGGAATATTGTCCCTGCTGAAAAATTTATACGCGCTGAAAAATTTACTGGCTGGCAGCCAAAATTATTTTTGGGAATGGAAATGAGAGAAAAAACTTTTGGTGTACTGGGTGCTGGAAGAATTGGAACTGCAGCCGCTATTCGAGCACATAGCTTTGGCATGAAAATCATCTATTATTCTAATCATCATAATTTATATCTCGACTCAAAACTAAATGGCGAAAAAGTCTCGCTGGATAAACTACTTTCACATTCGAATGTGATTTCAATACATCTGCCTTTAAACAAAAAAACATTTAATCTATTAAGTGAAAAGAAACTAAAACTAATTCATAAAAACTCAATTCTAATTAATACAGCACGGGGGGAGATAGTTGACGAAGTCTTCCTTATAAAAATGTTGAATAAAAAATTAATTTATGCGGCTGGTTTTGATGTATATCAAAATGAACCGAGTGTAAATTCTGCATTGTTAAAATTAGAAAATGCAGTCTTACTCCCGCATCTTGGCAGTGCAACCATCGAAGCAAGGAATGCTATGTCAAAGCTTGCAGCAAGCAACATTGTAAATGTGTTAAAAGGTAAAAAACCACTCACTCCTGTCCAAGTATAATCCTTCGTAATAATTTAGTTTTTGATAAACGTGCAACTTTAAATCTAACAAGTGTGTGTTTTGTCTTATTGCTTAATTAAAAATTAAAGTTGAATATCAATTAAGCTTTAAGTAGTTTTAAAATAAAAAAAAGAGAAATTCCAATGAGAATAGGAGTACCAAAAGAAACCGAGAGAGAAGAAAGGCGAATTGCATTGGCACCGGCTGGTGTTGATTCCTTAATACGGGCGGGGCATACAGTTTATATCCAAAGCGGGGCAGGAGAAGGCAGTCATTTTCACGATGATGATTATATAAAAACAGGCGCTTCCATAGTATACGATGGCGAGGAAGCGTTCAGACGCGCTGATATGGTTGTAAAAGTTGCCCCCCTTTCAGAATCCGAAATTGATATACTTCAGGAAAATCAGATATTATTTTCATCTCTTCACCTTGCTGTTAGTAAAAAAACCGTAGTAGAAAAACTTATCAAAAAAAATATAACTGCAATCGGATATGAGTTGATCGAAGATGGGGATCGTCTTCCAGTATTACATTCTATGAGTGAAATAGCCGGTCAGCTATCGATTCAAGTTGCCGAACGTTATCTTGAAAGTTATACCAAAGGAGGTAGGGGTATTTTACTTGGCGGAATTACGGGAGTAGCACCTGCCGCCGTTGTAATTTTAGGTGCTGGCGTTGTCGGCACTACTGCTGCACGAGCAGCACTCGGACGAGGTGCGCAAGTAGTTGTAATAGATAAAGACCTAAACCGATTAAGGAGAATAGATTCTTATTTTAAAAAAAGGGTTACAACTGTTATGGCTAATCCTTATACTATTACGCGCGGTGTTCGTTTTGCCGATGTACTAATTGGTGCGGTATTAATCAAAGGTGAAAAAACTCCTCATCTTGTTTCGGAATACATGGTCAAAGATATGAAGCGTGGTGCAGTTATTGTTGATGTTTCTATTGATCAGGGTGGGTGTATTGAGACAAGTCGTGTTACAACCATTTCTGACCCTGTCTATCTTTCGCATGATGTAATTCACTACTGTGTCCCCAATATGCCGGCGCTTGTTTCGCGTACAGCGAGTTATGGCTTAAATAATGCCGCTATGCCTTACATTCAAAATATCGCCGACAATGGACTTGCAAATGCGCTGATGGGTGATGATGGGCTTGCAAATGGGGTCTGCACTTATGGGGGGTATTGTGCAAATGAAGCCATTGCAAATATATTTAATGTAGAATATCGAAAACTTAGAGTATTCTCAACAAATTAATTTAAAGGAAATTTTTGCTCATGCTTTCGATAATTGATCGTCAATATACAATGCCTTCCAATATTCTTAATATTTACAATAGGAAAATAGGAACCGCAGATGAGGCTTTAAAAATTATCAAATCAGGTGACAATATTGTTGTTCAGCCGGGTTGTGCCGCTCCCCTTGAATTAATAAATGCAATGGTAAGACGGAAAGAGGAATTATCAAATGTTACTATTTATCATATCCTCGTCGTTGGCTCTCTTCCATATATTGAACCAGGTATGGAAAATCATTTTAAACATAATGCTTTTTTCATCGGTACTAATAGCAGAAATGCTGTTAATGATGGTAGATCAGAATTTACACCAATATTTTTATCCGAAATCACTTCATTATTTAAGCGTGGTATTATTAAAACTGATGTTGCATTAATACATGTTTCTCCTCCCGATGAACATGGCTATTGCAGTTATGGTGTAGATGTAGGTAATATCAAAACTCCCGCAGAAAAATCAAGAATAATTATTGCGCAAGTAAATAAGCAAATGCCAAGAAGCCTTGGTGACAGCTTTATCCATATTAACAAAATTCACTTTATTGTTGAACATGATGCCCCGATACAAGAACTTCCGCAAGTGGATCCGAATTGCAGTCAAGAGCTTCTTGATATTTATGATAAAATTGGGATAAATATTTCTGAACTGATTGAGGATGGGGCAACGCTTCAACTTGGCATCGGTGCAATTCCTGATTCGGTAATGAAATATCTTAAAGGTAAAAAAGATTTAGGAATCCATACGGAAATGTTTTCTGACGGTGTTGTTGATCTTGTAGAGGAAGGAATTATAAATGGTGAAAGGAAGACTCTTCATCAGGGAAAAATAATCGCAGGATTTGTCTTAGGCACCAAACGAACTTATGACTTTATAGACAATAATCCGATCATTGAATTTCATCCTCAAGAATATGTAAATGATCCTTTTATAATTGCAAAGAATAATAAAATGGTCGCGATCAATTCCGCTATTGAAATTGATTTAACAGGTCAGGTTTGTTCCGATTCAATTGGAACAAAATTTTTTAGCGGCATCGGCGGGCAGGTTGATTTTATTCGGGGGGCTGCTCGTTCGGAAGGAGGCAAGCCGATTATAGCACTTCCTTCAGTTACGAAAGATGAAAAAATTTCCAGAATAGTTCCTCAACTACAACCGGGAGCAGGGGTTGTTACCTCTCGCGGGGATGTTCATTTCGTTGTAACTGAATATGGCTCTGTCCAACTGTGGGGTAAAAGTATTTCCGAAAGAGCCAGGGCGTTAATAAGTATTTCTCACCCGGCTTTCAGGGATGAACTTACAAAATATGCTCAAGATGTTTTACACATTTAATTTATGTTAGCTGTTATCGGTGATATACATGGTTGTTTTTACACTTTAAAAAAACTTTTTACCGAATTAAAAGAGAAATATCCGGGCGTTCCCGTTTATTCCGTTGGTGATCTTGTTGATAGAGGTAATTTCAGTTTCGAAGTAATAGATTTTATTTTATCGCAAAGTATCATCTTCACACCAGGGAACCATGAATACATGTTCTACTATTTTTTTCACCATCCTGATAGCCCATTAGCAAAAGCATGGATTTACAATGGCAGCGGTAAAACACTTTCATCCTATCAGAATAAAATGCAATTTATGCACGAACATCTGAAAGCAATTATAAACTCTCCACTTTATTTTGATACGCAAGATTGTTTTATCTCGCATGCTGGGATTGCTGATATTTACAAAAATGATTTACCTGAGCCTCCATTGGAATTTCCATCATTATTTGATGAGCTTGTTAAAAAGGAGGTTGAAAATGAAAATGGAATATTGTGGAATAGGAAAAAACTTATGAATCTGGGAAAGCTGCAAGTAGTTGGTCATACAAGGAAGCTGGAGGTTGAGAGAATTAAGGAAAATAATTCTATTTACATAGATACTGCTGCAATAACTAACAATAAATTAACAGCCGTACTAATTAATAAAAATAAGATTGAGGAAATTATTTCTATCAGTACTCTTGCAGAGGATACACTTTAGACTTTTATAACGGATTAAATTTTATTATTAAAATCTAAAGGAATTGATTTCAATTTTACTAAAAAAAAAGCGGAAGAAACTTCCGCTTTTTTAATATACATTTAATTGATATGTGGATTTTAATAATCCATTCCACCCATACCACCCATACCTCCAGGAGGCATTCCGCCAGGCATTTGTGGTTCTTTCTCTTTTTTCTCGTAAACCACAGCTTCAGTAGTTAGTAACAAAGCAGAAACAGAAGCAGCATTTTCGAGTGCAGTTCTAGTAACTTTTGTAGGATCAATTACACCAGCTTTAACTAAGTTTTCATAAACTTCAGTAGCTGCATTAAATCCGAAATCGTCTTTGCCTTCCTTAACTTTTTGAAGCACTACTGATCCTTCAATACCAGCATTATTTACAATTTGTCTCAGAGGTTCTTCCAACGCTTTTTTAATAATCTTTACACCGATTGTTTGGTCAGCATTCGTACCGCTTAGTTTATCTAAAACAGATGTTGCTCTTACAAATGCAACCCCACCACCTGGAACAATTCCCTCTTCAACAGCCGCACGGGTTGCGTGTAGTGCATCTTCAACTCTTGCTTTCTTTTCTTTCATTTCAACTTCAGTAGAGGCACCGATCTTTAAAACTGCAACTCCGCCGGAAAGTTTAGCTAATCTTTCCTGAAGTTTCTCTTTATCATAATCAGAAGTTGTTTTTTCGATTTGTGCTTTTATCTCGTTTATTCTCTTTTTGATTTCATCAGTTTTTCCAGCGCCTTCGACAATAGTGGTATTATCTTTATCAATCACTATTTTCTTTGCCTGTCCGAGATAGGCAACAGTAGCATTTTCTAATTTGAATCCTCGTTCTTCAGAAATAACAGTACCATTGGTTAGGACAGCAATATCCTCGAGCATTGCTTTCCGTCTATCGCCAAAACCAGGAGCTTTAACGGCAGCAATTTTTAGAGTTCCACGAATTTTATTTACCACCAATGTAGCAAGAGCTTCTCCTTCGAGATCTTCTGCAATTATTAACATTGATTTTCCCTGCTGTGCAACTTTTTCTAAAACTGGAAGCAAGTCTTTCATAGCAGAAATTTTTTTGTCGTGAATTAAGATGAAGGCGTCTTCGAGAATAGCTTCCATATTCTCAGTATCGGTTACAAAGTAAGGTGAAAGATAACCACGATCGAATTGCATCCCTTCAACTACATCAAGGGAGGTTTCCATACCTTTTGCTTCTTCAACAGTGATAACTCCATCCTTCCCGACTTTTTCCATTGCGTCAGCAATCAAATTACCAATAGCAGGATCATTGTTAGCAGAGATTGAACCTACCTGTGCAATTTCGTTTCTTCCTTCAACCTCTTTGCTGATAGATTTTAGATAAGTAATAACATTAATAACAGCAAGGTCAATTCCTCTTTTTAAGTCCATTGGATTTGCACCTGCGGTAACGTTTTTCAAACCTTCTCTGTAAATTGCTTGTGCAAGAACGGTTGCCGTTGTTGTTCCATCGCCAGCCACATCGCTTGTTTTAGAAGCAACTTCACGAACCATTTGAGCACCCATGTTCTCAACTGCATCTTCAAGTTCAATTTCTTTTGCAACAGAAACACCATCTTTGGTAACAGTTGGTGCGCCAAATTTTTTTTCAAGGATTACATTTCTTCCCTTCGGTCCTAGTGTAACTTTAACAGCATTAGCGAGTTTATCAACGCCAGCTTTAAGCTTCGTTCGCGCCTCGCTATTGTACTCAATTAATTTTGATGACATATTTTTCTCCTATTTTAATTTTCGTTTTTAATTTATCCGATGATTGCGAAAAGATCACTCTCTCGCATTATTAAATACTCTTCTCCATCCACAGTCACTTCAGTTCCGCTGTATTTACCATAAAGAACTTTATCCCCAACCTTGACTTCAATTTTGATACTCTTGCCGTCGTCAGTAGTTCTTCCCGGGCCAGCAGCAACTATAGTTCCCTGCATTGGTTTTTCTTTTGCTGTATCCGGAAGGATGATGCCACCCTTAGTTTTTTCTTCTGCCTCAGCCGGTTTTACTATAACTCTATCGGCTAGAGGCTTAAGATTAATTTTGCTCATAATATTTCTCCTAAATTATTGATTTGAATTATTAGCACTCTTTAATTGTGAGTGCTAAAATAATATTTAATTAAGATTTTGTCAAGGTATTTGTTCACTAAGTATATCTAAATAAGTCAAAAGTATCTGTCCTCACACTTCTAGCAGTTTTCTTCCATTGTTTTCAGAAATATGAATTTTGGTTTGAAAATCAAAAGATGTAATGGTAATTTTACAACAAAGTCTTCAAATTATTTCAATAAAAATTTGGTAATAAACCGTAAAATTAATGTAAAGAGACTTTTTGAAAATTAAAAATTACTGATCAATGTCATTTTGCTCCGAAATCTTTCGGATCAAAATCAATTAAAGGATGTAGAATGGCAATGCCATCAGCTTGACAAATGCTTAAGGTTAGTTAATAAGTGAATTTTGTTAATTTGAAGCACTACTTTTTCATAAATCTTTTAAAAATTAATAAGAACAAATCAATCTCAATATTAATAAAGGAGTAATAAATGTCAGTAAAAATTGGAATTAATGGATTTGGAAGAATCGGTCGGCTTGTTTTTAGAAGAGCTAAAGAAATTGGCGGTTTTGATTTTGTTGGAATAAATGATCTAACAGATGCAAAAACACTTGCACATCTTCTAAAATATGATTCTGTGCATGGAAGATTTAAAGGCGAAATTTTAGTCGATGGAAGTGATATAATTGTTAATGGTGATAGAATCAGAATTACTGCTGAACGTGATCCATCTAATTTGAAATGGGGTGAACTTGGTGCTGATGTAGTGATTGAATCAACAGGTGTCTTCCGCTCACAGGAAGCTTGCATGAAACATATTAATGCAGGAGCTAAAAAAGTGATTTTAACTGTTCCATCGAAGGGTGAGGTAGATGCAACAATAGTTCTTGGTGTAAATGAACACACTTTAACAGGCATCGAAAAAGTGATTTCTAATGCATCATGCACTACGAATTGCTTGGCTCCAATGGTTAAAGTGCTTAATGATAAGTTTGGAATTGAAAAAGGATTTATGACTACTGTACATGCCTATACAAATGATCAAAATGTGCTTGATCTTCCGCACGCAGATTTGAGACGAGCGCGATCAGCAGCAGTTTCAATCATTCCTACAACTACCGGCGCCGCAAAGGCAGTGGGAAAAGTTATTCCTGAACTCAAAGGAAAGCTTGACGGTTTCTCTCTGCGCGTTCCAACTCCAGATGGTTCAATTACTGATTTAGTTGCTGTTTTGAAAAAAGAAACTTCAATCGAAGAAATCAATGCAACTATGAAAGCTGCCTCAGAAGGCTCTCTGAAAAACATTATGGAATACACCGAGGATGAAATCGTTTCCGCAGACATTATTGGAAACTCGCACTCTAATATTTTTGATGCGAAATCAACAATGGTTAATGGCAAACTTGTTAAAGTTGTTGGATGGTATGATAATGAATACGGATACTCCTGCCGCGTAGTTGATCTCGTTAAATTATTAGCAAAGTAATATTACGGATTAAAATTATTAGGACTGGGTTTATTACTCAGTCCTTTTTTATAGAATATATTATAAATTATAGGCGGATGAATGAACAAACTTTCTATCGATAAAGTTCAGTTAAATAATAAAAGAGTTTTAGTGCGTGTGGATTTCAATGTCCCGCAAGATGATAACTTGAACATTACTGACGATACCCGAATTGCTGCTTCATTGCCTACCATTAAAAAAATTATATC
>Ga0172375_10007621_pt1 | contig 14783 bp, 8 predicted proteins | sample LakKiv1m_FD_114537 | JGI IMG/M metagenome (GOLD analysis project Ga0172375, IMG submission 114537) | Freshwater microbial communities from Kabuno Bay, South-Kivu, Congo - kab_092012_11.1m | ecosystem: Environmental > Aquatic > Freshwater > Lake | place: Democratic Republic of the Congo... | reverse complement strand
CTACCGCGTCGGGCAGTGGTTCTACGCCTTCAACCTGCTGTGCGAACTCGACCAGCCGGGCGAGTGGTATCTCGACCGGCAGGCGGGCATTTTCTACTTCTGGCCGCCCGAGCCAGTGAATGACGGCGATGTCACGGTGTCCGTGCTGCGCGATCCGATCACGTTTGACAACACGAGCCACCTCACGTTTCAAGGCTTCACCATCGAGGCCACGCGCGGGACGGCCATCCAGGTGCGCGGCGGTGAGGCGGTACGGATCGCCGGCTGCACGATCCGCAACGTCGGCGGCGACGCCGTGCGGATCACCGGCGGGCATGGGCACGCGGTCTGCGACTGCGACATCCATCACACCGGTGACGGCGGCATCCACCTCGACGGCGGCGACCGCCGGACGCTGACCCCGGGCAAACACGAGGCGGTCAACAACCACATTCACCACATTGCGCGCTGGAATCCGCTCTACAAGGTCGGCATTCAGCTCAAAGGCTGCGGCAACCGCGCGGCGCACAACCGGCTGCACGACCTGCCGCACACCGCCATCGGTTTCACCGGCAACGACCAGACGGTCGAGTTCAACGAGATCTACCAATCCGTCTTCGGCGCCAACGATGCCGGCGCCATCTACACCCCCGGCGCCCATCCCGAGGACTGGAGTATGCGCGGGCACCGCATCCGCTTCAACTACCTGCACCATCTCTTCGGGTTCGCCGGCGAAGGCTGCAGTGGCATCTACCTCGACGACATGTTCTCGGGAACCGAGATCCACGGCAACATCCTGTGGCGCGTCTCGCTGGGTTTCCTGCTCGGCGGCGGACGCGACATCGTTTCGACCAACAACGTCTTCATCGACTGCCCCCGGGCAATCAGCCTCGACGCCCGCGCCATCGGCTGGGCGGCCTTCTCCATGCCGGATGTCATCGCTGGGCTCGAGAAGATGCCGTACCGCGAAGAGCCGTGGGCCTCGCGCTACCCGAACTGGTCAACATCCTGGCCGACGAACCCGCGGCGCCGAAGGGGAACGTCATCGCGCGCAACATCGTCCGCGGCGGGTACGCGGAAGCGGGATAGGCGATACAGTCGGCGCCGGGGGCCTTCCGGGCCTGATCGAGCATCGCCGCACTCGCGTCCGCAGCGACAACGCGGAAGCCGTGTTCCGCGAGGACAACGGCATCGCGGCCGGTGCCGCAGCCGATTTCCAGGACGCGCCCGCCGGGCGGCAGGTGCGCCAGCAGAAGACGATGGAGCGGCGAGACATCGGCGGCGGCATAGCGGCCGGCGAAGTCCGAGGCGCGGGCGTCATAGGCTTTGAGTGTGGCCGTGTCCATGGGAAAAGCTGAAAGCTGAAAGCGGCAAAGGCGGGACACGGGAGATAGTAGCAGAAACTGGAGGATTTGGGGACAATGAAACTGAGTCACGCAACAGGGACGGCATGCCGATCCACGCTGGAGCGTCAACGGGTGAACGCGTGTGACTGACTCTATGTCCCTTGCATGGCTCCAAGCGCAACAGGCGCGTTCTTTCCACCACCGTCAGAAACGCCCAAGAGAATGAGACCCAGGACAAGCGTCGCCCACCAAGGCAACTCGATCAGCAGATCCATCAGCCCTTCATTCCGTCTTCGCCTCGCCATCACATCCTCCGATAGTGTCGTGCATGAGCGCGTTCTCTTGCCGGTGAGTTATTTCAGCGGCGAGGGTAATGCAGTCGATAAGGTTGTCGTGGGCGTTGTCGGGGGAGGGTGCGACGTCATGGGTGAGGTGGTCGCAGAGGTTCTTGGCCAGGCGGTCGAGGCGGGCGAAATAGGCTTTGAGACGGGTCTCGTCGCCGTGGTCCCAGTACTCGCTCTCGTCGGTGACGGCGAGGTCGGGCATGTAGGCGTCGCGGATGTGGCGCAGGAGGTCGCAGAAGGCGCGGTGGGCGTCGGTTCCTGCGTAGTGGGTCTTGACCGAGACGATGAGGATCGGCTCACCGCCCGGTGCGATCAGGTCGGCGAGCGCATGCAGGCGGCCCCCGGCGTCGAACAGGAACGGGATGGGCTCCAGCTTGTTGGCGGGCTGGAGGATGATGCCGGCGAGGCCCGCGCCCGCGTCGTCGACCGGGATCGCGCCCCAGTCTTGGCTCGCGGCGCAGGCCGTGAGGTGGAGCACGAGCGACTCGCGACGCGCGGGATCGGAAAGGGTGCCTCTGTAGTGGAGGGTAGTCATGGTGGGTGCTTAGTTTAACCTTTTACGGGGCGGTTTAGGCAACCGTTTCATGGCATCCAGAAACTCCCCCCGCGCGTCCGGTTCATCTCCGCCGCTCTCAGACAGTCTCTTCTTCATAGCCATTCATCTCCTTCAACATCCTGCCGAATCCTCGGTCATTTCAACATGCATGACGAGCAATGTCCAATGTCTAATTACGACCCCTAAGACTCACGCCCACGCCTCGATCTTCAGCCATCTACACACGCAACCTTTCCGCGTCCAGCGTGTTGCGCACTGCCACAGTTTCTCTGTCCCCGCATCCCCTTCCCCGCATCCACCCCGTCATTCAACACGCTGTCGCGCCATGTCGCCATGTCTGAGTTGTTCAGCCGTTCCGTGGTCACGAGATATCCAGTCTCCGCAGCAAGTCATGGACACGCTCGTATGCGTCCCGCTGTATGAATGTCCGCTCTTCGGTATCGGTAAGTTCCTCGAAATCCGCGACCGATTTCGGCCCGATGTGTTCAGGCGATGCGAACTTCCCGGCAATGTATCGGAGCCCTGCCTTGACCAACCCGTGTTTGACATGCGGCGCGAACTCGGTCGCCAAAGCGTCCGACCCGCCTGGGTAGTTCCTCACGCAGTAGTAAACGTCCCACGGATCCTTCTCTTTGAGCCGCGTGGCCATAGCCATGCCCTTCATTGCCAGAAAGGGAATGATGGCGGCAACCCGAATGGTGCCAGCGTCCCTGGCGCCGTCCGGTAACAAACCCTGGACGTGAACCTCCCTTGCAGACTCAAAAGCCAGGTCACAGCCGCGCGCCTTCCGCGCCCGGACATCCTGGACTTCCTGCGTGCGGTGTTTTCGGGTCGTTCCTTCGTACTCTCCCGCCAGCAGGTCGACCTCGATTTCCAGCGGGCGACCGTCGACTGTGACCGTCCGCCAGAAAATGAACGGCTGGTTCTCGTCCTGCCGGTATCCCCGCCCCAGGAGCAGGTTACGCAGGGTCTTGTATCCCGGATCGCGCAGGGTCTTGTGGTTCAGCGCCAGATCAACGTCCATGCTGCCGATATGCCGCGCCTTGTCCTGGGGGATCAGCAACGCCGGCACCCAGCCGCCGACCACGACAATGTCATCGTGGTACTCGCCGAGAAGATGGACCAACTCCAGCATCACCGAGCGGGCCGCTGCGACTTGCATGGCGTCGTAATCTCGCTTGGTCACCATAGCTTCGCCAACTCCTGTTTCCAGACAGCCTCGGCCGCCTCTTCGCCGCGTCCTTTGTACCCCTTGAGGTCGAGATAGAGTTGGACGGGACAAACGACTCTCAACCCTTCGACATCTCTGGCCCCGTAGAAGACTCCCTCGTCGTAGGGGATCATCAGACTGACATTGGCGCCGCTGGGCACCTCCTTCAATCCGACCCGTTCCAGAAGTCCTTCCGGGATGTTGCCGACATAGGACATAGTCCGTTGCCCGCGCACGGCAGGAGCGATCCGGCGGGCAGCAGAGAACCCGGTGAAGGCGTACGGTATGTCGAGTTCTCCGCACGCCTTGGCGAGAGCCGCCTCAAGCCCGTCCGTCCCCTTCATCGCGTAGAAGACCCGTACCGTATTCTTGCGGAAGGTGTAGTTCTCGGCCCAGTCCGTCAGGAGTCCCTGCGGATTCGTCAGCTTGAACCCCGCATCTCCTTCTGCGATCCACTCACGGTCCAACAACCGCTTCTTCACATTGGCCACTTGCCCGAGACTGACGCCTGCCTCGTCGGCCAAGGCTTGCGTCTTCCATTCGGACCTGCGCATCAGCAAGACCCGCAGAACCCGCGCCGATTTTGGCGCGTAGAGCGACCGCAGGTCCCGTTTCTGCGGGAACGGGTTGCGGATACCCTCCCTGCTAATGAAAACCTGACCGAACGAAAGGCGGCAGTTCCCGGCGAGATCGAGGTATCCGACCCCATCGTTCGTACAGATCTCGGCAGCCTCGGGCGAGATATATGGAGCCATGAACACCCCATACGCCTCCGGGAACGCACTTCGGCATCGCAGAAGTTGGTTGACCGCATCCCTTGCCAGCCTCGGCTGACCGTTCGCCTTCACTTCCACAACAATCTGCCATGCCGCCCCGCCTTGAACCTGCAGATCGAGCAGGATATCCACCTCGGCATTCCCCTGTCGTAGGTTTTTCCTCACCCGTCCTACCTGAATGAACGGGACGTCCCTCAGACAAGCCTGGATGGCGTCAACCGCTTTTCCTTGTGTATCGTTCTCTTTCATTGCAAACGCCTTTTTCAACGAACGCTGAAAACGTTACAACAAATGAGATTGGGCGTCAAGGGGCTCTCAGCCGAAAACCTTGTTTCAGCACATGCTGAAAATCGTTTTTCCTTTAGGGCCATTGGCATCCCATAGGCAGGACACGGCCAGCATCTTCCTTTAGCGACATGGAAACATGCGGGGCGCCGGGGCTGATGCCGGCATCAGTCAAGCACACGCGCCTGCCCCACGCTCCCCTCCCACGCCTCGATCTTCAGCCATCTACACACTCAACCTTTCCGCGTCCAGCGTGTTGCGCACTGCCACAGTTTCTCTGTCCCCGCATCCCCACGAAGAAAAGCTGAAAGCTGAAAAGATACAGATTCCCTGTCCCCGCATCCCCAGATCGTGCCGGCCGCACAAGTCACCACACAAGTCACCGCACAAGTCGCCGCACAAGTCGCCAACCGCTGCTGTCACCATCCTACCGCTCTCTGTCCCCAGGCGTATGCTCTAATTTCAATTGCGGGAGTTAAAAACTGGCTTGCGGGGTTAACACAGGTGCGGTACACTGCGCCCCATCAAATCTAGTTGTTCTACAGGTTCAAGATGCGTGCTGACAAAGCGACAGGTTATGTTGGTGCACCGTTGCACCCTTTATAAGAGAGGGGGCGGTGTGACAAAAGCCAAAGTTATGGAGGTTTTGCGGCGGGAGTGCCCGGATGGCGTGTCATTTGATCCGATGGCACTGCGGTTGCTACGGCAGAAGATATTGGTCAACGATTGGCCTATTGATGACCTGAAAACTGAGATGTTCCAACTGCGGAACGGGCTATGGTTTTCAAAAGAGATGATCGCTGACGCTGAAACTCGCTACGCCTTCCGCCAACAAGCGGCGAAATGGCTGATGGATCACGGATTTTTTTCTGTCGAACGACTTTTTGAAGAATTTCAGGACGCTCTTCGCCATATTTTCTCACCGGAAGATTGCGCGGTCTTTCTGCGGCATCTGGGGTTTACGGTGGCTGTAAGGGGTAAGAGTTGCCTGCTCTGTTTTCAGCCCCCGATCAAACTGGATGAGCGGCTGGCGGCAACCTCTCAAATGATTGCCGAACGACTTGAAGCGTCAGACGGCACGTTGGTCTCGAATGAGATCGAAGAGTTGACGCCCCATGTGACTCCCGAAGCGTTAGAAATGATCCGTGAGCAATTCTTGCAGGATGTTCATGCGACGGAGATCGGTGGGGTGCCTTGCTGGCGCAGTAACGACGCTATCGCCTTGCCAGAAGACTTCTCAGAAAAACTTACAACGGTCATCGATACGTTGGTCGAGCTCGACGAAAAAGTGTCCGCAAGAAACCTTGAATTCTCACTGAATCTGCTGTACCGAAGCCATTTCCGCAGTGAGCACGCCCTCTCGAATACTGGTGCGTTCATGCGAGTTTGCGCGAAGCACTATCGGGGTGGCAATGCGGTCTTTTCCACTTGTGCGGAGCAAGAGGTGAAAAACCTTAACACCGTAGTTCCGGGTCGGCGTGCACGTAGTGCAGTTACACGCTTCGGTAACATAGGCGTGCCGGTCGGCGCACAGTTGAGCTTGACCAAAGACAAACGTATTACTTGTACGGTGCTGGATGATTCAAATCATGTGGAATACGACGGCAAGGCTTGGACAATCTCTGCGCTGGCAGCACACCTGCTGAGCTTGACCGCTGTGAACGGGTATGCGGTCTTCAGCTACGAAGGTGAAACTCTATTGGATCGTCGTGTGCGCTTAGGGCGAGCGAACCAACAGCGCGATGATCCCTCCTCCAAGGCACCATTACTGGCCGATAAGCGAGATGCAAGAACCGAGATCATCGGGGTGGAGGGGCGTCCGCTGTCACCCGCGACTTGGAGAGCGTTCAAGAGTGCCGGCACGAGTCCACATGTAGCAGAGTGGGTCCGACGTATCGAGCACGGCGAAAGTGTAGAGCGCATAGCAAAAGAGAGAGGGCTCGCAGTTTTGACCGTAAAAGAATACATCACGAATCGGCGTCGTTATCTTGCAGTTTGCGCAGAAAATGCTATTACACCAGAGGGTGGCACGGATGTATAGCTACGAGTGGGACAAGAGAACGGGTGGATACCGTTTGACATCGGAAACCACAAGATTCGTGGCTAGCGAAATCAGGCCTGTTTTTGCTGATGAGCTTGAAATCACGGGCTTGGATTCTCGGTTGTCTTTTGAGCCGAAGGAGCGGCTTCCGCTGCTTTGGGCAAAGCAAAACGTCTACATTTACCGGGGAGTGGAAATTGCTAAACTCAACAAGACGCAATATGGCAAGCCTCTAGACGTGGAATGGCTTATAGAGGGAAAGAAGAGTCTTGTCCCGGTGGATGTCGCAGCGATGGTGAAGAAGAACCGATGTGCGATGGCGGCGCTGGTTTCGGATACCTTGAAGCGCATCAAGGAAATGTACGATGCCTACGTGAACCGGTGCGACGCGGTTTACATTGGATTCAGCGGCGGCAAGGATTCCGTCGTGCTGCTCGATCTCTGCCACAAGGTTTTGCCGCTCGACGTTCCGGTGATATTCAGCGACACGGACATGGAACTTCCGGACACCTACCGGATTTGGGATGAAGTCCAGAAGCGATATCCGGAACGCCAGTATGCAAAGGTCCACGCCAGCCGTAAGGCTCTCGAAAACTGGCGTCTTTTCGGCCCTCCATCACGCTCGGTTCGGTGGTGCTGCGCCGTTCATAAAAGTGCACCGGCTTTGGTCGCTCTCAAACAACGTTCAGGAAAAGCGTCGATCATTGCCGCCGCTTTCGTCGGCGTACGTGGAGAGGAGAGCTTGAGCCGCGCCAATTACCAGGACATTGGCGAAGGAGTAAAGAACACTTGTCAGACCAATCTAATGCCGATTCTTGACTGGGCTGCACATGAACTCTGGATCTATCTCTTCGGTAATGAGTTGCCCATCAACCCCGCTTATCGATACGGGTTGGCGCGGGTTGGATGCATAATGTGTCCAGAGTCATCCGAGAAATATGCTTGGTATGTAAATGCGGCATATCCTCAGATAATAAGACCCTTTGAGAGAGTCATAGTTGAAACCAATGAGAAGCATTTTGATACCGAGGAAGAGGCCCGCGAGTTCGTTGGGAGCACGAACTGGCAAGCGCGGAAAAGCGGGGTAGCGCTAAAGGAACACGTTTCGCGACCCACCGAGCGAGCCGTGGGGAACACGGTAAAATGGCAGTCGCACGATTTGAAGATTCCCATGTTCATGCAATGGATAAACACCGTTGGAAAAATTGAGCAGGAACTGGATTGCGATCAATTTCTTCTCAAAGTGCCTTGTGGGAACGTCATCCCATTCATTGTGCAGAACCATGGAGACAGCGGAGGCAGCGTCGAATTCAAATTCACCAGCGCCGACGAACGCAAAGCCATCGCTCCCTCCATTCTCAGGGTCTTGCAGAAGGCTGTGTCGTGCATCGGCTGCCAAGCCTGTGAGGCGGAATGTCCGACCGGTGCGCTGACAAGCACTGCAAAAGGAATCAAAGTCAACGAGTTGCTCTGTGTGCACTGTCTGCGGTGTCACAGTGCAGATCTAGGGTGTTGGAGGTACCGATCTATGCGAGTTCCAGAGCTAACCAAATCAGGTTTGAGCAGTGTCAATACATACAAGAACTTTGGACTGAGAACTAGCTTCCTTTCTGTTTATTTGGAAGAGAAGGAGTCTTTTGACAATACAACAAAACTGAATCGCAACAAGCAAGTTCCTGCTGCAAAGGCGTGGTTCCGCCAGGCTTTGCTTATGGATGCGAAGACGTGTGCGCCGTCCAAACTATTGGACTTGTTCGAGCAACGGGGTATCGAAGATGGGCTGGCCTGGGATTGTGTTTGGCTTGGCTTGTGCAACCATGCTGCGATTGTTAAGTGGCTTTCGTGCACCCTGGTAGTGGATGTGCCTTATTCTGACGAGCAACTCTTTACCTTGCTGGGAACCGATATCAAGGACGTGACGAAAAAAGGGGGATTGCAGGCACTCAAGAACATGCTCGTGTCGACCCCGTTTGGTGCTGAGAGTAGCGGCCTTTGCGAAGTGGTGAAGAAAGGAGTGCACACCGTTGGGCTTGTTCGCCGCGCCCATGACGTGGAGCCGGTCGTGACGCTCTACGGACTATACGTGATCGCGGAGAAGGCTGGGCGCGGTACGTTCACGGTTCGGCAGTTGATGGACAAGCCCGATGCGGGGGGCGAGTGGTTTAGCGAGGCATTCATATCTCCGATGGTGGCTTTCGGGCTTTCGCCCGACACCTTCAAGAAGCACTGTCTGGGCCTGGCCACGCAATATCCCGACCTGATTGCGTGCAGTTTCAACCTAGGCCTGGACGAAGTACGCGTTTTCCCTGAAACGAAAACGCGCGACGATGTGCTGGCGGAAATCATGAAGAGGACTTGATCGAGATGCGACACTATTCAGACTGTTTCGGGATACGGCCGGACTACGCGCCAGTGATGACGCGCACTGACATAGAAAAGACTCCGGAAACATGGATGGGCTTCTATCCTCACGATTCCTTCGTGTCCATTCTGCGCGACCTTCTCGCGACGTTTACTGGCGAACGCATCGGGCCAAATCAGGCGAGGACTCTTTGGATCACAGGCGCCTACGGCACGGGTAAAAGCCACGCTTCGCTCGTGCTGCAGAAGCTCTTCAACGACGACGAGGCGCATGTCTTGCAATGGCTTGATCGGCGACAAAACCAGATCCCGAAGACCGTCCGTACAGCCTTGTTAGAGCGGCGAAGGGAGAAGGTGCTTGTTGTCTACGACGTGAACTCAGACGGTGTAGACGCAAAAAGCCAGTTTTTGATGCGCCTTCAGCGGGGCGTTAGTAAGGCGCTTTCCGATGCCAAGTGCCGGGTTCCTTTGAAGGGGCGGGTGGACGTAGTTCTCGAGCGTGTTCGGGAAGAGGGTGAGCATTTCTGGTCCGCCCGGGACGCACTGCAAGAGACACTCCAATATCTTAACGCGGGCATCAAGACAGCGGATACGCTTGCGAAGAAGTTGCTGGATGACAATGCGTCGGCCGGTCTGGCAAGTGACGTGATGAAAGTGCTCGAGTCTCGAAGCATCTATCTCGATTTAGAATCGGGAAGCTTTCTTGAATGGGTTGATGCCGCGCTGGAGGCGAACAACGTCTCACGGCTTGTCTACATCTTTGATGAGTTTTCAAGTTTTGTGGAGCGAAATCGCGCGGAGTTAAAGACGTTGGAGGACTTGGCTGAAGCATCGTCGAAGGGGAGGTTTTTCATCATCCCGGTGACACATAAGGAACTCGTTGCCTACTTCGGCGACAAGGGTTCTGAAAGCGCGAAGAAGGCGAACGACCGATTTGCCTTCAAGCGGCTCGAGATGCCGAACGAGACCGCAATGAAGCTCGCCGCCGACGCGTTTGAAATCAAACCTGAAGAAGAAAAGGAATGGCAGCGAGACCGCGACGAACTCTGGAGTGGCATACGGACATTGACGGAGAGCTACATGGTGCCCAACGGCGCAGGCATCGCACCGGAGGACTTCAAGGGCATACTGCCGGTGCATCCGATGGCTGCCTTTCTGCTGAAGCACCTGGCAGTGGCAATCGGCTCTAACCAGCGTTCGATGTTTGGATTTCTGAACGGTGCCGAGTTTCGCGATTTCGCGCAGCGCGGAGGCCTAGATGTGCCAGGGATGCAGTATTTGACTGTCGACCACCTCTGGACGTATTTTATCGAGCGCGACGATCTCGGGACGGACAAACGCCTGCAAGAAGCTCGGATGGAATTTGCACGCCGTGAAAAGGAATTGCAGCCAGAGGAACGGCGCGTTTTCAAGGCGGTGCTCCTTTTTAGCCTCGTCGAAGCGGTGCAAGGCGCTGGCTCGCCGCTTCTGAGCGTTGCCGTGGAAAACATCGGCCGATGCTACCAAGGCGACGGCTTGTTGTCAGTGGGTGTGCCCGATGTCCTGCGTGCTCTCGAATCGAAGCACTGCTTCAGCATCGTCAACAACCGTTGCGAGCGTTTCCAGAACGGTGCAGTCGCCGATCCCTCGCCGTTTCTGGATAAATTTGATGAGCATGTTTTGGCGGACGCCCAAGTCAATATCGACAAGCAACTCCGAAGCGCCAACCACGGAGGAAGGTTTGCCGTCAGGGTTGCAAGCGTGGACTCGCTGGCACCTTCAAAGATAACCCACCGTGACTCGTTCAGCGAAAAAGGCAACCGGATTCTGGTGCAGTTCATTCTTGCCAAGGATGAGCAGGAGCAACTGCGCATTCCGGACAAGGCGAGGAACTTGGCGCGCCAGTTCAAGGACCACCGGATGCTTTTCGTGGCGGTGCCCGAGACAAGCTTTTGCCGCAATGACGTGAACGCTTGGAATGATTTTTGCGGCAACCTTGCAAGTCTAAAGCAGGAGCAGGGATCTGATCGCAAGCGGATTTTCGAGACCTTCCTCAAAGCCGCGAAGGACAAGTGGTTTTGCACGATCAAGAGTGCGCCTAAGCTCCTTATCTTCACGCCAACCGAAAACGGCGAGCCATTCGCCGAGGAAACGACTTGGGGTATGTTGGGCCACAAGCTTGCTGAATATGCCAAACGGATGTTCTGGGCCTATACGGACGATTTAAGCGGTTACAACGTCAGTGCATTTGGTGCGCCTTCCGGGCTTCAAAACTGGGCCCTTGCAGGCATGCGTTTCGATGCCTTTGATAAACCAGGCCCATGGAAGGGTGTCATTGCCAACTATCAAAGGCATGGCATTCATGGCGATGAAGGGTGGTTTGCCGAGAACCCGAGGCATGCGCTAGCGCAACTGCGGGATTTCTGCAAGAAACGGCAGGATAACACGGTTGGCGCGGGCAACACCTGTTCAATTCGGAAACTTTACATTGACCTGCAGCGCCCGCCGTATGGCTTGCTGTGTGTGCCGCACTCGGCTTTCGTGCTGGGGTTTATCCTCAAAGGGTGGCTGGAAGGGCATCGCAAGCTGCAATGGACGGACGGGCTGCGGAGCATGGCACTGGATGCGCAGACGCTAGCCGAGATCATCGAGTCGGTCGTCAAGAACGACGGCGAGGGCGAGATTAGAGGCGAGAAGCTTATCTGCCGTCTCTCAAAGGAAGAAAAGACCTTCATCGAACAAAGCGGAACGATCTACGGCTATCAACCCGCACCGAACGGAACGGTCGAAGGCGCTTTGCAGCAAATCGAAGAGGCCTTGGAGCGGATTAGCGAGCGGGTTCCGCTCTGGGTGCTGCCGGACGCGATCCGGGCCAGGAATGATCCGAACGCTGAGACGATGTGCGATCTCATCGACATGATCTGCGCGGTAAACAGCATCTCCTCTAAAGGAAACACGGAGGAGCGTGGCAACAAGGTCAAGGCTATCGGCAAGATCCTGTTGGAAACCGAAGGACTTGCCGAAGCGCTGCACGGCTACATAACCCCACTCACGTTCGCAAATGCTTTCCAAGCATATGTTGACGCAGCCAAACCGGATCTCAAGGCAGTGGCGGAGCGTCTTGGCGACACGGCATGCGTCTATTGTGGAGAGGCGAAAAAACGGCTCGCACAGTCAGCAGGTTGGCTGTGGAAGCGAGGGGACGTCGCCACGGTGCTCGACGAGGTGCTGCGTCAATACCAATGCTCGGAAATAGTTCGCGAACTTGGAGGTTCTTCGGGGTTCATGACTTTCGACGACGCCGTGCGCCGTTTGAAAAACGCGGTGTTCTCGGAGAACAAAGTTCCCGTTGAATTCTGGGCGCGGAAGCACCCCGCGCTGGGGCGCTTCTTCGATCTGCTATCCCGTCAGCTTGCCGGCCAGCAGGATGCGGCGGCGCTCGAGGAGGTGCTGCGCCAGCAGAGGGATTGCATCCAAGAAACATTCTTTGATGTGACGAGAAAGTCGCACTACAGTGCGATGGGCGAGATTTTCGCGGGGGAGTGGCCCAGCGTGGTCGCGGAAAGCCGTGATCTCTACAACGCCTTTCCCGTTGATTTTGTCGGGATGCCGGAGCAGGCATTCATTCAGCAAGGGCGTGAGGAGATCGAGAAGTTCCGAGCCAGCCTGACTTCCAAGCGACTCTCGCAGATCTGGAAGGAGAAGACCGACACGGATTCGCCGGATGATTGGAATAGCAAATACGCCTTGCCTGCTGAATTTGCCCTAGCTGTCGAGCCTGCCCGCAGCGCGGCGGAAGTTGTGGCCAACCCAGGCGGGGCGTCCCCAGAACGGCTCCATGCCGTTCTTGAGACGCTGTCGCGGCAGGGGGCATTTGCGACGCTGGAAGAGGCCCGTTTGCGGTTCCTGGATCGCGTGCTGCCGGCACGATACCGGAATCTGGGGTTTGGAGCCAATGAGCTTGCCGAGGTCTTGCGCACCGAACTTGGCTCGGACTCCAACCTCTGGCTATCGGATTCCCGGCTGGGTGGCGTGGTGGAGGCTTTTGTCCAAGCCCGCTACAAGGCCCACACGCGTGCGAAGGCGACCGCGCGGGTGAAGGCAATGACCGATGCGCAGGCAAAAGAGCTGCTTCTGGAAATAGTCGCCGATCTCCCTGATGCGGGTTTGAGGGCGCTGGAATGAGCGCAATGACCTTAGGCGACGCAATAAACTACCTCTCCGATCCCGAGGTGCGAATCCGAGGGCAGGTGGTTCTTGTGCCGATGGAATGCTGGACGGAGTTGCGGCAAAGCCTGCATAGATCGGGTTGTGCGGACATCCGTCTGAGCGCGCTGATCACGGAGAACGCCTGGTTGCCATCGCCAGAGGAAGTCCTTGGGCGCGTGCGCGGACCCGGTACGTTGTTGGGGTTGGACGGTTACATCGCCTTGTTGAACGAGACGAATCGACGCCACGCGATTGAGGTCGTGAAAAGGTGCGTGGATGGCGATGGAAGTCCCGGTGTGACCTTTCTGCTGCAAAGCAGCGAAGAGAACCGTGCGCTGGTCACTGCCGTCTTCGCAAACCCGCGATATCGTGAGGGGCGGCAGATCATCGCAATTGCACCGCGTAATGACGTGATGAGTGAATCACACCATCCTGAGATACTGCTTGTCGGGAGCGAATGGCAGGTGTTTCTGCCATCGAGGGGCGAGACAATTCAGGCTTTTTTGAAAAACGTTGAAGACCGGCCAGACTCCATGGGAGACAACCGGATCGTGGTTGAGTCCGATGGACATAGACTGGCGGGTGTCAGCGCCGATGTTAGGCAGGTGATGGATTTGCGCGATTTCGCGCAGACCTTTTATGGTATTTTTGATCCTGGGCTTACAGATGACGCGGTGCGGTGGCTCATGCAACTTGGCATGGCGGCCGAAGGTACGACATTGATGGAATCGGCAAGGCAGCATTATTTCCCTGATGGAGCAATGGAGAAATACATCCTGCGCGTCTTTGCCGACAGGATGGGCCCAGAACGCGAGGCGGTGTATTGGGTTGCGCAAACGAGTGCGCGAACGGGCAGTTATCTTGAAGCCGTCGTAAAGTTGAACGGAGTTACCGCGAAGACTTTTCTACACTCCTACATCGCGAAAGTCCCTGTAGTGGAGGGTGGGCGCGAGAAAGCCGAAGAGCGACGCGCTGCGATTCGAGAGCTCGGTGTCGAGCGGGCAGAGGCGGACATCCGGTTCATGATCGCCAGTCAAAAGGCGATAGAGACGACGCTGCTCGCACCATGGTTGAACTGTGGAACGAAAGCGGAGCGGACGGAGCTACTCCGGCGTTGCGCAGAGGACAAAATTGTAAAGAAAGCGGTTCGAATCGTCTATCCTGAGATCGCCGCCTATCTGGGCGATGTGATCGAACAAACCTATTTTGAACGATACCGCGAGCTGAAATTGACCAATCGAGTGACTCAGGATTTCTGCAATGAAGTCAAACAGTCTTATGCGCAGAAATATCTTTCGCGGGATTCGCTGCTGCAGGAACTTGCGGCGGATGAGGAGTGCGCTTTACTGGTAGTAGACGCGATGGGAGCCGAATGGCTACCGATGCTCACTAATCTTGCGCGAGAGCAAAATGTGGGTGTCGAGTCTGCGGAGATCAGGACGGCGAGGTTGCCGACCGCCACGCGGTTCAATGTGATGACCTGGCCAGAAGCGCGGCGGTTGCCAGAGATTAAACGTTTCGACAATATTGCACACAATGGTGCCGAAACGCATGAGGCACATAGCGCCCAAGAGAATCTGGTGGCGCAATTGGAGGTTGTCGGGGGGGAAGTCCTGCCGAGGGTGGCTGATGCGTTGACGCGTTTCGAACGTGTTGTTGTGACGGCTGACCACGGTAGTTCGCGGCTCGTTGTCTTG
>Ga0172375_10007620_pt1 | contig 14784 bp, 11 predicted proteins | sample LakKiv1m_FD_114537 | JGI IMG/M metagenome (GOLD analysis project Ga0172375, IMG submission 114537) | Freshwater microbial communities from Kabuno Bay, South-Kivu, Congo - kab_092012_11.1m | ecosystem: Environmental > Aquatic > Freshwater > Lake | place: Democratic Republic of the Congo... | reverse complement strand
CTTATCCGTTACCTTATCCAGGCGTTTCTGCGTATCGGCATATTTAGTCCCGGCGTTGGTAATATGATTTCCTAAGATATCGAATTCATCTTTAAATTTATTGATGTCGATCGAGAGAGCACTCAAGCCCTTGAGTATCATCTTGGCGTTTTCTTCAATTTTTAAACCCTTTAACCCCAGGCAAATAACCTGGAGGTAAGCGTAAAAGGTGTTGGGAGATACCGGGATGACCTTCTTGGACATACCGTAAGAAAACAGGTCTTCTTTGATGATGACTTCGTAATAAACATTCTCCGCCGGTATATACATAAGGGCAAAGTCATAGGTATTCTCGGCGGGCAGGATATATTTTGAGGCGATCTCGTCTACGCGGTTTTTGACATCCTGAATGAATTTCTTACGGAATTCATTCTTTATTTTCTCATCCTGGGTATCGAGCATCTTCTGAAAATTCTCCAGGCTGAATTTTGCGTCAACCGGGACGAGGCGCTCGCCGAGACGGATCACCGCGTCTACCGCATCGCTGGATTTGAAACGGTACTGGGTTTCGAAATGCTGCTTGGGAAGAACCTGGGATAAAAGATTCTCCAAAAGCGTTTCTCCCATCTGTCCCCTGAACTTAGGAGCGCGTAGAAGCTCTTGCAGGCTGGAAATATCCTTGCTAATCTCGACTATCTGGCGGTTAGTCTCTTCTAGTTTACCCAACTGCTTTTCAACGTTGCCGAAAACCGCGGTGCTCGAACCCAAATTCTGGGCAATGACCTTATTTGCCTCTTGAATAGACGCGCTCATGTCATTCAAGCGCCTGTCCATTTGGGAAGAGACCTTGAGGACGATAGCGATGAATGCCGCCCCGATCAACACGAATAATCCGCCGATAGCCCAAATCATGGTTTTATTATATCACTACAAAGCGTCTTGTAGCAAATAATCCTTTTTTATGCGCGTAAGTGAGCGGAAAATATTAGTCTTAACATCAGGACAGACCTTCTCCAGGCCCTTAAGTATCGCGGTAATCTTTGTGCGGTTGGAAGTCACAGAATTAGGGCAGGCGCATTTATGGTGCGGGAAATCCAGGGTTTTGGCAAATTTAACGATCAAATCTTCTTCCACATAAGCCAGGGGCCGGATTATGGTGATTTTTCCCTTAAATAATTCCTGTTTCGGGACCATTGCCGATATCTCTCCCTGAAAAAATAAATTCAGGAGTATGGTCTCAACGATATCGTCCTTATGGTGGCCGAGAGCGACTTTAGTGCAGCCGAATTTATTCGCAGTCTGAAAGAGCGCTTTTCTGCGATTCCAGGAACACCAGAAACAGGAGATATCCTTGCGGGTCTGTCCAGGCTTTAAGATATTAATCTTCTTAATGTGATATTCAACACCCTGCTTCTTAAAATACTCAGCAAGAATCTTGGGATGCTGACAGGGATAGCCCATGTCGATATGTACAGCGAGCAGGGAATATTTTACAGGGACGAATTTCATGCGGTCCTGTAAAACTTTAAGCATAGTCAGGCTGTCTTTTCCGCCGGATACCGCCACACATATTTTATCCCCTTCGGCAAGCATCTGGTAATCCACCATCGCCTTCCCTACGCGCTTGGAAATATAATATTCCGTTCCTTTTATTACTGACATAGGTTAACCTGGCTAAAGTTTTACGGGAGACGCCGGTGAAGCCTCGAGGAGCATATAGCGACGAGAGGCAAACCGGCGGCAGGACCCGTAAAACTCCCGCTAAAATTGCTATATTCTTCCGCTATCTGTAATCATCTTCCTGATCTGTTTATTTATTTTATGACGCAGCAGGTCTTCGAGGGATATGGGAAGGCGCAGAGACCAGTTTTTCTCGCTTATAGTCCCGGGGACATTAATCCGGTATTGATACGGGTCGCCTTTGAAGACATCCGTCAACCCCAGCCAGTCGCGTATGGACTGGATGCAGAATATTGAGCGGGCATCCAGGGTCAATTTTATGGCTTTTGCCAAAAGCTGAGCGTTAGCATTCTCGGTCATTTCCCCGGGTAACCCCAAAAGCCGCCAGAGCTTTTCTTTCTCCTGATAACTGTTTAAATATAAATCTAAAAAGTCGGCCACCTCTTCTCTCTGCTTGCCGAGGATGGCTATTAATTTGTCCGGCGAATCCACGCTCTCTAACCAGCGCAGCCTCCCGTGGCAGGAACGCGATGGATCAAAAAGTTTTTCTTTAGCCGTAAGAAAATCTATGCCTCTACTATTACACTTCCTTATAAATAGATCTTCATCTATGGTCCCTGCCTCATACTGCCACCAGGCCTTCCAATTAGTAGTGTCATGCGTAGAAAGTGTAGCAACAGATAATTCCCGGTATTCATCCGGAGGAAGAAAATCATGCCTCACCCTCCAGTCTTTGACCCAACGCTGCACGTCATTACCCGGGATCCCCAATTCTTTCAAGGTATCAGTGCATGACTGCGGGATGACGCCCAGGTCTTCGGCGCACAAGGCCATATCGGTGCTACTCTGGATCACCTGAAGCAACTCACACCCCTGCCCCCTCCAAATTGATTCATCCTGCGGGTCAAAAAATCCGTTCAGCCCCTGATTCTCCAAAGGCTCATCATAAGGGATACTCCAGATACGGAATAAACCCACCACATGGTCCAGCCTTAAGATATCGTAAAAATTCTGCGCGTATTTTAATTTTTCCTTTATGTAGCGATACCCGTCAGCCTTGATATTCTCCCAATTGTAAGTCGGCATCCCCCAACGCTGCCCCTTCGCGCAATACATATCCGGCGGCGCCCCGGCGGCAAAACCCAATTTAAAAAACTCCTGATGTTGCCAGACGTCGGCGGAATCGCGCGAAACAAAGATCGGCAGGTCTCCTTTTAAGAAGACGCCATATCTATTGGCGTGCCCCTTCGCATCTTTCAGCTGAAGGTTCAACCTCCACTGCAGCCAGATCTCAAACTTGATCCGGCTGTCGAATGCGGCGGAAAAATCCCGCAACGCCTTTTTATCGCGCACTTTGAATTCTTCTTCCCAGTCAAACCATGCCTTACCGTCATGATGCTCCTTCAATGCCTTGTAAAGCGCGAAATCGGGAAGCCAGTAAGAATTATCCGACAGGAATGCTTCGATCTCCTGCGCGTCCTTGCTGCCGAGAGAATTAAATTCAGCCTTAAATGACCGGAGCTTATCTTTTTTTACCTGGTAATTTACGAAAAGACTATCCGTGGGATAAGCTCTACGCAGGTCTTTCGCGTCTCCCGACATGATAGGCAGATACGCCGGCTCGAGAGCAAAAGAACTCACTGAATCATACGGACAGAACAACTGGCCGACTTCATTCAGAGGCAAGAGTTGTATTATGGAATTTCCGGTCTCTTTACACCAGTCAGTTATGAGTTTTAAATCGGAAAAATCCCCTATACCGAGGGAATTCTTAGAGTAAACCGCGAATAAAGGAACCAGGACGCCGGCCCTTCTTTTTAAAGGAGGCCTAGACATAATTTCTAGCGGAATATAAAGAAGCGTAAAATGGCGCTTGCCCAGAACATCGAAAGTAAGGCAGCCAACGCCAAGAATGGCCCGTAGGGAATGGTGTGATCTTTCTTGGCGGCGAGGTTATAGATCCCGACCGCTACCCCCAGGAAGGGTGCGATAAAAAAGGTCAAGACCGCCCTCTCCCACCCCAGGAAAGCGCCGATCATCGCTAATAATTTGACATCTCCTGCGCCCATAGACTCGGTTTCGCCCTGTATAGGAGGCTTCTTCAAAAGTTTAAAATAGACCAGATCGAATAAAAATCCGCTTAAATAGATTATCCCGCCGCCGATCAAGATCCCCAGTAACGAATCTATCATAGGCTTAAAACTGAAATGCATAGGCGACAGGCTTATCCCCCTTACGCTACTTAAGATAAAACCTATGATCATCCCTCCGATAGAAACTTCGTCGGGTATGATGCGATGCTTGATATCTACGAAAGCGGCAATAATCAGGCCCCAGACCAGGACCATATAGAAAAAGAAATTAAAGTTTAAGCCCCAGCGCGTATATAGGGCGACAAAAAGAAGCGCGGTGATCAGCTCCACCAGAGGATAACGCAGGGATATCTTCTCTTTGCAGAAACGGCATCTGCCTTTTAGCAAAATAAAACTGATAAAAGGAATATTATCATAACCCGGGATCCTCTTCTTGCACTTAGGGCAATGCGAGCGAGGCCAGACCACGCTTTCTCCCTGCGGCATGCGGTGGATACAGACATTCAGAAAACTTCCGACGATGGACCCGAACAGGAAAACTATGATTTTTGCGATCATTTCGTTTTAACTCCTTTAAGTTAACGCCTCTCTCATAATCTCAACCGGTGCCTTTTCCCCGGTAAAATACTCAAAACTTAACGCCCCCTGATATAAAAGCATCCCCAAACCGTTAGCAGTACGCGCCCCCCTCGCCCTTGCCTCTTTCAGCAGCCTTGTCTCGGCAGGATTATATATCAGATCATAAACGAACAGGTCCTTATGCAGTAAGCCGCTATCCACTATTAACGGATCTGCTGATTTCATTCCCACAGGCGTTGAATTTACCAGGAGGGCTTTATTATTTATTTCTAACTTATCAATGTTGTCTACGCAAGAGACATTAAAACCGGGAAATAAGCTTTCGACCATAGTGCAGACATTCTCCGTCTTCTGCCTATCGATATCAAAGATGGCTAAATCTCGCGCGCCTGCCTTTGCTAAAACATAAGCCACTGCCCGGCTAGCCCCGCCCGCGCCTAAGACTGCGCAACTTTTACCATTAGGATCGAAGTTTTCTTTCAGATGTTTTTCAAAACCGGGGATATCCGTATTAAAGCCCTGCCATCGGTTCTCTCTTTTAACTACGGTATTAACTGCCCTGACCTGCCTTAAATAAAAAGATTCAGCAGATAGTTCAACAAAATCCATCGCCTTCTCTTTATAGGGGACAGTCACATTCAACCCATAAATGTTAAATTTGTCCAAATCGTAAAGAAAGGTATTGAAGTCTTCGGGCCTTACTTCAAAGAGTTTATATTCTGCGGGGATATTCAGGGCCCTGAATGCGGCGTTATGCATCAAGGGCGAGAGGCTGTGTTTGACCGGGTATCCGACTAGGCCGAAGATTTTAGGTTTAGCCATTAAATCGCTATCTTATTTACCGCATCCAGATACGCCCTGACAGAGGCCTCGATGATATCCGTACTTGTTGAGCGTCCGATTATGGTCTTATTCTTAGCTTGCAACTTCAAACTTACTTCTCCCAGGGCGTCTTTACCGGAGGTAACCGCTCCCAGACGGTAATCCAAAAGCTTAGCCTTGATCCCGGTTATCTTGTCGATGGCCTTAAAACAAGCGTCTACCGGACCGTCGCCGCTAGAGTTTGATCCCAAGGTCTTGTTCTTGTGTTTTATCTTGACCTGCGCCTCGGGAGGGATATCCGTGCCGGTATTTACGCGCACAGATACCAATTCGTAAACCTTGCTCTTACCCCGGGCCTCTTCTTCTGCCAAAGCGACCAAGTCATCGTCAAAGACCTCTTTCTTCTTATCAGCAAGCGTTTTGAATTGTTTGAATATCTCGTTTATTCTTTTGGCGTCAAATTTGAATCCCAGATCCGCCAGCCTCTTAGATAAAGCATGCCTTCCGGAATGTTTTCCCAAGACGATATTGCTCTCTACAAAACCGACATCATCGGGATTCATAATCTCGTAGGTGATACGTTTTTTCAAAATAGCGTCCTGATGAATACCTGACTCGTGGCGGAAGGCATTACGCCCCACTATAGCCTTATTGGGAGCGACCACAAACCCCGTAAGGCTTGAAACCAGGCGCGAGACCTGGAATAAATTCCTGGTATTAATCTGGGTATAGAATTCTCCGAAAACATCCCGGCGGGTCTTGATCGCCATAACGATCTCTTCCAGAGAGGCGTTACCTGCGCGCTCTCCCAGGCCGTTGATGGTACAGTGGACCTGGCGCGCCCCGGCCAAAACCGCAGAAAGCGAATTAGCTACCGCCATTCCCAGATCATTATGACAGTGAATTGCGATAACCGCTTTTTCGATATTAGGGACGTTATTCCTGATATCCGTGACCAATGAATAAACTTCCTGCGGATAACTGTATCCGACGGTATCCGGGATATTTATGGTCGTCGCCCCTTCGTTGATCACGGTTTCAATGATGCGGTAAAGAAAACTTCTCTCCGAGCGCGTGGCGTCTTCCGGAGAAAATTCTATGTCTTTACAATGTTTTCTGGCCAAACGGGTCGACCTTTTGGCAATCTCCAAGATTTCATTCTCCGCTTTTTTAAATTTATACTGCAGATGTATCTTGGAGGTCGCTAAAAACAGATGCACGCGTCCGGTCTTTGCCGGTTTTACCGCCTTATAGGCAGCGGCTATATCGGGTGTCAGACAGCGCGCCAGAGCGCATACTCCGCTCTTTTTTATCTTTTTAGAGATCAGGTTGACGGCCTTAAAATCATCGGGAGAAGCGATAGGAAAACCCGCTTCGATCACATCCACCCCCAACTTCTCCAGCTGATAAGCGATCTCGAGTTTCTGTTCCGAAGTAAGCGACGCGCCGGGCGCCTGTTCTCCGTCGCGCAGCGTCGTATCAAATATAATTATCTTTTCCATAGTTACTGTTTAGCTCACTGCTCGTAGCTCGAGGCTCATGGGTTTTGCTTTTACTACGAGCTACCAGCTACGAACTATGAACTACTTCCTCATCCACGGCATCATCTCTCTAAGTTCTTTCCCTACTTTTTCTATGAGATGATTATCGCCTTCGCCGATCAGGCGATTAAAATTCGGCCTGCCCTCGACGTTTTCCTTGATCCACTCTTTGGCAAATTTACCGCTCTTAATCTCTTTCAGTATCTTTTTCATCTCTTTACGCGTGCGCTCGGTTATGATCCTCGGCCCGCGAGTCAGATCTCCGTAGCACGCGGTATTGGATACTCCGCGGCGCATACCGGATATACCTCTCTCCTGGATCAGGTCAGTGATTAACTTTAACTCGTGTAAAACTTCGAAATATGCGATCTCCGGCTGATATCCGGCCTCGATCAGGGTATCGAACCCGGCCTTGATCAGCTCGGTCACCCCTCCGCAGAGCACTGCCTGTTCACCGAAGAGATCGGTCTCGGTCTCTTCTTCGAAGGTCGTCTCGATTACTCCGGCAGTAGTGGCCTTTATGGCTTTTGCGTAAGCTAGTGCCAACTGCTTTGCTTGTCCGGTCGCATCCTGAAATACGGCGATTAAAGACGGCACACCTTTCCCTTCCTCATACATCCTTCTTACTAACGCGCCCGGGCCTTTGGGTGCAACCATAAACACATCCACGTTCTTAGGCGGTTTGATCTGCTTAAAACGGATATTAAACCCGTGAGAAAAACAGAGCGCCTTGCCCTTTTTCAAATTAGGCTTGATCGCTTCATCATAAACTTTTGCCTGCACGTGGTCCTGGGTAAGTATCTGGATGATATCCGCAGCCTTCGCAGCTTCTGCAGCGCTTACCGGAGTAAAACCGTCCTTTTTGGCTAACTCATAATTAGGCGTGCCTTCCATCTCCGAAACCACCACGTGGCAACCTGAATCGCGCAAACATAAAGACTGTCCCCGGCCCTGTATACCGTATCCTATGATAGCGATAGTCTTATCTTTGATCAAACTTAAATCCGCGTCGTTGTCATAATAAATCTTTGCCATCTTCCCATCCTCCTTAATTTGTAATAGCCAGCCTGCCGGTTTTAACTAATTCTTTTATTCCGATCTCATTCAATCCTTCCAGCAACTCTTTGACCTGTGCCTGCTCGCCCACAGCCTCGATCACGGCGGTATTACCTTTCGCCTGAATAATCTTTCCCGCGCACTTCTTCAAGAGCGCCTCGATTCTTACCTTATCCTGCGCCGAGTAGGCTATCTTAGCCAGGACCAATTCGCGGTCAACGTGTTCCTTCTTGGTAAAATCAGTCACCGTGATCACGTCGATAAGTTTATTCAGTTGTTTCTTAATCTGTTCCAATATCGCCTCATCTTTAACTTCCACCACTATGGTCATATAGGAAATCTCCGGATCAAGTGTCTCGGATACCGCTAAAGACGCGATATTGTAACCGCGCGCGCTGAATAACCCGGCAATACGCGCCAGGACTCCGAATTTATTCTCTACTAATACTGATATCGTATGCCTCATTTAAGCAAGCCCTTCTATCATCCTGTTTATCGCCTCTCCTGCCGGCACCATCGGGAACACATTCTCCTCCGGTTCCACATGAAAATCGATAAACACGGTATTGTCGATTTTAAGCGCCTTCTCGATCGCATGGCGCACATCTTCTTTCTTTTTAACGCAAATGCCCACGGCGCCGTAACTCTCGGCAAGCTTCACGAAATCAGGCGAGGTGATACCTACCTGCGAATAGCGTTTCTTATAAAAAAGCTCCTGCCACTGGCGCACCATTCCTAAATAACCGTTATTCAGAATAAAAACCTTCACATTGATTTTGTTAGCCACGCATGTGCCGAGCTCCTGAATGTTCATTTGTATTGAGCCGTCACCGGCGATATCGATAACGGTCTTATCCGGGCAGCCTACTTTCGCCCCTATTGCCGCAGGAAAACCAAATCCCATAGTCCCCAACCCGCCGGAAGAGATAAATGTGCGCGCCTGATCATACTTAAGCCACTGACAGGCCCACATCTGGTTCTGTCCCACCTCGGTTGTGATAATCACATCGCCCTTAGTCACATCATAAAGCTGCTCCAGCACATATTGCGGCTTAAGGCGCTCTCCGTCCTTATATTTCAACGGGTATTTTCTCTTAAGCGCATCTACTGTCTTAAGCCACTCCGCAGTATCCGGGCATTTTTTGGTCTGCTCCAGAATCTCTCCCAGGATATTCTTAGCATCCCCCACTATTGGTACATCCACTTTAATATTTTTACTGATTGACGACGGGTCAATATCAATATGTATTACCTTGGCCCCGGGAGCGAAACTGTCAATTCTCCCGGTCACGCGATCGTCAAAACGCGCACCTACCGCAATAATAAGGTCTGCACCCATTATGGCGTGATTTGCGTAAGCCGTGCCGTGCATGCCTAGCATACCCATTGAAAGTTTATGCGTCCCGGGAAAGCTACCTATACCCATAAGCGTCCAGGTAACCGGTGCCTGGATTTTCTCCGCTAATTCCAATAAAGCTGCGTTTGCGCCGCTGGTGATTATCCCGCCTCCGGCGTAAATCAGGGGTTTCTTGGAATTAACGATCAACTTAACCGCTTTCTTAATTTGTCCGGGGTGGCCGAAATAAGTCGGTTGATAGCTACGCATCTGGACCTTCTCCGGCCAGACAAAAGGCGCATCCTGCATCTGAATGTCCGAAGGGATATCGATTACCACCGGTCCGGGCCTGCCGGTCGAGGCGATATAAAAGGCCTCGCGCACGATCCTGGCCAAATCCTTGATATCTTTTACTAAAAAATTGTGTTTGGTTATCGGCCGTGTTACGCCCGTGATATCAGCTTCCTGAAAAGCATCATTACCGATGAGGAATGATTTTACCTGTCCGGTAATAGCTACCATAGGAATAGAATCCATATAGGCGTTGGCGATACCTGTAGTCAAATTAGTCGCCCCGGGTCCGCTGGTAGCCATACAGACCCCCACTTTGCCCGTGGCCCGGGCATATCCGTCGGCAGCGTGCGCCGCTCCCTGCTCGTGGCGGGTGAGAATAAATTTCACACTAGCGTCATAAAGCCGGTCGAATATAGGTAAGACCTGGCCTCCGGGGTAACCGAAGATGACCTCCACGCCTTCGCGCTTTAGACACTCAATCAATATTTGTGCGCCGATCATCTTAGAATTGCTCCCTTATCCGCAGAGCTCACCAGCCTGGAATATCTGGATAGATATCCGGTCCTGATCTTGGGAGGAACCGGTTTCCAATTCTTAAACCGCTTCTGGATCTCTGCATTACTCAACTTCACGTCCAGCTTCCTGTTCGGGATATCAATTGTGATTATATCACCGTCTTTTAAAATAGCAATCGGGCCGCGGCTCGATGCCTCGGGCGAAATATGGCCGATGCACGGTCCCTTTGTCCCGCCGGAGAATCTGCCGTCAGTGATCAGGGCCACGTCATTCTCCAGCCCCATACCCACGATAGCCGCGGTGGGTGCAAGCATCTCGCGCATACCCGGCCCGCCTGCCGGGCCCTCATAACGGATAACAATGCAATCACCTTTCTTAATTTTGCGGTTAAGGATATCCTGCATCGCCTCTTCTTCGCGGTTAAACACGCGCGCCCTACCGGTGAACTTCATCATCTTGAGATTTACCGCAGACTGTTTCACCACAGAGCCTCCGGGTGCGAGATTACCGTAAAGCACGGCAATTCCTCCCTGTTTGTGGTATGCTTTATTCAACGGACGGATCACGTCTTCATCAAATATCACGGCCTCGCCGGCAATATCATAGATCTTCTTGCCGCTTAAAGTCAGCGTATTATTTAACTTTCCTTTTAAACGCTTAAGCACCGCAGGAATGCCTCCGGCATACTCAAGGTCTTCCATAAAATGCGTGCCTGCCGGCTCTAAACAGGTAATGTGCGGAGTATTTTTGCTTATTTTATCAAAAGTTTTCAAATCAAGCTTGATGCCGGCTTCATTGGCTATCGCCATTAAATGCAGCACGGTATTACTTGACCCTCCCAAAGCCATATCCACGGTGATCGCGTTCTCCATGGATTTATTGTTGATGATATCAAGCGGCTTAATATTCTTTTTCACTAGTTCCACTACGCGCTCGCCTGACGCTTGAGCGATCCTGCGTTTTTTGGCAGAGATTGCCAGCGCAGTACCTGCTCCGGGCAGAGACAAGCCCATCGTCTCCATAAGGCAAGCCATGGTATTAGCCGTATAAAGCCCCTGACAGGAACCTGCACCGGGACAGGCCTCCATTTCTAAACATGATAACTCGCGACCGGAGATCTGACCTTTCTTAGCCCGGGCCAGCGCTTCATAGGTATCATGCACAAAAGCAAGCTTTCTTTGATCAAGCCTTCCGGATAACATCGGTCCGGCAGTCACGATTATTGCCGGAATATTTAAACGCGCGATTCCCATCACCATGCCGGGGGTTATCTTATCGCAGTTAGTCAGGCACACTAAACCGTCCAGCTGGTGGGCGTTACACACCGTTTCAATCGTATCGGCCACAAGCTCGCGTAAAGCCATGGGATAACACATCCCTAAATGACCCATGGCAATACCGTCGCATATTCCCGGAACGCCAAATAAGAAAGGCGCGCCTCCGCCGTAGCAGACCCCGCGCTCGATATAACGCTCTAAATCGCGCATACCGATGTGGCCGGGAATTAAATCCGTAAACGACGAAGCGATCCCGATAAAGGGGCGATCCAGGTCTTTTCTGGATAGACCGGTAGCGTGCAAGAGTGCTCTATGCGGCACCCTCTCTAAGCCCTTCTTAATCTTGTCTGAACGCATATCGAACCTCCAATGCGAAAGTAGTTAGCATTCAGTAGGTAGTATTTAGGGAAAACCTTGAGTTTCAAAATAAGGCTCCCTTTGTTTTACCTACCTACTAACTACTATCTACTACCTACTAAATTAATCTGCCCCCTCGCCATCATGTACAACTGCAGCCTTCTCATGGTGCTTGCGCACGATTACACGCTTGATAATCACATACTTGTCTACTAATTCACGGTTATTTACATTATTTAGCTGTTTAAACAGAAAATCAAACTTTGCTTCAATATCCTTAGTTATGGCATCGCGCACATCCTGCGCAAGAGCCATAATTTCTTTCTTAAACTGACCGAGAGCTTTCTTGCGGGTCTTATAGTAAAACTGCTCTTCGGTCTCTCCAGCTTTAGCTTCATTAGCGGCATTGACTTTCAACCACTCATACATCCGCTTCTTTAAATCTTGCGGGAAATGCCTGGAATCATAGATCATATTTTGAAATTCGGTGGCCAGATGCACTTCGCAGGCATCGCATTCCGCGAATTTATGGAACGCCTCTGCCGGTAAAGTCGAAGCACCGTGCTGCACCGCACCGCCTAAGCCGAATTCTTCGCGGGATAGCTTGGAAAGATTCTTCAGGGTATCAAAATCTAATTTTACCTGCGCAATAGAGCCGTCGGGTAAAACTACTCCGCCGTGGGAAGTCCCGGTCTGGATCGAGATCTTGGATATCCCGGTAAGGCCTTTACGTAATCTCTCCTTATACCCGCCCATAAACGCACGCAGATCCTCGGGAGTCGAATTCTGATGCCCGACCTCGCCTATCTCTCCGCCGACGGATACAGTTATGCCGCGCGGTTCGATGCGCCGGATAAATTGAGTGAGCTTGGCGCAGACTTCGTAATTATTCTTCTGCTGTTTCCTGACGTCCGGTTTGGATAGATCCACCAGGGTCGATGAGTCAATATCGATATTATAAAATCCCGCGGCGATCGCTTCTGAGATCAGGGCCTGCAGGGCTTCTACTTCTTTATCCGGATTCTCCTGAAACTTCTTGGCGTTTAACTGGCAATGGTCAGCCTGAATAAATACCGGCCCGGAGTAACCTTCTTTTATGGCGGCAGCTAAAACCACATTTGCGTATTCATACGGGGGCTGCGCAGTATAACCCATCTCGGATTTAGCGATCTCAAATATTACGGCATTGGTATTATTAGCCGAACAAACCCTGAACAATGCCCGGGCAAGGTCATAAGTCATACACCTTAAGTTGATCGCCGGTACCGTGAAACCGCCGAAACCTTCTTTTGGCCGAGCCATATAAAATTCATGAATGGAAGCCGGATAAATCCCTTTTTTATAACTCATATCCAGGATCTTCTTTCCTATTTTCTTCTTAGCAGCCGCGTCATCGCTGGTAATCAATTCCATCACAATCTTATCAATATCCAAAGGCTTCCTTCCCATTCCCTGTTCCCCTTTCTTAAGTTAAAGTGTTGATTAATTCGCAGAATTTCTCTATCTTCAGGTCTTTTTTCTTGATTGCTGTCTCAAAATCTACCAGGCAGACTCTGCCTTCACGCCATCCTACGGCCTTATCCGTTTCACCCCTTAAAAGGCAATCCACTGCCTCCTTGCCCAACCTTAAGGCCAGGTCGCGGGAAAACGCCGTAGGCCTTCCGCCCCGCTGCACGTGGCCCAAGACTACAGCCCGCGTATCCAGCGAAGTCATCTCTTTGATCTGTTTGGCGATCTCTTCCGCTTTACCGGCTCCCTCCGCCACCACGATTATCCAGCTAAGCTTCCCCTTTAAATTACCCTGGACTATATCGTGGCAGACTGCGCTCAAATCAAGCTTTCTCTCCGGGATGATCACTTCTTCGCACCCTCCGGCAAGGGCTACCGAAAGAGCGATAAAACCGCAATCCCTACCCATTACCTCGACTACGAATATCCGCTCCATGCTGGTCGCGGTATCGCGGATATTGTCTATCGCATTTAAGGCGGTATTTACCGCGGTATCGACCCCGACAGTTATATCGATACCGTTTACATCGTTATCAATGGAAGCGGCGAGACCGATACACGGGACTTTGAATTTATTATAAAAATTGTGGGCTGCGGTAAAACTCCCGTTACCGCCGATAACAACCAGCCCCTCGATATTATTCTTTTTTATCGTATTGAAGGCGCGCCTCCCTCCTTCGTCGCTTGAGAATTCCATGCATCGGGAAGTCTTTAATATTGTCCCGCCTTCATTAATGATCCCGGAGACCGAACGATGGTCAAAAACCTTCAACTCTTCGTTCATCAGCCCCCACCAGCCGCGGAACACCCCCATAACTTGCACTTTCTGGTTAATGGCAGTCCGCACTACCGCACGAATTGCGGCATTCATCCCGGGCGCATCCCCGCCGGTAGTCAAAACAGCTATACGTTTCACGTTCCCATCTCCCAGCTGGCTAAATATTTCTTTTGTTCAGCAGTCAAAGTATCGATTTTTATCCCCATTGATTTCAATTTCAAATAAGCAATATTCTTGTCGATATCATCGGGTACTTTATAAACCTGCCTCTTTAATTTTTTATGGTTTTTCACCATATATTCGGCAGAAAGGGCCTGGTTGGCAAAGGACATATCCATGACCTGCGCCGGATGCCCTTCCGCAGCCGCCAGATTGATCAGGCGCCCTTCTCCTAACAAATAAATTTTGCGCCCGTCGCTCATTATATATTCAACGCTAAATTCGCGGATCTGTTTTTTCTTTTTAGCTAATTTCTCCAGCGCCGGTATATCGAGCTCGACGTTAAAGTGCCCCGAGTTAGAGACTATTGCCCCGTCTTTCATCGCCTGAAAATGTTCTTTGCGGATGACATTAATATCCCCGGTGACGGTGACGAATATATCTCCTATCCTCGCCGCGTCCTTAATCGGCATAACGCCGAAACCGTCCATATTCGCTTCCAGTGCACGCAGAGGGTCGACTTCCACTACTATGACCTTGGCCCCTAAACCGGCGGCGCGCATCGCAGCCCCTTTTCCACACCAGCCATAACCGCAGACCACAAAATTGCTTCCGGCGAGTAATTTATTAGTCGCCCGTATTATGCCGTCTATGGTAGATTGGCCCGTGCCGTAACGGTTATCGAATAGATGCTTGGTCAGCGCGTCGTTTACGGCGATGATCGGATAACGCAACTTCCCCTGATTAGCCAAAGCGCGCAGCCTGATCACACCGGTCGTAGTCTCTTCAGTGCCTCCTATAATATTAG
>Ga0172375_10007619_pt1 | contig 14784 bp, 14 predicted proteins | sample LakKiv1m_FD_114537 | JGI IMG/M metagenome (GOLD analysis project Ga0172375, IMG submission 114537) | Freshwater microbial communities from Kabuno Bay, South-Kivu, Congo - kab_092012_11.1m | ecosystem: Environmental > Aquatic > Freshwater > Lake | place: Democratic Republic of the Congo... | reverse complement strand
ATTCCTTCTGCCGCAGGCTAAAGTCAGCTCGGTTTCATCCAGAGAAAACGAATCTACGCGCTGATACTGCTTATCGATTATATTAAAACCATAATTATAACTGTTGGTCTGGCAATTTAAGGCCAGAAACGCAGCTTTCTTCTGCACCAGCTGGCGGATTTTCTCCTGCATAAGCCCGTGTCCAAAATCCATCACCAGCACCAGGTCATAATCCTGGATACAGCTTTTGATGATATCGTGGGCTAGCGTGAGGATCTTCTCGTTTAGATACTGTTCTTCGATTACATTCAGGGCAAACAACTTAGATAGCTCTTTACCTTCGGTCATCGGTTCGACAAAACGCTGCTTGATAATTGTCGTAAAATCCGGGCTGCGGATGATCTCATCTTCATCCGGGTTGATGTATTTGGCTAAAGCCGGAGCGACCCAGTCTTCTGTCCCGACTAAACCGATAAACTTAATATTGGGAGTAAATTGTTTTACGTGCCGGAAAACCGCTAAAGCGCCTCCTGCCTGTATATCTTCGGACAAAAATCTTGTGGAGATAATCCGGTTTTTCGAAGTAAGCCCTTGGACCTTAACCGAAGAATACCGGTCAAAAATTATATCCCCGATTACTAAAACTTTCAGATCACTGAAACCGTCCACAATATCCCTGAACTGTTTAGGTGAATATTTTTTAGCCAATTTCTTACAAAAATCTTTCATTCCCGGAGGGTGCACTTCGAAATGATTATGCAGCAGCTTAGTTGAGCTAAACACAACCGAGCCTACGTAGTGCACTTTGCCGCCTAAACGCTCGACAGCGCGGATATCATCATTGATATTTCCGGTTACATCGCTTTGAGGGTTTTCATATTCCTTGCCTTTACAGTATATGTCCGCCTGAACACACTCGATTGCTTCACAGGCAGCGGGAAAAGGAACAACTACCACGTAATCAACATATTCCAAAGATGCCAGATATTTAACCCTCAGCTCATCATTAAAATACGGCCTGCCCGGGCCTTTATTCACATATTTCTCTGCGGTAACAGTTACTACTAAAATATCACCCAAGGCCTTAGCTTCCTCAAAATGAATAATATGCCCGGGATGAAGAAGATCAAATGTCCCATGACAATGAACGATCTTCTTGCCCTCCTTCTTCAGTTTGTCAAATAGGCGTCCGGCATCTTGAAAAGGAATATTCTTTTTAGCGCTCAGCATCATTAATCCCCTTGTTTTATATTCTATCTGTTTACCCTAGAACTTTATTCTTTATGGATATATTCAAACGGCTGTCTTTTTAATTCTTCAAAATTAACATTTACCCAATCGATAGTCTGGCGGATGCCGTCTTCGAGTTTAATACGATCCGCCCAACCTAACTCCATACGTAACTTACTGCTATCTAGCAAATATGCCGCATCCTTACCGGGACGCTCGTCTGCTATTTCCACAAGTTTTTTAAAATCCGCCTTCATTATTTTACAAATTAATTCGACTAAATTCCTGATGGAAACATGCGTATCCGTTGATATATGGTAGGCCTCTCCTACCACGCCCTCCTGGGCAATTTTTAAAGTAGCCGCCGCCACATCACCGATATGGATAAAAGACCGCAGCGAATGGCCGCCGCCGTGTAACTGCATTTTTTTTCCGGTTTTGATGAAAAAAATCGTCCGGGGTATTATCCTGTAGAGTTGTTGCCCCGGGCCATAAACATTGGCAGCACGCGTAAAGACTACCGGAAATTTATAATGATTAAAAAAAGTCCGCAGGTGCAGATCGCAGGCTGCCCGGGAAGCAGCATAAGGCGTACTGGGATTAAACGGCGTACTCTCATCCACTTTGCCGGTGCAATTACCGTAAACTTCCGGAGTCGAAATATGCACATACCTTTTTAAAAAATCAAATTTTCTTATTCCGTCATGCAGCTTGACATTACCGACAACATTCGTCTGATACCAATGTTGTGGATGTTCCCAACTTTGGGCGACCATAGCCTGGGCGGCAAAATTCACGACATAATCCGGGCGGAATTTATTGATCGCCTCGGTAATTTTACTAGTATCGTGATTCAAATCAAATTTCTCAAACTTAAATAAATTTGATTTAACCGTATCCTGCCACTTATACGGCAAGAATACGCCGGCAAGCTCCGGAGAGCGGCTCATGCCTAATACCTCTATCCCCGAAGAAAGACAGTAAGCAATGAAACTGGAACCGGAAAAAGAATTGCTGCCGATGACAACTATTTTTTTAGAAGAATCAGCCATTGGATGAGCCTTTCTTAAACCACTGCATTAACATGTGCCCTACGATTAGCTGCAAATCCTCGGCAAGCTGCATATCTTTAACCGGAAAATGAATCGACATATCCGCCAGGCCCAAACATTTACCCCCGTCAAAACCTAAAATAGCGCAAGTCAAGATACCCATTTTCTTGGCAGTATTAATTGCGTTTAAAATATTCCGTGAGTTACCGCTTCCGGAAAGCCCGATCAAAATATCTCCTTTACCGCCTAATTGTTCCACCTGCGAAGAGAAAATATTCTCGTATCCGGTATCATTGGCCAAACAGGTTAAAATAGCCTGGTTGGCCGGCAAGGCGATAACCTTTGCTCCCTTGCCACTTGACCTCAAACACAAAAAATCGTTTGCAATATGTATCGCGTTCGCCGCGCTTCCGCCATTCCCGCATAAGAATATATGCTTATCTTCCTGCTGGGCGGCGATAATCTTCCGAGCAAGTTTTTCCACACCTGACCAATCATAAGACTGCAGGCAGCCAACCAGGCGATTACGATAATCATCCAAAGACTTTATAATCATATTTTACTTATCCTCGCTTTCATTCCCATGTCTTCCACGGCGCTTTCCCAGCTTGCCAAAGCTGTTCTAGCTCCCGCTTGTCTCTAAGTGTATCCATGCATTTCCAAAAACCAGTATGCTTATACGCATTAAGTTTTTTTTCTTCAGACAACTTCTCCAGCGCCTCCCTCTCCCAGATGCTCTGATCATCTTTAATATATTTAAATATTTCCGGCTCTAAAATGAAGAACCCGCCGTTAACCCACACCCCGTCTCCGGTAGGCTTCTCATGAAAAGATAAAACATTATGATTGTTATCTAAATCTAAAGCGCCAAATCTGGCATAAGGCTGGGTTGCCGTCACTGTAGCATAATTAGCTTTTTCTTTATGAAATTCTAAAAGTTCCTTTAAATTAACATCCATGATCCCGTCACCATAAGTCAGCATAAATGTTTCATTCCCGATATATTTCTGGATACGCTTGATTCTTCCCCCGGTCATAGTATTTAAGCCCGTATCAATAAGCGTGACTTTCCATGGCTCGGCTTTTGACCCTAAAACTTCAACCTTATTCTTGCTCAAATCTATAGTCACATCAGAAGAATGGATAAAGTAATTAGCAAAATATTCTTTGATCATATAGGCCTTATAACCCAAACAAATAATAAATTCGTTAAAGCCATAATGAGAATAGATCTTCATGATATGCCAAAGAATCGGCTTTTCTCCGATCTCAATCATCGGCTTAGGCTTTAAATCGGTTTCTTCGCTTAGCCTTGAACCAAAACCGCCTGCCAGGATTACTACTTTCAATTTTACCTCCTTGATTTATTCAAAACAACTTAGCTAAAATATTGTGAAACTTTATTCTGCACATCGCGCGATATAGCCAAAGACGCTGTCAGTCCCGGAGATTCAATTCCAATCAGATTAATAAACCCGGGAAAACCTTTATTTGCTTCATCAGAAATTACAAAATCCCTAAAATCTCCTCCTGGCTCCTGCAACTTAGGCCGTATACCAGATGTATCAGCAAAAAGGTCATTTTCCAAGATAAAAGGCATAAACTTGTGCGCTGAATCATAAAACTTTATGCGATCTAAAGAATTAACTGAATAATCTTGAATACGTAATTTCAAATATTCATCATCCGGGCCTAAACGTACACCACCGGCTAAATCAACAGTAGCATGCACCCCCAATCCTCCGCTAGCTGGTTTTGGCACAGGATAAACTAACATTTTCAATAACTTGGCTTTAGCGCTATTTAAACGAAAATACTGCCCCTTACAATAATGAATATTATAATGATGTTTCTCTAAATTAAAACCCGCATTCTGCGCGACAATATCGGAATCAAGGCCTGCAGAGTTGATAACTACTTTAGCGGTCAGATTAAGCTCATCATTTCCATTCCGGATAGTTATTTTATAGCTATCCCTTTCTTTAACCGCTCCTAAAAATTCAGAACCATAAGCAATCATCGCTCCGCTCTCTTTGGCCAAATCAACTAAGCAAGCCATTAACCCATGCGAATCAATAATACCGGTTTCCGGAGCATAGAGCGCGGCGACACCACAAACCTGCGGTTGGAAACTTTTTATTTCATCTTTAGCGATAAGGCGTAAACCTTCAACCCCATTTGCTAATCCAAGCTTAAAAAGCTTTTCCAGAGCGGGAATTTCTTCCTCATCTACAGCCACGATAATTTTACCGGTTTTCTTAAAAGGAACCTTATAAAAACCACAAAAATCATACAACAAACGCCTGCCTTCAACGCACAAAACAGCTTTAAGAGAACCCGTGGGATAATACATCCCGCCGTGGATAACTTCACTATTGCGAGAGCTCGTCTCCTTGCCGAAAGAATCATGCCGCTCGATCAGCAGAACTGAATGGCCCGCTACAGCCAAATCTTTAGCCGCCGCCAGGCCAACCACGCCCGCGCCAATGATAATACAATCAAATTTTTCCATTTAGCGAATGCTCTAACTCCTGTTTTAATTTATTGTATTCCACCTCTTTTATTTGCAGGAAATGCTGGAGAAGCCTGAATTTTTCTTCCAAGCCTTTCTCAGTAAGAAGATAATGAATTTTTCTTAGTTTTCCAGAGTTATCGGTGAAACTTTTAGCTTTAATAAAACCCTTTAAAATAAGTTCACGGAGAAGATAATTAGTTTTACCTAAAAACACCAAAGCTGACAGTCACAAATAGCCTGACAGTCACCTAGATTGCTGCGGCGCCATGGCGCCTCGCAATGACAACCTTGTATAACTTCCTTACCAATGCCTTAGGATTCTCAATCAAATCCGTAGCGCTCCAGGCATCTCGGCAGTATTCTTTCATATATGCATAAGGCAAATATCCATACCCGTCGCTTCCCCAACGCGCGCCCCAGGAATTTTTAAACTTAAAAATATTAGATTTATCGTCATAACCCACAATACAAATCGCATGGCCGCCAACTGGATTCTCATTACGTTTAGGCATGCGGATAAGACCGCTGTTTTGTACTTTCTTAGTAAACCAGGATTCGAATACCTTTACTCCGGCAATAAAAGGGCCATTAATTAATAAACTGCGCTTCATTTCAATTTGAGACTTAATGCGGGCATAAGCCTTAATCTTAAACTTTAGCGCGTCCTTATCCGCACCCGCTTGGGGATGGCCTTTTTTCTGCGCAACATACGGCCAAAATGATTCATGACAAACTCCATAATGTAATAAAACCTTCATTGCGATACGCGGATATGTTCCCTCCTCAGATGGTGCGCCATCAAATTTCTTGCACAAATCATAAAGAAAACGCGGGGAAAGTTTAATGAGTTTATGATACTCTTTTTTATCCTGAAATTCTTTAACTCCGCTAACCGAAGCAAACGCAACACAAGTTCCTTCATCTGCCTGATTCCTCACCGGACTCATGGCTCTAGTATAATCAAAACTCACCGGAACAGAAACCACCGGCAAAACTAAACCCATTGGAATATCGCGGGAATCTTTCGGGTCCTTAAAACAGCCGAGGGAAAACTTCATAAATAATTCTGCTTTGATTTGCGGATCCAGTGATAGATATCTACTAAAACCGATTTAGCGGTTTGCTTAGGTTTCCAACCCAGCTCTTTTGTTACTTTACTATTATCGTTTAGATAAATCGAGATATCACCCGGACGGGTTTTGCGATCGCTTCCGATTTTTATTTTATTGCCGGTGATTTGCCGGCAAAGCTCGGTTGTCTCATACAGAGAAAGACTGACTTGTTTGCCGCCACCAACATTGTAAACATTGCCATTTATCTTAGAAAGCTGGGATACCTCAATCTCAATTAAGTTAAACAGGTCATCCACACCTAAAAGGTCGCGCACCTGCTTACCTGCCCCGCCAAAGCCGATATATTTAAGCGGTTTCTTAAAATAGTGCGCCAGCATCCAATAAGTAAATACCCCTTGGTCGACCTTTCCAAACTGCCAGGGACCGGCAATTACCCCGCAACGATTAATCACGCCCTTTATCCCATAATTAGCGATATATTCCTGTAAAAGCAATTCTGAGGAAAGCTTTGTCGCTCCGTATAAAGTCTTAGGTCCGTCAATTGTAAAATCTTCGTTTATACCGTCAGCGGTCCAGCCTGAAATATCCTGATTAGCCCGCCACTGGAAACGAGTATCCCTTTCAATCGTTTTAATCTTATTTATTGCTTGGTAAGGATAAACCCGGCTGGTAGAAAGGAAGATTATGTCAGCCTTATGTTTACGACATAACTCCAGACAATTAACCGTTCCGATAAGGTTGGTATTTATAATATACGGCGGGTTATCCAAACCAGCCATAACTGAAGGCTCCGCAGAGCATTCAATCATTAAATCTAGATCAAAATCAAGAATAAGGTCTTCCTGATTCCTAATGTCTGCATGAATAAAATTGACGTTATTCTCTCTTAAACGAGGCAGATTTAGCTCACTGCCGCGGCGCTTAAGATTATCTAAAGCGTATACTTTAAGTTTGGGGTATTGGCGCTTGAAGTTCACCGCCAGGTTGCTGCCGATAAAACCTGCCCCGCCAGTAATCAAGAGATTATTGTATTTCATAGAATTATTATTATATCTCTAACACCCTGCAAGTAAAGGGTTTTTTGCTTAAAAAGGTAGGGTAATTCCGGCTTCGATACCTAGCTCTTTTTGGTGGGATTTTAGCCTTATAAAGGCTTCCGTATCAAGGGATTTTAGGAATTTATGCGTCATGGTCAGGGTTATACCCAAAGGCTCTCCCAATTCATTCTTAAGCGCAAAAGTGACTTTGTTGCGGCCGAAGATTACCTCTGCCCCAAATGTTATTGCCCGAACCTTACCCTGGCCATAATCCATCTGAAAAGTCAACCCTAAATCGCGGCCAAACTTCCATTCACCATAGAGAATAAGTAACTGACCGCTTGCCCTCAGGCGGCTTTTACGAAAGCCCACTCCAAAACGATAGCGAATCTCTCCTTTTTTAGGATAAAACGTGGCCGATTCCAGCTGAACTTTGAATTCAAAGCGCGAAGTTGAGCTGCCTTCAAACAAATACACCAAGCGATTAGCCGAAAATATATTCCAGTAACCCTTAAAAGTTAACGTGTCACGGCCATCTTCAGATATATATTCAATCTGTTGGTTATTGTTTAATTTCCAGCTTCCTTTAAAAGTGTAAATCTCAGGTGGGCCTTTGCGTGCGGTAACTTCAAAGCAAAGTTCATTATAATCATTGGCGCGCCAGCTGCCTTTAAGCTTAAGTATGCGGAGATGACTACCCGGTGAGATTGCTTCGGCCCCTGCGGCGCCTCGCAATGACGGAGTGGTAACAGTTTCAGTTTGAATTGTTTCGATAACGAGAGTGTCGGATTCAACGGAAATAAAACGTTTACGCAGATTGCTTTTGGGCTTCATAGATTTCTTTAATTGTATCCTCTATGCCGAATTTATACTGCCAATCAGGGTAATACGCTTTAAATTTGGAAACATCACTGATCCACCAGATATGATCGCCAATGCGGTTGGTATCGATATATTCATAGTCCAGCTGATTACCGGTCAACTTCTCGCAGATCTGAATTGCTTCCAAAACCGAAACATTGGCAAACCTTCCTCCGCCGATATTATAAACCTCTCCGCAGCGCGGATTCTGAAAATAATGGTAAAAAGCGTTTACCAGATCAAAAGAGTGAATATTGTCTCTGACCTGCTTACCCTTATAGCCGTAAATTTTATATTTGCGTTTAGTTACCGCGCATTTAACTAAATAAGACAAAAACCCATGCAGTTCAGCACCCGAATGCGCCGGCCCGGTTAAACAGCCGCCCCGGAATACACCGGTCTTCAGATGAAAATATTTTCCATACTCTTGGGTCATAATATCCGCGGCAACTTTTGATGCGCCAAAGACTGAATGCAGGCAATTATCAATGCTCATTGTTTCATCGATACCTTTAAAATATTTATGATCGCTAGATATCTCAAAGCGCTGATCTTTTTCCACTAAAGGAAGCCGATTAGGGGTGTCGCCATAAACTTTATTCGTGGAGGTAAAGATGAAAACCGCGCGGAGAGCAAATTTGCGCAAAGCCTCAAGCATTACCAGCGTACCCTGAGCATTAACCCCAAAATCAACGGTCGGGTCTTTCGCGGCCCAATCATGCGATGGCTGCGCTGCGGCGTGCACAATTAAAGCAATATCTTTATTATATTTCTTAAATATTGAATTTATTTTACCCTGATTGCGGATATCTACGGAGTAATGCCGATAACTTTTATGCAGCTTTTGCAGGCGTTTTTTGTTCCAGAGAATCGAACCATCTGCGCCAAAAAAGCTTTTGCGCATATTATTATCGATTCCGACGATATCAAAGCCTTTTTCCGCAAAAAAACTTACCGTTTCAGAACCAATCAAACCACATGATCCGGTGACAATAACGATTGGCATGCTACTCCTTTTAATACGAGATTGCTTCGTCGCCCGCCTTTGGCGGACTCCTCGCAATGACGGTTTCTACTTGTAGAGCTTATTAATATCTTTTAACTTGCTCTTAAGCCAAGTTTGATGCTTAAGCGACCAATCAACAGTAAACTTAAGGCCTGGCGAAAGCTTAATCCTCGGTTTCCAACCAAGTTCTTGGGTAACTTTTCTGGAATTAAGGCTATATCTTATATCGTGACCTAAGCGGTCTTTAACAAACTCAAACCTGTCTTGACTAACACCAAGAGTTGTTAACAATAATTTAACCGTATCAATATTTTTACTTTCATAAGTACTGCCTAAATTGTAAATCTGGCCGAGCTTACCCTTGCGCATAATCATGAGGATACCGCGCGCGCAATCATCAACATGGAGCCATTCACGCACATTCTGGCCTTTACCGTAAACTGGAATTTTCCCGCCGGACAATATTCTAAGAATCGCCAGAGGAATTAGTTTCTCCGGATATTGCCATGGCCCATAATTATTCGACGGCCTGATGATTATGGCGGGAATCTTATATGTCCGGATATAGGCTTGCACTAAAAGATCCGCGGCGGCCTTAGATGCGGCGTAAGGGCTGTTCGGCTTAATCTGAGAGCTCTCGTCAAATTTACCATTACGAATTTCTCCATAAACTTCATCCGTAGAGATATGGATAAATTTACTTACCTTGTGCTGGCAGCTCGCATCTAACAGTATTTGAGTTCCTTTAATATTTGTATCGATAAATGGCGTAGCATCATCAATACTGCGATCAACGTGGCTTTCCGCGGCGAAATGTACCACGACTTCCGGTTTTTCTTTCGCGAAAATCAGATCAATCTGTCTTTTATTGCAGATATCAATTTTGTAAAATTTAAATTTATCCTTTACCTCGTCAAGGCGCTGGAGATCGCCGGCGTAGGTGAGCTTGTCAATTATAATAATCTTGGGGACAGTCCCCTGCGGGGACAGTCCCCTCGCTATCAATCTCACAAAAGCGCTGCCGATAAATCCTGCTGCACCGGTAACTAAGATTTTAGGTATTCTTTTACGCATTCGTCTAAAACTGAATTAATATTTCTCACTTTAAAACCGGATTTTTCAAGTTTCTTTGTAGATAAAATCAAATTAGTCCTGACCAAATCTAACTTCTTCAAAGCAATCGTTTTAAATTTAAAACCCGGAACATATCTTTGATACACCCGCATTAGATCAGGGTAGCGCAATCCGCCCTGATTCACCACATTATACACTCCCCGCACATCAATTTTGATTAAATGCTTAATCGCCTGAACAAAATCCGGAATATAAGTAACCGAATTAGGCAGATCAATAACCTTTTTATATTTTATAAGCTTATCTAACAGATTTTTAGGATGTTTAGCATTTAACAGGGGTATCCTCATCCTGGCAATTAAAATATTGTATTTCTTTGCCAGCGTTTCCAGCGGCCGATCCGCGTAAATTTTGCTGCGGCTATAAAATAATTTAAAGAAATAGTCTTGGCTTTCCTCGTCAATCGGCTTATTCTTCTTATAATCATAATTGAAAATGCAGCCGGTGGATATCTGCACTAGCTTAAGATTATTGCGCAAAGCAACTTCTGCCAGAATAACCGGGATAAAACTATTTCCCAGTAAAACTCCGTCGATATCTAATTCGCAATCATCAACATTTCTTTTACCGGTTATCCCGATACAATTTATAATGATTTTAGGTTTATATTGATTGACTAGTCTGTGCGCATCTTGGTAAGATTTTATAAAAGCACCGGTTATCTGACAATGCAGCGCCTTTTGCAGCCGCTCACCGATAAAACCTTTGCCTAAAATTAGTATCTTCTTATTTATCATTCAATAGGCCCCTTAGGTATTCCCCATAGCTGGTTTTGATTCCATCCGCCAGTTTAGCAAGTTGCGCCTTATTAATATATTTCATGCGGTAAGCAACCTCTTCGATACAGCCGATCTTTAAACCTTGCCGATCTTCGATAGTTTTAATAAAAATAGAAGCATTGATTAGCGATTCATAGGTTCCGGTATCCAGCCAGGCATGCCCGCGGCCAAGGAATTCCGCCTTAAGCTTGCCTTTTTTAATATAGGCGTTATTAATTGCCGTAATTTCCAACTCCCCCCTTGCCGAGGGCTTAATACTTTTGGCAATTTTTACCACCTGGTTATCATAAAAATATAAACCGGAAACTACGACATTTGATTTTGCTTGCTTGGGTTTTTCCTCGATAGAAATCACCTTACATTTTTTATCAAATTCCAAAACACCGTAACGCTGGGGGTCTCTCACCGTGTAACCAAAAACAATCGCTCCACTTCTTAGCTTAGCTGAATTTTGCAGCAACTCAACTAGATTATAACCATAAAATATATTGTCTCCTAAAATTAAACAAACACTATCACTGCCGATAAAATCCTCGGCAATAATAAAACTTTGCGCAATGCCTTTTGGCTCAGGTTGAACAAGGTAGGAAAATTTTATTCCCAAACCATGGCCATCGCCAAGTAAATCTTTAAATCTCGGGGTATCCTTGGGAGTAGAAATAATCAAAATGTCTTTAATCCCGGCGAGCATCAATACGGAGAGCGGATAATAAATCATCGGCTTATCATAAATCGGAAGCATTTGTTTACAGACACCCTTGGTAATCGGGTAAAGCCGCGTTGCTTTGCCTCCGGCAAGAATTATCCCTTTCATTTAACCCTCCCGTATTTAAAATATAAAGACAATAACACCGCTAAGGTAATTAAGGTGATAATATTGGCAATAATAATTATCGCATCATGCCGGCCAATCCCATAAATCATCCATAAAGCATTGCCGGCGGAAAGTTGAAATAAAGTAACCGGGCTGACATCTTTAACCGACCTAGTCCTCAACGAGCGGAATATTTGCGGAACAAAAGAGAACATGGTGAGCGTGGCAGCAGTTGCGCCGATTATTGTCCAGATCATAAAATTACTTTTAAAAACCTGCGGGAACCGGCCTTCAGGATGCCGGGTTCAAACGGAACAAAATCATCTTTTTCAATGCGCGCATTGTTAAAACTTACTGCCCCCTGTTTAATCAAGCGGCGAGCTTCATTGCCGCTGGAGGCTAATTTACTTTCCGTAAGGATGGTCAAAATACTCTTCTGGCCATCAGTTTTAAACTTCGGCATATCTTGAGGGATTTCTTTTTGGGAAAATACGCGGCTAAACTCCTCTGCTTCTTTTTCTGCCGCATGCGCAGAATGATAATGGGTAATAATAATCTTCGCTAAATTAATCTTAGCGTCCCGAGGGTGCACCTGTTTAACCTTATTTAAATCTTCATCCGTAAGCAACTCATAATATTTAAGCATCAGCGTATCTGAAATCGACATAATCTTACCGAAAATTTCCCTGGCCGATTCATTGATCCCGATATAATTGCCGTAAGACTTACTCATTTTGGCAACGCCATCGGTACCTTCAAGAAGAGGCATCGTCATCACTACCTGCTGCGGCTGATGATAATCTTTTTGAAACTGCCGGCCCACCAACAGATTAAAAATTTGATCCGTTCCACCTAACTCAACATCCGCCTCAAGCACAACTGAATCATAGCCTTGCATAAGAGGATAAATAAACTCTAAAATTGAGATATTCTCTCCCCCGGTATATCTTTTTTTGAAATCATCACGAGTAAGCATCTGAGAAACCGAAGTATGTGTAGTAAGCTTTAAGATCTCTACCCCGGTCATCCGCCCGAACCATTTACTATTAAAAACTACTTTCAGTTTGCGCATATCCAAAATCTTAGCGACCTGATTTTTATAAGTTTGCGCATTTTTGGCTACTTCTTGTTTGCTTAACTGTTTTCTGATTTCAGAACGTCCGGAGGGATCACCGATTTGCCCGGTAAAATCACCAATCAAAAAGTAAACTTCATGGCCCAAATCCTGAAATTGGCGCAGCTTGCGTAAAAGAACCGTATGCCCCAAATGCAAATCCGGGGCAGTCGGATCAAAACCGGCTTTAATTTTTAGGGGGCGCTTAGCTTTAATGCTCTGCGCAAGTTTTTTGCGCAGCTCATCTTCAGAAATTATCTCCACCACGCCGCGCCTAATAATTTCTAATTGTTTTTCGATATCCATAATTATCATATTGTCATTGCGAGAAGCCGAAGGCGGCGAAACAATCTAAAATAGATTGTTTCGGGCACTTTGTGCCCTCGCAATGACAAAATATTTATAACCTTGCCGTTAAACCAATCTTCGCCTGCTCCACATCCACCTTAATTACTTTTACCTTTATTTTATCGCCGGCTTTTAGATTAGCAACTGTTTCTTTATCAATTTCGCTGGAATAAATCAACCCTTCCAGCTCATCATCGATCTTGGCAAACACTCCGAATTCAGTAAGGCTAGTTACCTCCGCTTCTAATTGCGTATCCAAAGGATAGTGTTGAGCAATTTTGGCCCAGGGATTCTGCTGTAACTGTTTTAGCCCTAAAGCAATCCGGCGATTAGACGCATCAACGGAGAGTATGGAAACATCGATTTTTTGGCCCTTTTTTAAAACATCCTGAGGATGGCCGATTCTTTTGGTCCAGGAGATATCGGACACATGGATCATCCCCTCGAGATTCGAATCTAACTCCACAAATGCCCCGTATTCCGTAAAACCGCGCACCTTGCCGGATACGCTGGAACCCACCGGATATTTACTCTCCGCTTCCAGCCAGGGATTCTGCTCGAGTTGTTTTAAACTCAATGAAATCCGGCGCGAATCTTTTTCCACGCTTAAGATCTGAGTCTCCACCGTATCTCCGACGGCAAACATCTCGCCCGGATTATTCACGCGCTTAGTCCAGGAGATCTCGGAAACATGGATTAAGCCTTCAATGCCTTTTTCCAATTCCACAAAAACTCCATAGGGCAGGATATTCACCACTTTTCCTTTTACTTTTGCGCCAACGGTAAACTTGCCTTCAATATCCTTCCAGGGATCAGATAATCTTTGCTTAAGGCCTAATGAAACTTTACCGGAAGCCTGATCAAGGTTTAAAATCATCACTTCGATTTTATCGCCAATCGCCACGATCTCTGACGGATGGCTGATCTTTGACCAAGACATATCCGTAATATGCAGCAGGCCATCTACTCCCCCTAAATCAATAAAAGCGCCAAAATCAGTAATTGCCTTGACCAACCCGGGATAAATATTGCCGATCTTTAATTCACCCCAGATTTTTCCCTTCGCCACATCTCTGTCTGCCTGTACTGCCTCGCGGCGGCTGACAATAATACTGCGCCGTAAATTATTCACCTTAACAATCTTAAACTTAAAGACCTTATACAAGATATCTTTATCGGCAATATTACGGAAGGATGAAAGCGAGCTCGGCAAAAACCCTTCAATTCCCATAATATCAACCAGGAATCCGCCTTTGACTTTCTTCACCGGCTTACCTTCCACCAATGTTCCGTCGTTAGATAATTTAACGATTTTATCCCACCCCTGCATACGCATGGCTTTTTCTCGCGATAAGGTCATCACCCCGGCGTCATTTTCCATGGTCTCCAACAGAAATTCCATTTCTTTGCCAATCACTAAATCCCCGCTGCTAAATTCCGTAATCGGAACAATGCCTTCGGACTTAAAACCCACATCCACCAAAACTTCCTTGGTTTTGATTTCAACAATTTTACCGCTGACTACTTGGCCTTCTTTAAGAACCTTAATGCTTTGATTATACAATAATTCTAATTCTGCTCTGCTATCGGTTGACATTTTAAATTACCCTCTTTCTTTTTTTATTAGTTGTTTTAAATAATAACCACTGTCCATTTTTTGAGCTAAGGTGACAGTCACAAAAAACGTGACAGTCACCTTAGCACCTTATGCGATTTCACTTTGTTCGATTTTTAATATTAAGCAAAATAGCCAAATCATCTGCTCCAATTACATGATTTGGCTCCCCCTTTCTCTGCAAGTTTGCTCCTAGTATAAATATATTAATTTTATACTCCATCCTT
>Ga0172375_10007618_pt1 | contig 14785 bp, 10 predicted proteins | sample LakKiv1m_FD_114537 | JGI IMG/M metagenome (GOLD analysis project Ga0172375, IMG submission 114537) | Freshwater microbial communities from Kabuno Bay, South-Kivu, Congo - kab_092012_11.1m | ecosystem: Environmental > Aquatic > Freshwater > Lake | place: Democratic Republic of the Congo... | reverse complement strand
TTAGGAGTACTTACAAGTAGCGGATTTGAAACAACAATTTTAATCATCGTAATATTATTTTTGGCACTCGGCCTAAAACAAGGATTAATAGCCGGAATAAGCGTACCTTTGTCATTTCTCATGACATTTATCTACATGCAATTTGCAGGATTAAGCATAAATAGTCTTTCACTATTTGCACTCGTAATAGCGTTAGGTATAGCTGTAGATGTATCGATAGTAATAATGCAAGGAATTCACGACAACTTACGCCAAGGGTTCAACCCAAAAGAATCAGCATTTTTGGCAATAAACACATATAAATGGCCACTTATTGCCGGCACAATGACAACAATTGCAGCATTCTTCCCAATGCTTCTCGTAAGCGGATTAATAGGAGAATTTTTAAAAACACTTCCAATCGTAATAAGCACAACATTACTTGTAGCACTATTTATAGGATTCACTATCACTCCATCACTAGCGGCAAGATTTTTGGATGAAGAAAAAATTCAGAACAAGCCAGGAATTTTTGAAAGAATTCTAATAAAAAGTGGTGAGTGGTTTCATTCATTTATTGCAAGCGTAGTAGAGAAAAAATCCACAAGAGTATCCACAATTGTAGTATTGCTAATCATGTTCGGATTAAGTGTTTCGCTTCCAATTTCAGGAATTTTAAAAAGCCAAATGTTCCCATCAACAAACCAGAATTACTTCATCGTAAAAGTAGAAATGCCAGCCGGAACAATTTTAGAAAAGACAGAAAAAATAGCATCACAAGTTGAAGAAAAGTTAAATAAAATTCCAGAAATTAAAAACTATTTAACAATTATAGGATCAGGGGACTCCCCTGCTTTATCCGGAGGACTACGATTAGGCGGCGCAGGTAGTGAAAATTCAAATATCGCAAATATAACAGTAAACTTAAAAGAAAAATCTGAGAGAAAGCTAACAAGTTACGAGATAGCGGACAACGTAGAGAAAGAACTAAAAGAATCTATTAACAATGTAAAAATAACAGTAGTTCAATTAAAAGAAGGCCCTCCTGGAGAAGCAGCGATCACGGCCAGAATAACAGGGACCGATTTAGAAGTTTTAAAAGATCTTTCTAAAAAAGTGAAAGATATAATGACAAATATTGAAGGGATAAAAAATGCTGAAACATCACTAAAAGAAGGCTTAAACGAATTTAAATTTGTACTAGATCGTGATGCTCTAAATTATCACGGATTAGCAGCAGCACAAGTAGCAGTAGCCTTAAGAAACATATTACAAGGCGTAGATTCCGGGACAATAAAAATAAATGAAGAAGACACAGACATAGTAATCAATTACGACCTAAAAAAGATAAACGGCAGAACAAATATTTCATTCAACGACATAGAAAATTTTGAGATAGCTTCTCCAAAAGGATACACAGTAAATCTCTCACAACTTGGCACATACAGCCTGGGTAGAAGCCCTGATCAAATAGCTCACGAAGACCAAAAAAGAATCATAAAAGTTACAGCAGATGCCGCAACAGACGCAAATGTAAGCGAACTCACTCAAAAAATTCAGGAACAAGTTTCAAAATTAGAAAGACCAAAGGGATATGAAATAGAATTTGGAGGAGATATGCAGGAAATACAGGATTCGTTTACAGAATTATTCAGATCCATGTTTATAGGAATAATTTTAATAGCAGCAATGCTAATACTTGAATTCAATTCATTTAGACAAACATTCCTATTACTTTTAAGCCTGCCAATGGGACTTATTGGAGTATTTCCAGGACTTTTGATACTTGGCCTAGATTTATCATTCCCAGCATTTTTGGGAATCGTAGCTCTAGCAGGAATAGTGGTAAATCATGCCATAGTTTTAATAGCCAGAATAAATGAAAACAGAGAAAACGGAATAAAATTTGCTACAGCAATTGCAGAAGCGACTTCTTCGAGGTTCGAGCCAATTTTTATGACAACAGCAGCTGCAATAATAGGGATTTTGCCATTAGCTTTGACAAATGAATTCTGGGCAGGATTAGGATTTTCATTATTATTCGGATTACTATTCTCTACATTATTCACTCTCGTCACAATCCCAATAATGTACTACACATTTGAGTATAAAAATGCCAAAAGAAAGGGAGAACTATAAAAATCTTTCAATTAGGATAAAAGGTGCGTAATATTTGGACGAATTATTAAATGTTTTTAATGTACGCAGACATCTTATTCCAGCAAAAAGTAGGCAAAGATATGGACATTTTGACATATGAAATCCCTGAAAATCTAAATGTCAAAATCGGCCAATTGGTAAAAGTAAAAATAAGAAATGCCATAACTCATGGAATAATTTGGAATATTCACAATAAAAAACCGGCTTTTAAAACATCAGAAATATCTGAAATAGGTTCAGAAACTCCGCTTATTTCAGACAAGCAAATATCTCTGATGTCATGGATGGCAGAATATTATTTCTGTTCTCTTCACAAACTTTTGAAACTATTCGTCCCAAAAAGAATTTTAAAAAACAAAGAAATAAAACCACGAAAGAAAATTGAAAAAGAAAATTTTACAAATCCTTCTAAACAGCTCACCGACAAACAAAAAGAGATAGTCGAAAAGATCATCAACAGCAAAGAAAACCGCTTTCTTATTCACGGCATCACAGGTTCCGGAAAAACAGAAATATACTGTCACTTGGTAAAACATTACCTCGACACAGGATTTCAGGCAGCAATTTTAGTCCCAGAAATTTCATTAACTCCTCAGACAATTGACTATTTTGAAAATTTTTTAGGCGTAAAATCCGCAGTAATTCATAGCAAACTTTCAGAAGGAGAAAGATACACCCACTGGAAAAATATTCGGGATAAAAAAGTCCTATTAATAATAGGATCAAGATCCACAGTATTCGCGCCATTTCAAAATCTTGGAATAATAATCATGGATGAAGAGCATGAAACCTCATATAAACAAGATAATTCTCCGCGCTACGAAACCCACAAAGTAATAGAAAAAATCCAAGAACTTTCTCCTGACATAAAAATAATATTTGGGAGCGCTACACCAAGTGTAGAAACGGCTGAAAAATTGAAAAACTCCACATTTTCAATAAAAGAACGCATCGGCAATTCTGTGCTCCCAGAAGTAGAAATTACAGATATGCGTGAAGAATTTCACAGAAGAAATTTCTCAATTTTCAGTGAAAGATTACAGGAAGAAATAAAAAAAGCATTAAGCAAAAAAGAACAAATAATATTATTTCTAAACAGAAGAGGATCAGCATCTTCTGTAGTATGCAGAGACTGCGGATTTAGAGTCGAATGTAAAGATTGTGAACTTCCAATGACATATCATTCAAAAACTTTGGGAGAACCATCTTTGATTTGTCACCATTGCGGAAAATTTTCAAAACCACCAGTAGTATGTCCAAATTGCAAAGGTCCAAATGTACGATTTTTAGGCATAGGAACTCAAAGAATCGAGGAAGATGCTCTAAAAATGTTTCCACAAGCAAAAGTCCTACGAGCAGATAAAGACACAACTTCCACAAAAGAAGGATTTAAAGAAATTTACAAAAAATTCAAAAATCACGAAGCAGACATTCTCATAGGAACTCAAATGATTGCAAAAGGTTTAGATCTCCAAAAAGTAAATCTGGTCGGAGTAATTTTGGCAGATATAGGATTAAATATTCCAGATTACAGAACGAATGAAAGAAATTTTGAACTTCTAACTCAAGTAGCAGGTAGATCAGGCAGAGCAAGCACCACTGGAAAAGTAATAATTCAGACATATTCTCCGGAAAACCTGACCTTAAAATACGCTCAAACTCACAATTATGATGATTTTTTCAAATACGAAATCACGCAAAGAAAATTACTAAACTATCCCCCATTCAGCAGTCTGGCAAGAATAATAGTCCAAAATCCTTCATTCAATTCCTGCAAAACTTTAACTAAAAACTTAGAGGATTCATTACTAAAAATAGTAAAAGAATTAAAAACAGAAGACATTGTAGAAATAACTTCATATCCAGCATATATCTCAAAATTACGCGGCCGCTTTCAGTATATAATCCTGATAAAAGACAAATCAAACACTGATCAAATTCACAAAACATTAGAAAAACTGGAAAAAAAATATATAATGGACTTAAATATAAAAATAGATATAGATCCGCTAAACACAACCTAAGATGAAAAGAATACTTTCAGGCGTCCAACCAAGCGGCCGCCCACATATAGGCAATTATCTCGGTGCAATAAGACAGCACATAGAAATGCAGAAAAACTTTGAATGTTTTCTTTTCATCGCCGACCTACATGCCCTTACAACCGTAAAAGACGCTGAAAAAATGCGCTCCCAGACTTACGATTTAGCAGTCTCATATTTAGCGCTCGGCCTAGACCCAAAAAAAACAGTATTTTTTAAACAATCCGACGTGTCGGAACATGCGGAACTTTGCTGGATTTTCGACTGCATTACAAAAATGCCATATCTCGAACGTGCCCATGCATGGAAAGACGCAGTAGAAAAAGGCCGTAAAGAAGTATCTGTCGGTCTTTTCAACTATCCTGTTTTACAAGCTGCAGATATTCTTTTGTACCAGCCTGATTTAGTCCCAGTAGGACAAGACCAGAAACAGCATATCGAAATGTCACGAGACATCGCTCAAAATTTCAACAATTTATTTGGAGAAACTTTCAAAATTCCTGAGCCGTTTATAAAAGAAGAAGTCGCTGTAATTCCCGGCACAGATGGCCAAAAAATGAGCAAATCATATGGGAATACAATCGACATCTTTGCAGATGATGCTACCTTAAAAAAACAAGTAATGAATATCGTTACAGACTCAACTCCATTGGAAAAACCAAAAGATCCAGAAAAATGTAACGTATTCAATATTTACAAATTAATTGCAACAAAAGAAGAAATAAAAGAATTGGAGCAAAAATACAAAAAAGGAGGATTCGGATACGGTGACAGTAAAAAGCTCCTTTTAAATAAAATTATGGACTATTTCAAGGAAGCAAGAACTCGCTACAAAGAAATTTTTCCTAAGAAATCCTATGTATATGAAGTCCTAGAAGAAGGAGCCATTAGAGCAAAAAAAATAGCCTCAAAAACCCTAGAAACAGCGAAAAAGCATATAGGATATCTATAATAGATTTAAGTTAAAGCTGTTACAACAGACTCATTAAGTACAATTCCATTTACAGCAAAAATATCATTTCCTTCAGATAACCAGCTCCCAGTCCCCAGTTTTTGCATTAAGCCACCAAGTCTCATAACAGCAGAAGTAGCCCCAATAGATTTAGCATTAAGCCTAAAATTAACATACAAAGATCTAGAAGTAGCTCCTCTAAAATTTAAATCAAAAATATTCGACTCACAAATCCCTAATTGCTGTGCAAAAAACTTAGTAAGTCTTTTTTTAACTTCTTCCATAACAAGACGCTCTTCTTGATTTTGTGTAGCAGTTATATTCAAATCCATCTCAAAGAAAAAAGTTAATAAAAGAGTATCGCTAACCTCTTCAAGATCAACACCAGAAAGATCTATAGGAGCACTATCAGCTCGTTCAGTTTCATCATCCCTTAAAGTCCCTTCGAGAAGTTCATCATCGTTAGAAGAAGGCCCTTGAGAAGAAACAGTTAAAAGATTACTAACATTAAGCCCATGCAATAAATCTCTAGTGTAACCACTTAATCTCCTAACATCTCTCAATCTAGATACAACCAGGACTTCAGGACTTACAATTCTTCTTCTATCTAATTGTCTTAGTAAGCGGTCAGCAGACGAAACCCCTTCACCAGGAGCTCCAATTCCAACCCCTCCGCCACCATCATGAATTCCATCGCTTAACATAATTTTTCCCATTAAATTAATTTTTTAGGCAGAAATTCTATAATAAATATATAAATATGTCAATAGCCCGCCCAGTAAACCATAATAACTAATCCTACTATAATTATGTACCGATAAATTTAATCTCGCAATGGGAACTTAAACGAATAAACCTTGAACTTTTTTTGATATTGAATTACATTGATCAATCGAAGGGCAAATTCTATTTTTTTATAATTAAAGTTAACTTGTGTAAATACATCTTTGTTACTGGTGGTGTATGTAGTTCTCTAGGAAAAGGTATAGCAAGCTCCTCAATAGGAGCTCTACTAAAAGCCTCCGGATTAAAGGTCTTCACTCTTAAATTAGATCCTTACATAAATATCGATCCAGGAACAATGAGCCCGTTTCAACATGGAGAAGTTTTTGTAACAGATGATGGAGGAGAAACAGATCTAGACTTGGGACACTATGAAAGATTTATAGACACAAATTTAAGCAAACTATCTTCAACTTCTACAGGTAAAATTTACGATGAAGTAATAGAAAAAGAACGAAAAGGCATATTTTTAGGAAGAACAATTCAAATAATTCCACACATAACAGATGCAATCCAAAGCAGAATCACAGAAGCAGCAGAAAAAAGTAAATGCGACGTAATAATTGCAGAAATAGGAGGGACTGTAGGAGATATCGAAGGACTCCCTTTCCTAGAAGCAATAAGACAATTAAGAACGAAACTAGGACAAGAAAACACACTATTTGTACATTTAACACTTCTGCCATACCTAGGAGGATCAAAAGAATTAAAAACAAAACCTACACAAGCTTCCGTAAGAGAACTTAGATCCATAGGAATTCAGCCAGATTTCATTCTTGCACGAGCAGATAAACCAATAAAAAAAGAACATATTAAGAAAATTGCTCTTTTTTGTGATGTAGAAGAAGAATACGTAATCCCTGCACAAACGGTAACTTCAATCTATGAAGTCCCTCTAAATTATCAAAAATACAACATAGTCGCATTAATAGCTAAAAAACTAAAACTAGGAAATTTAAAGCCAAATTTAAAAGAATGGGAAACTTTAGTAGAAAAAATTCACGCTAAAAAAGACACTCTAAAAATAGCATTGGTCGGTAAATATACAGGGTTAGACGATGCATATTTAAGCGTAATCGAATCACTAAAAATCGCTTCTTACCACCAAGATCATGACTTTCAAGTAGTATGGATTTCTTCAGAAAAACTTGAAGAAAATGATAAAGAAACATGGGACACACTAAAATCAGTAGACGGATTAGTAGTCCCAGGAGGATTTGGAAAAAGAGGGACTGAGGGGAAAATAGCTGCAGCAAAATACGCACGAGAAAATAACGTTCCATACTTAGGACTATGTCTAGGAATGCAAATAATGACAATAGAATTTGCCAGATTTGCGCTAAAAGACCCAAAAATAACATCAGAAGAATTTGATGAAGAAAATCGCTTAGGAAAAGACAAATATGTAATTCATTTCTTACCAGGGCAATCAGTACACAGATCAAAAGGAGGAACTCTTAGATTAGGAGCATATCCATGTAAACTTAAAAGAGGGACAAAAACATATAACCTATATAAGGAATCATTAATATCAGAGCGTCATCGCCACAGATATGAATTTAACAACAAATTCAAAAAAGCATTGGAAAAAGCTGGGATGGTATTCCCAGGCACATACACAAAACAAAATTTAGTAGAAATAGCCGAACTAAAAAATCATCCTTTCATGATAGGAAGTCAGTTCCATCCAGAGTTTAAATCCAGACCAAACAGGCCACACCCATTATTTAGAGGTTTTATATCAGCTGCAATTTCTCGCAAACAATCAAAGTAATAATTGTAAAATTTTACTTTATGCACTAAAATTATGGGGAGTTTTTCTCATTTCTATAAACATATGTCATCTTTTAAATATATAGTAGCCAATAAAGAAGGAAAAAAATTAAGTGGGAGCGTAGAATCCACCGATTTAATGACAGCTAGATCAGAACTAAACAGTCTTGGATTCTCAGTAATAGATCTGGAAGAAATAAAAGAAGATCTTTCTAAAAAAAGTGATTCTTCAGCAGTTACAGACAAATTTGTTTTCGAAGCTGTAGATAAACACAGCAAATTAATAACAGGAACAATTCATGGTAAAAATGAAGAAGAAGCCTACTCAAATCTGAGAACAAAATACGACCTTACAGTAACAGCAATATGGCCATATGGCTCATCTGAAACAGAAATAGCTGAAGCGAGAACAGAAGGCACAAGAAAACTACAAGAACTATTTGTCGAAGAAGAAAAAACAACTTCAGAAGGAAGCGCAATTTCCCTCGAAGATAAAAAAATAGAGGAAATGGCAAAAGGAAAAATAGAAAGAATTTTAAAGGCAGTTAATGATATTTTGACACAACTAGAGAAAGACATAGATCCAGATCAAAAGGCAGAAATAAATAAAAAACTCGATAAACTTTTACGAATTAAAAACAGCAAAAACATTCAATACATCCTAGATACAGCCGAAGAATTGTTGAATTTCTTACAATCACAAGAGAAATCACTTAAAGAAAAAGGGTTACAAGACAAAAGATTATTCCTACAATTAAAAACCCAAAATCTTCTAAACGAAATAAAGGCAAAAAAAGTATCAAAATCTTTATCTGAAGACATAGAAGATAGAATTGAAAATTTTCAATATACCCATCCTTCTTACAAAATTATCAACAATTTTCTTGAGAAAATAAAAAGCGCCTTTAGTACTCCGCAAGAGATTAGGCAGATAGAAGCAGAGATTCAAGGATACAATAAACAAATATGGGATTTCTTTATTATGTGGATAAAAGAGCCAACTCCAGAATACAAAGAAAAAATAAAAGATTCCATAAAAACAATATGGGAAACAAGAAAAAAAGCTAAAGAAGAAATAAAAAAAATAAGAAAACTTTATAAAGAGAAGAAATACAAAGAAGAAGCTGAAAAAGAAGGAATAGATATAAAAGACCTCATAGATCTAAGAGGGAATTTCCTCGGTAAATTCACAGAAGAAGTAAATTTGCTTACAGGATGGCTTTTAGTTTTCTATCTTTCATATTATTTCATATCACTATACATAACCACAAAGGATTTTGGCTTATTGGAGCTAAAAGATATCCCAAGAAATTTTTTCATTTACGAAAGTCAAACATTTAAATACATCTTGGGAATAATTTTCATTACACACATTTGCACCTCTTTAAAAATAAACTTCCTGAAAAAAAGCATTTTAGGCAGTATTGGCTTAACTATCTTCTTCATATTTGGTACTATAAGCGTCCTACTTAATTTCTAAATATGCACCCAATAATATTTCAAACAAGTCATTTCGCTTTAAATACATTTTGGGTGTTTTTTGCAATCGCCTTTATAACTTGTCTTTATTTATTTATACAGTTAATAAATCAGCATAATTTAAAAATGCAGTTCATAAGTAATCATCTATTAATCCTAATTTTAGTAACAATATTGGGAGCTAGAATATTTGGGATAATAGAAAATTTCGATTACTATTTCACAGATTTCAATCAAGAAAAAATATTAGACCTCCTTGCCATATGGGACAAAAACTTAAACTTTTGGGGAGCAATAGGCATGTTTTTAATATATTTTTATTTGCTTTGTAAAAGAGACGATCAGAATTTCTTCAGATGGTTAGATATTCTAGTCCCAGTAATAATTACAGGTATAGGAATAGGATCTCTGGGAGCATTTTTCGATGGGATGAACTATGGAAATGAAACAAATATGCCATGGGGAGTAAATTTTGAAAGTCCAATAGTAAAATATGCAGTTCCAATACATCCAACTCAAATTTATGCATTTCTTTACTGCACAATTCTCGCAATAGTCTTATTTTTATTGCCACGTGCAAAGAAATTAAAAGATATAAACCTTCCAGGAGCAATAGGATTACTAGGCATATCAAGTTATTCATTCCTTCAATTTATTGAAGAATTTTTTAGAGGAGACGACGCTTTAACAATTTTTGATATAAGAATATCTCAAATTGCAAGCTTAATTGTAGCAATATTAGCTGGAATATTCCTTTATCTTCGCTATAATAAGCATACAAAAATTATTAAATCTAATTCTTAAATCCATATGGAAACAGTTAAAAGTTTTTTTTCTTATTTTTTCAAGACACCGGGAGTCGAATTTAGTTATTATATTCCTATTTCAATACTATGCGGACTATTAATAATAGGTTCAATTGTATTTTCTTTCATATACAAGAAAAAGAAAAAAACAGACTTTGCATTTAAACGACTATTCAAAAATATAAGCAAAAGAATGGTAATAGTTGCAATTCTTTTTATAGTTTTAATGCTTATTAGATATCAAAATATCGCTTATCTATCAGTAAGATTCTGGATGTATTTAGTAGGAGCTATCTTTATATATTTCATCTACAATTTCTTGAAAAAATATTTAAAAGATTATCCACGAGAAAGAGAAAATACAACAAGTCATATAATTACTCATTCGACAAAGAAAGAGAACAAATACCTTCCAAACAAATAATAAAAAACCCCGCATAAAGCGGGGATTTTTAAATCTTTATAATTTCGAAGATCTTCTCTTAATCTATCTTCATAATTTGATATTCTACAACTCCAGCAGGAATAGCAACTCTAACAGTATCCCCTTTCTCTTTTTCCAATAATGCCCCTCCTATAGGAGATTCATTTGATATCTTTCCAGAAAACGGATCAGCTTCCTCACTACCTACTATTGTATAAACATCAAGTTCATCTTTTTTCTTAGTCAAATTTTTCAAATGAACTTTACTACCAATTTGCACAGTTTTAGTAACTTTTGTTTTTTCAGTAATAATTTTTACATTTTTTACTTTTTCTTCTAATTCCAAAATTCTACCTTCAACAAAAGCTTGTTCATTTTTTGCTTCTTCGTACTCAGAGTTTTCAGAAAGATCCCCATAAGAAATAGCTTCCTTAATCCTTTCAGCCACTTCTTTTCTTCTAGTATCTTTTAAATACTCTAACTCTTGTACTAATTTATCTAATCCCTCTTTTGTAACTAGAGTTATTTTTTTACCATCTTCGGTAGTATATTCTCCACCTTCGCCAATTTCATCATGCAAAACTTCTTCTTCGACAACAACTTTTTTAGTTTTTTTATCTTTCTTAACCATAATTTTTAAATTTAAAGAAATATTTTAAGCAGCAGGTCTAATTTTGACACTGGTAGGATGTTCTTTTAATTTTTGTAATACTTTTGCCTCAATTTGTCTGATTCTTTCACGAGTTACATGGAATTCTTTACCAACTTCTTCAAGAGTATGTCCCACTCCATCTTTAAGCCCAAATCTCATCTCAATAATTTTTCTTTCTCTTGGAGAAAGATATTGAAGCATTTCATGAATATTTTCTTTAAGCAACTGTCTGTTTGTAGATTCCGCAGGAGAAAGAGCTTCATCGTCTTCAATAAAATCTCCTAATTTGCTATCTTCCTCTGTTCCAACAGGCGCTTCCAAAGATACAATATCCTGAGAAATCTTTAAAATATGTCTAACTTTCTTTATATCCATATCCATTTCAGCAGCCAATTCTTCTACAAGTGGCTCACGTCCAAGCTCTTGTACAAGACGTCTCTGTGCATGTGTAAGTTTATTGATAGTTTCAACCATATGCACAGGAATACGAATTGTTCTAGCTTGATCAGCGATAGCACGTGTAATCGCCTGACGAATCCACCAAGTAGCATAAGTCGAAAATTTAAACCCTCTATTTGGATCAAATTTTTCAACAGCTCTAAATAAACCAATATTTCCTTCCTGAATTAAATCCAAGAAAGAAAGTCCTCTTCCAATATATTTTTTAGCAATACTTACAACTAAACGAAGATTTGCTTCAGCAAGCTTTACTTTTGCAGACTGATCCCCTTTTGCAATTCTTTTTGCCAAATCAACTTCTTCTTTTGCAGTAAGAAGTTTAACCCTACCAATCTCGCACAAATAAAGTCTTATTGAATCATTTGCAATTTCTCTAAATTCAGCATCTTCCTGCACTTTTTTATCTTTCTTTGCCTGTAAATCCCATTCTGCACTTTCTTCTTCATCTTCAGCTTCAACTTCATCAGTAGATCCAGCTTCTTCAATCTTTTTCCAATCTTCTTCCAAATCAGTAAGAAGTGACTCTTTAGTATCAATTACTTCAACACCGAGATCCATAAATAAACTATAGATCTCATCTAGAAGTAAAAGATCGTCTTCAATATTCGGCATAGCTTTAAGTAACTCTTCCTGAGTTACGAAACCTTGCTCCCTACCTTTTTTCACTAGATCCCTGACCTCTTTGGGGAATTTATCTAGCTGCTCATCGGTAGGTTGGTCGGTAAATTTTGCAGTTCTAGCCATATTATAAATAAAAAAATTAATTCATTAACAAACGCTGTTGCTCCCTCAGAAATTTCAACATAGCCTCTTTATCATCATTTTTTTCAGCTTCGACTATCTTCTGATGTATCTCTTTTAATACTTTAGTCCTATAATCGTTCTTGATTTTGTCAACAAGTTTTTTTAGCTCCTCTTTCAGTGCATCTTCCGAAAACACGCCATAGCTATCTTCTACATACAAAACAATAATATTCAGTTTTTCTCTATACTGAGCCAAAAACCCTTCATCAAAATCCCAGTTCCTGAAATTTTCTCGTGTCGAATTATACTGACGCACTAGCTCATTGTAAACCTCTTTCACGTAATCTATAGAAAAATAATTTTGCTCTAATTTATCCACAATTTCAGAGAACAAAAGTGGATATTGCATAACAAGTCCAAGAATAATTTCATCTAAAGAAACTTTCTTTGAATCTAATGGTATATCTTCTTTTGCAGGATGATCGAACGGCAATTCAAACTTATTTATATCATCATATAAAGATTTTTCATTTACATTTAATTTTTCAGCAAATTCTCTAACTGAATAATCACGAACAGTTGCAGGCATTTCTTTAAGTAAAGGCAATGCTTCTTTCAAAATTCCTTTTCTGCCAGAAGAAGTAGTAACGTCATTTTCTGCAATTAATTTATCGACATAAAAACTAAAGAAGTCCTTTGATTTATCTACTAATTCCTTAAATTTATTCCCATGTTTCAAAACATAGTCAGCAGGGTCTTTTTCCCCTACCACCTCTAAAACTTTTGTATCGATTTCCTGTTTTTGAAGCAACGAATAAGCCCTCTTTGTAGCTTCAAATCCGGCTTTATCAGTATCAAAACAAGTAATTACTCTATTTGTAATTCTTTTAATTAATCGGACATGGTCAGAAGTCAAAGCAGTCCCACTTGTGGCAACGATATTTTTAACACCAGATTGATAAGGAACAATCATGTCGAAATATCCTTCTACAAGAATAACTCTATCTTCAGCTTTTATGGCCTGCTTTGCATGAGAATACCCATATAAAGTCTTACTTTTGTTATAGACAATATTTTCTGGAGAATTTAAATATTTTGGAGCTTGATCTTCTTTTAAAGCCCTGCCTCCAAAACCACACATTCTTCCAAGCATATCATAAATAGGAAACATCAGCCTTGCTCTAAATTTGTCGTAAATCTTGTCATATGTAACTGTTTTAGAAGCAACAAATCCGGAATTCATCATTACTTTCTTGCTAATCCCTTTTTTTAATAAATATGGATGAAGTGATTCATATTCGTCAGGAGCAAAGCCAATTCTAAATTCCTTTATAGTTTCGTCGGTTAATCCCCTTCTATGCAAATAATCCAAAACTTTTTTACCATCATTTGTTTTGTACAAAGCATTCTCAAAAAACTCACAAGCAAGTTCATGAGCATGAAAATATTCATCTTTTTCACTTTTACCTTCCTGTTTTCTTATTTTTTTAATATTTTCAATTTTTATACCAGCTTTATCGGCCAAAAACTCTACAGCTTCCGGGAAAGTGATCCCTTCCATCTCCTGAGTAAAAGCAAAAATATCACCACCTTTATTACATCCGAAACAGTGACAAATTTGTTTTTCCTGGCTAACTATAAAACTAGGGGTTTTTTCGCTATGGAAAGGACAAAGTCCTTTAAAATTTCGCCCAGTTTTCTTCAGTTGAACATAAGGCGAAACCACCGTATAAATATCAAGCCTAGATTTAATATCCTCTAGAACATCCGACATAGAAAAACCCTTTAAAAGCAGAGATCTTTATACAGGAATTACCGGATAAAGACAAGAAATTCTATTTTTTTCCCCTTGGAATAAAAATTACAACAAATCCAAGAAACAGCATCAAAACTATAAGCCCAACCATCATAAAGAATTTTTGCAAAGTATTTACAAGCATAACCGCTGAAAATCCAAATATAGCAGCCACAATTAGATAAAGTATTACAACCTGTCTTTCACTAAATCCAGCCCCCAAAAATCTATGATGTAAATGCTTCAAATCCCCTTTCCAAAACTTTTGCCCAGAGAAAACCCTGCGTAAAACAACCCAAATAACATCCAAAATTGGAATCCCTAAGACCAAAAACGCAGTCGCAACTTTCCCTCCAGAAAAAATCGCAAGTGTCGCCAAAATAAATCCCAAAAACGTGCTTCCAGTATCACCCATCAAAACTCTAGCCTTCGGAAAATCGAATAATAAAAATGCAAGAGAGCTCATTCCAATAATCAAAGCTATCGTTGCAGTACCGCTCTGCGCAGCCAAATCTGCGTTTATTACAGGGCTAGTACTAAGTAAAAACAGTGTAATTCCAGCAATAAAACTAACTCCGGAAGTCAAGCCACTAACCCCATCCAAAAAATTCATTACATTTGTAATAGTCATCACCCACAGAATCGTAAAAAGAACAGACAAGATAGGAACTCCAACCATAAACCATTTATCGAAACTAACAGCCCCAAAAAATGGCAAATTAATCGACAAAATATAT
>Ga0172375_10007617_pt1 | contig 14787 bp, 16 predicted proteins | sample LakKiv1m_FD_114537 | JGI IMG/M metagenome (GOLD analysis project Ga0172375, IMG submission 114537) | Freshwater microbial communities from Kabuno Bay, South-Kivu, Congo - kab_092012_11.1m | ecosystem: Environmental > Aquatic > Freshwater > Lake | place: Democratic Republic of the Congo... | reverse complement strand
TCTTCAGTTGCAAACCACTCCAGAAACTCTTCAAATGTCCAAGGAAACGGGTTGTCGGCCGTCGCTTTCATGAACGACATACTACCCCTTGGGGTTACTTGAGTCAATCAGCTACCCAGTTTCCATTAAATAGGGTACATTCCGCGAATTGTATATATCAGGATTGGATATATGCGCTGTCTTTTGACGGCGCACGGCAGGGACGTCACAACGAAATGCCTACATCCAAAGATTCTAAAGCTCCGGCCGGCGGTAGCGAGAAGGCTCTCTGCCTGCTGACACCGGACGGGACCATTCTGACCTGCAATTCCGCAACGTTATCCTTCCTCGGGAAGGATAACGACGAAGTCGTGGAGCATCGTTGCCATGAGGTGTTTGGTTGCCCCGCCCCGATGGAGAACGGATGTCCGTTGGCGAAAACATTGAAGTCGCATCGAAAGGCCAGCTCCCGTATCCATCGCCACGGTTGCCGTATCGACGAAGTGGCAGACCCGCTCTTTGATGCCTCCGGCCTCATGTCGGGCGTCATGCTGTCGGTGGCCGGATCGCCCACGACCGCCGCCGGCACGCCAGACCTGGTGCGACTCGCGCGATTGACGGCCATTGCCCAGGCCACCAGCGGAGTCGTTCACGATTTCAACAACATCTTCGCCCGCATCAGCGGCGCCGCCTACTTGCTGAAAGTCAAACTCTCCGAGAACGCACGGGATCCCAACCACGCGGCCCTGATGGATTCCATCGAAGGCGCCATCGAGCAGGGCACCATGCTGACCGCTCACCTACTGGAGTTCGGCAAAGGGCATGAGCTGGACCACTCGGTCTTCGTGCTCACGGCCGTCATCGAGAAAGCCGTGTCGTTCTCCGTCATTGGCCAGGCCATACGACCCTCGGTCTCGATCCAGACCGATCTGTGGCCGGTCAAAGCCAATGCGGGCCAGATCACCCAATTGATCAGCAACCTGACGATCAACGCGCTTCATGCGTCCGGTAAAGACAAGCCGATACGGATCACCGCCGAGAACCTGTCCGACCAGGCGGCCCGCGATGCCGGACTCGAACCCAGAAAATACGTCCGGATCACCGTACAGGACGAGGGGCACGGAATTCCACCCGATCAGCTGGACCATCTCTTCGAGCCCTTCTTCACCACCAAGAAAAACGGCACGGGGCTCGGCCTCGCCACCGCCCATCTGATCGTGAAGGACCATGGCGGCCATATCGGGGTGACCTCGGAGGTCGGGCGCGGCACCACCTTCACCATCCACCTTCCCGCCGTGGAACCCGCCCGGGAGAAGACCCCGGCATGAACATCGTCCTCTATGTTGTGGAGTCCTCGTATCTCCTCGCGGCCGTCAGTTTCCTGGCCATAGGCGCACTGTCACGGAATCCCGGCTCCTTGATCGCGGCGCCCCTCTTCGTCCTTTCCGCCACGCTATCCTTCTGCCTCCTCGCGGGCGCTTTTGTGACGGGCACGCTTTTCTTCTATGGAACCGGCCGGAGGGCGTAAGGGCCGGCCGGTTCCGGAAGAATTCCCACACTAACCTCTTGACCTCGCCGTTATATGGTTTAGTTTCCGTAATATTCGATAATCGAAAGGTCTGACCGATGGCATCGTCCGCAGGAATAGACAGGAAAGCCGCCCGGCTGGTCGCGCAGCTCGGCGCCATGGCCCGCGGTTTCATGCGGCAGGACAAGATGGTCCCCCAAGACGATATCGCGCTGACCCGGCAGGAAGTCCGGCTGCTCGTGGAAGTGGGAGAGCGGCAGGCCTGCACCATGAGCCGGTTGGCGAAACTCCTGTCCCTGTCGGTCAGCAGTCTGACCACCCTGGTCGACAAGTTGGCGGCCAAGGACCTGGCCCGGAGGGCGCATTCCGAGGAAGATCGCCGGATGGTCCTGGTGGCCCTGACACCTCGCGGGCGCCGGTTGCATGAGCGATTCCACCGACACCGCCTGCGCATGGCGCGCACCATGCTGGAGGCGCTGGCCGATGATGAACAGGATCTCTTCCTCGATCTGATGACCAAGATCGGACAAACGGCAGGACAAGCCGGCTCGAAACAGGGCATGACATGACAACCGTGAATCAATCGCAGGGACGAACATGGGCCGTGATCGCGACGGCGGCGCTACTGGTAATCGGCGCCGGCACCGGCTGCGCCAGCGTGCGGCGCGCGCGCGAAGCGCAGAAGACCGATCAGATCCCCGCCGGACAACGAACGTTGACGGCCGCCGAGATCGGGTTGAGCTCCAATTCCATCCTGACCCTGGATGACGCGCTGCGGATAGCGCTTGCCTATCATCCGGCCGTGGCGCAGGCGAGTCAGAACGTGGCCATCGCGGTGGCCCAGGTCCGGGAGGCCCGGTCCGGCTACGGGCCGACCGTGAACGCCAACGCCTCCTACGGCCGCGCCAGCTCGAACACGAAGGACGCGCCGGACAGCGGCAAGTCCAGCGATTCCTACCGCGCCGGGCTGGAACTCGACCTGCTTGTATATGATTTCGGAAAGACACCCGCGGCGGTCCGCCAGGCCATCGATCGCCGGGTGGCGGCGGAAAGCAGCCTACGCGCCGCGCGGAACGACGTCGCCTACAACGTCCGCTCCGCCTTCTTCAATCTGGGCAAGGCACAGGAGCTGCTCCAGGTGGCCGAGGAGGCCGTGCGACAGTACGAAGCCCACCTGGAACAGGTGAAAGCCTTTTCTGATTTGGGCCGGCTGACCCGCTACGATGTGACAAAGAGCGAAGTGGATCTCGGGAACGCGCGGCTCAACCTGATCGTCGCCCGCGCCGATGGGGGGACGGCCCGCGCCGCCCTGAATCGCGCTCTCGGCCTCGCCGAGGAACCCGGGTACCAGATCCGCGGCGCCGCGTTCGAGGAATATGCCGGACAGGCGGAGGACCTGATGGCAGTGGCCCGGCAACAGCATCCCGACATGATCACGCTCAAAGCCGAGGAGCGCGTCGCGTCGTCGGCCGTGGACGCGGCCATTGCCGACCTCTACCCCTCGCTGAACCTCAGCGCCGGATACAGCGCGGCCGGCGCCGTGTTTCCGCTGATTCGCAACTGGTCGGCCACGCTGCAGAGCGCGGTGCAACTGTTCGGCGGCTCCGCCAAGACAGCGAAGATCGACGAGGCCGCCGCGCAGCTTCGAATCGCGCGGTCCCGGATGGCCGACCGCGAACAGCAACTCTACCTCGACCTCAATACGGCGCTGAGCCAGCGCGACAGCGCCCGGCAACGGGTCGAACTCACCGCGCTGACATCCCGCTCCGCCGCGGAGACGCTGGACCTGATCCAGGAACGTTACCGGCGGGGAAAAGCCTCGGCCGTGGAGCTGACCGACGCCCAGGTGGCACTGACCGGCGCGAAAGCCGACGAGGTAAAGGCCCGCTTTGAGTATCAGGCCGCCGTGGCCCAGATCAAACATGCGATTGGGGAAGAATAGCTATGAAAATGAAACACATAATCTCGGGTGCGGTGGTGATGTTGATCGTCGCGGGAGCGGCGGTATGGATACTCCGCGACAGGAAGGCCTCGGGACAATACCGGACCGCGAAGATCGAGCGCGGAACTCTCGTGCAGACCGTCCGTGCCACGGGCGTGGTCCAGCCCGTCAAGCTGGTGCAGGTCGGGACGCAGGTCAACGGCCCCGTCAAGAAGCTGTACGTGGACTACAACGACCGGGTGAAGGAGGGCGATCTGGTGGCCCAGATCGATCCGACCGTGTACGAGGCACAGCTGGCCCGGGACGAAGCCAACCTGAAACAGAGCCTGGCCTCCGTGGAATCCGCCAAGGCCAGGCTGCTTCAGGCCAATGAGGAATTGGAGCGCTCTGTCGAATTGGCCAGACGTGACATGATATCCAAGGCCGAGCTGGAAACCGCGACAGCCGACCGCGACAGCCTGGCGGCCCAACTGAAGGTGGCGGAAGCGGCCGTGGAGCAAACCAAGGCCGCCCTGAAACTCTCCAAGGCAAACCTGGACTACACCACGATCCACTCGCCCGTGGACGGCGTTGTGATTGCGCGGAACGTGGACGAGGGGCAGACCGTGGTGGCCAGCATGTCGGCCCAGGTGCTTTTCCAGATTGCCACGGATCTGCAGCACGTCCAGATCGTGGCCAGCATTCCGGAAGCCGACATCGGCAGGATCCGGATCGGACAGCCCGTGACCTTCACGGTGGACGCGTACGATCAGGACTTCACCGGGAACGTGGCGCAGGTCCGCATGGCGGCCGCGACCGTGCAAAACGTGGTGACCTACCCGGTGGTCGTCAACGCCGAGAATCCCGACAACAAGCTGTTCCCGAGCATGACGGCGAACATCTCCTGCGAAGTGGTTCGGCTCACCGACGTGTTGAAGATTCCCAATGCCGCCTTGCGTTTCAAGCCCGACACCGTCGCCAATGGCGAGGAGTCGAAGAAGGGCGTCGGCAGCGGAAAAGGGAACCGGGCGGGCGGGCCCAAGGTGTGGATCCAGGACAGCCCGGGACAGGCTCCGCGGCCGGTGCCGGTCAAGACCGGGATCACGGACGGGGTCTGGACGGAGCTGATCGGGCCGGCAACGGCCGACCGCGGCTCGCCGGGACCGCGCGTTGAACGTCCATCGATCGACGCCGGCAAGAGCGTCATCACGGGTCTTGCCGAAGCCAACGCCCCCGCCCAGGCCGCGGTCGTGAACCCGTTCACGCCCCAGATGCCGGGAGGCAGGCGGCCGCAGGGAGCGCCTCACTAAGGAGCGACATGCTGATCTCGTTGCGCAACGTCACGAAGACCTATCACCTGGGCGAAGTCGACATCTCGGCTCTGAACGGGGTGACGCTGGGCATCGAGCGCGGCGAGTTCGTGGCGATCATGGGGGCTTCGGGATCCGGAAAGAGTACGCTCTTGAACCTGCTCGGTTGTCTCGATAAGCCGACGAGTGGAATGTACGCATTGGACGGCGAGGAGGTCGGCGATCTCGGCTACGACGCGCTGGCCCGGGTCCGAAACCGGCGAATCGGGTTCATCTTCCAGAACTTCAATCTCCTGACCCGCACGTCTGCCGTGGAAAACGTGGAGCTTCCGCTCTACTACGGCGCGCCGCTGACCGCCGCGGAACGGCGGCGGAAGGCCGTGGCCTTGCTGACCCGGCTGGGGCTGGGAGATCGCCTTCAGCATCATCCCGGCCAGCTGTCCGGCGGGCAACAGCAACGGGTGGCCATCGCCCGTGCCCTGGTGAACGCCCCATCGCTGATCCTGGCCGACGAGCCGACCGGCAACCTCGACAGCCACGCGAGCGTGGAAATCATGGCGCTGTTTCAGGAGCTCAACCGGGAAGGAATCACCCTGGTGATGGTGACCCACGAGCCGGACATTGCCGAGTACGCACAGAGGTCCATTCACATGCGGGATGGCAAAATCATATGAACGCACCGGTTGTCATTCGCATCGCCATGCGGGCCCTGTATCGGAACAAGGGCCGATCCCTGCTGACCGCGCTGGGCATCATCATCGGCATTGCGGCCGTTATCGCCGTGGTCGCCGTCGGCCAGGGCGCTTCGGTGACGATGAAGGAGCAGATCGGCAGCATGGGAAACAACCTCGTCATGATCTTCCCCGGCAGCCAGCAGGCCGGTGGCTTTCACGGGGGCATGGGGACCCAGCAAACCCTGACCGCAGACGACGGGGAGGCCATTCTCCAGGAATGCGCGTACGTCATGGCGCAGAGCCCTATGATTCGCAGCGGAGCCCAGGTTGTGTATCACGAAAACAACTGGGGAACCTCCGTCCAAGGGGTCGGCGCCAATTTCCTGACGGTTCGCAGTTGGGACATGCACGCGGGGGAGTTCTTCACGGAGTCCGATGTCCGCACCGGCGCCCGTAGTTGCGTGCTGGGCCTTACGGTGGCCGACCAGCTGTTTCCCGACGAGGATCCGATCGGCAAGACGATCCGCATCCGCAACATGCCGTTTCGCGTCATCGGCGTGCTGACCCGAAAAGGCAGTGCGGCGTTCGGACAGGATCAGGACGACACGATCCTGGCCCCGTGGACCACCGTGAGGCGCGTGCTGCAGAACTCCGCTTTCCGCAATGTCAACCAGCTCATGATCAGCCTGACCTCGATGGAGCGCCTTGCGGAGGCGAAGAAAGACATCGCCGCGATCCTGCGCCAGCGACACCGCCTGGCCCAGGACGCCGACGACGATTTCACCATACGAGACATGACCGAGGTTACCCAGATGATCACGCAGGTATCGGGCGTGATGACCGCCCTGCTGACGGTGATTGCCTCCATCTCGCTGGTGGTGGGCGGCATCGGGATCATGAACATCATGCTGGTGGCGGTGTCGGAACGCACACGGGAGATCGGCCTGCGCATGGCGGTCGGCGCGCGACGACGGGACATTCTCCTTCAGTTCCTGGCCGAGGCGGTCGCCTTATCCGGAGCGGGCGGCCTGATCGGGATCGGGGCGGGCATCGCGTCGGCGCTCATCGTGGCGAAGTGGAAAAGCTGGCCGGTGCTGGTGTCTCCCTCCGCCGTGTTAGTGGCGCTCGGGTTCTCGGCCGCCGTCGGGATTGTATTCGGCCTCTACCCCGCCTGGCGCGCCGCGCGCATGGACCCCATCGAAAGCTTACGCCACGAGTAGTGGCGGACACAGCAAGCCCGCCTGCATCCCAACAACACGGCTATTGAAAACCGTCGAGCGCGGTAGCATACTGCCTGCTTTACGCTGCTCGACTCCCTTGGCCCGGGTGGCGGAATGGCAGACGCAAGGGACTTAAAATCCGCGTTTGGCGGTTTTTCGCCGATTTGTATTTCCCCCTTTGTTCCAGCCCCTAATATGCAGTCCAATCAATGTGTATAGGGGTATTATGCATGTTACGATGCTGCAATCCGCTGCAATCAGCTGCAACTCGCTACCCCGTCGGTTAGCCTTTGAGTAGCACATTAAGACACACAACTTGTTTGACGTAAAATCGCCGTTGGCTGTGTGTCTTGATAGGTCACCGGGAAGACATGATCAGTTCTGACGCCGATGAACGGGTGGCAGCATCAGAACCAATCGCGCGGGATTTGGCGGCGCAATACGTGAGGGACAGCGTAAATGGCGTAGGAATGCAGATCCTCATGGATCGAGCTCGATTGACCGCAAAAGCGGATGCCGTAAGGGATCTTGCCCCGCTTCTCGTTCAGAAACGCGCGCAGGCTAAGCAAACGCCCGGTTGCGCCACTCTTGACTTCAATGGGAATCACGGAGCCTTCCATCGGCAGAAGATAGTCCACTTCCGCGTTGCTCGCCCGTGCTTCACGATGCCAGTAATACAACTCCTCCTTTGCCCAGGGCTGACTGTACGCCAGCAACTCTTGCCCGACAAACGCCTCCGCTGCCGCGCCGGCGTTACCGATGGCCACAGGCGGATTCAAGAGCCACGGCTTGACGTCGGCACCCATGATACGTTGCGCCAAGCCAACGTCGAGAAAGAGCGCCTTGAACCGGTTCGGGTCTGACTCGGCCTTGAGAGGAATCGCGTTGCCCGATGAATGCGTGACCCTATGGACTACGGAGGCCTTGCACAGCAGGTCCAGAGCGGGTGAAAGCTCTCTCGCTTTCCAGGTCCCTGGAAGAGCATCATACTTGAACTTCCTTCCCGTCATGGATGGCACTTCGTTGAAGACCAGGTCAACGTACTTGATCTGGTGCCGCTTGGCATACTTGGCGAAGTCCTGGCGGTATGCGGTCACAATCATGTCGAGGACTTCGCCGCAGCGGTTCAAGTCCTCGTACTTGATCCACGTTTCGATCACTTCCGGCAGACCACCCAAGACAAGGTATTCTCCCGCCAATCTCAGAAGTCGCTCATGGACCGGATCACTTATCGAAAGAGAGGATGAGGTATCGATCAGATGCTCAGCCAGCGATTGCGCGCCGCGCGCGACAAGGAATTCAAGAAACGACATCGGATACATGTGCAAAGAGGCAACCCGTCCCACCGGTAGGCCGACCTCCTCAATGGCGAACTCCAGCAACGATCCGGCCGCGATGACATGTATCTGAGGCGTCTTCTCGTGGAAATACCTCAACGCGGTGATCGCCAACGGCTGTTGCTGAATCTCGTCAATGAACAGCAGGGAGGAGCCTGGAGCGAGACGCTTGCCGGTCATCAGCCGAAGTTCGCGAAGAATCCGATTTGGATCGAGATTTGAGCTGAACACCTCGCCGTACTCCGGGTTCAGCTCCAGATTGATCTCAACCAACTCGTCAAACTTCTTTCCAAGTTCCCGAACGGCGTAGGTCTTGCCAACCTGACGCGCCCCCCGCAGAAGTAGCGCTTTGCGGTCCGGCCGCTGTTTCCATTCCCCCAGGTAATGGTCTATGATCCGTTTCATGGCCAAAGATTTCCGAATATTTGCTCCAGAATCAAGCCTTTTCAATGACGACTACGCTCCAAATGCAAGGCATGTCGTCAAATATGATGCACCGTAATCAAGGTTTATGTCTTCTTGCCTTGGACAGTCTATCTGCGAAACGCCCTCACGGATAGAAGAGGCGGACCCCGCGTTGCAGAATCCGCCTCTCGTGTTGTGTTGTTCTTTCTCTATCAGTCTGTTGCCTTGCGTATCTGTTTTCGCCGCCGGCTATGTGGGGCCGCGCCGAACATTGTGTGTCCTCCGGTCTATTGTCGTTCTCTATCAGAACAAACAGGGCGAATTGAACCTTTGGCTCATTGAGCACAAGCTAACCGAGCAGGAATTCACGACTTGCGGAGGAGCGAAGAGCAAGGGCCGCCAAGCCGGCAAGCATTCATGCAATTCGATCGTTGATATACTCCAGAACCCGAGCCTCTGCTACTATCATAGCGCCTGCCGCTACAACTACTGGAACATTACCGCTCGGCACCCATCAGAATTCGCGCGCGACAATCTCCTGAAGACCGAGGGGTGCCCATTCAAAGGCGGCCTCAACCAACTCTGGCGGAATCAGCTTCTGGCAATTGCCATCGAGAGTTCACGTGACTGGCCTTTCAAGAAGGTGTTCTTCTCCGTAGTCCATCACCCCCCAAAACCTAGCCTTGGCGCCGTCCATGCAGGCTTTTGCGGCTCTCACGGGCAATTCCGAGCGATTCTTCTCATTCACCTCTGATTGCCTTGTGGCGGCGGCCAAGGCCAGCGCATCGGGGGAACTCCGAGAGTGGGCGACCTGGTACAACGGATCTGTACCTACCCTGACAAGGCTGGTGCCGAGAGAGGGACTCGAACCCTCACGACCTTGCGGTCAACGGATTCTCATCACACATCGCTTTCGCCGTTGTGCACTGGACTTTCTCTTCACCTTATCGATCGAAATCGACTTAGGTGCGCTCCCAACAACCCGTGGGGACCCAGGAACAATGGGGTTGTCTCTTCCTTCGCCTATCTGTCTGGCGTGTTGATTCAATTCCAAAGTTCTGCTTTCATGGGCATATGCGTCAGGAGGCAATAGACGATCAGAATCTCGTGCGTATGGCCAAAGGAGGCGACCTTGCTGCCTTTGAGAAACTGGTCTCTCGACACGAACGTCGGATCTATGGGCTAGCCCGGCGAATCACTGGATCGGACCAGGACGCCGAGGATGTGACCCAGCAGACCTTCCTAGGCGCCATTCAGAACCTTATCCGGTTCAAGGAAGTAGCTTCCTTCTCAACATGGATCACGGCCATTGCGGCCAACGCGGCTCTCAAGATTCTGCGCAAGCGCTACGGTCTGCCGACCGCTTCCCTGGATGAAGCGACCGAACCGGATGAAGGCGGTCATGTTCCGCACCCGGAATATATCGCTGACTGGCGCGAAACCCCCGACCGACTAGCCCAACGCGCCGAAATACATCAGCTGCTCGATTCTGCCATCGCCGAATTGTCGCCAACGCACCGCGCCGTCTTCCTGCTCCGAGATGTAGAGGATCTCTCGGTCAGGGACACGGCCAAGGTGCTGGGAATAAGTGAAGCCAATGTAAAAGTCCGGCTCTTGCGGGCGCGTATGCAGTTGCGCGAACGGCTCACCCGCATCTTCGGGGACGAAGAACGCCGGTACAAGCCAGGCAACCATGCTCACAACCTCGCCTCTGGACACGCCTTACAGGAGACAGCCCATGACTAAGAAGCAGACGAAGACCCATGCGATCGGGGGTAAGCACGGTGCCACGTGCGACGAACTCCTTACCCTTCTCAATGAGTATGTGGATGGCGGCGTGGACCCATCGGTCTGCAAGGATCTGGAAGCCCATCTCGCTCAGTGCAACCCCTGCAAAGTCGTAGTGGACAACGTCCGTAAGACCATAACCCTTTACCGCAACGACGAGCCGTGCGAACTGCCCGCCGAGTTCCGCGAGCGTCTGCACGTCGCCCTTCGCAACTGCTGGAAAGAGACCGGCGCCGGCAAGAAACGCCCCAAGACCCGTTGACAACGGGAGTTGTGCCTATCTCTTCCGATTCCCTGTAACCTTTCTGTACCTCGTGGCTCTAATCCTTGTAGCGGACAATAAGGCCGAAAGGAGGAATCAGTCATGAACGGAGTAAAGGAAATACAGGAAGCGGATTTTCAAGACGAAGTTCTCGATTCACAAGTGCCAGTGCTGGTGGATTTCTTTGCGCCTTGGTGCGGACCATGCCGGGCTTTGGCGCCCGTGTTGGAAGGCGTGACCAAGACCTACGAAGGGCGTCTGAAGGTCGTCAAGGTGAACGTAGACGACGCTCAGCAACTGGCCGCCAGCCATCGTATCCGCGGCGTGCCCACCCTGATGTTCTTCAAGAACGGGGAAGTCGTTGACACGGTGGTCGGTCTGCCATCCACCAGCACTCTGCGGGAGAAGTTGGAGGCCGTTGCGGCCCCGTCCACGCGGGTGCGTGTAGGCGGATGCAGCGCATGAAAAGGAGGTGGCCCATGATCGCTCGATTGGTCATAGGAGTCGTAGCGGGAGGTGTTCTGGGTTATGGGATGTACCGGTTCATAGGCTGTTCCAGCGGAGCCTGTCCGATGACATCCAACCCCTGGTCGAGCACGATCGTCGGCATGGTGCTTGGTGGTCTCTTCGCGCGTGGTTTCTGAAGGAGGGCAGATGCTCATGACAACGGAACGTTATGTTCGAATGGCAGCAGGTGCTTTCGTGCTGATAAGCTTGGGGCTAGGCTACTGGGTACATCCGGGGTGGTTCTTCTTCACGACCTTCGTAGGGCTGAACCTCTTCCAGTCGGCATTCACCCGGTTCTGTCCGCTGGAGTTGATCCTGCGGCGATGTGGTGTGCCCTCCGCCGGGGACGGATACGGCTGCAAGTGACTGGCTGGACTCCGTGAGGTGTGACATACTGCGGCAAATCGAGAGGTCTCCTCACAGGAAAGGGATGAATACGATGAAATTGAAGTCAATCTCTGGCGTCATGCCGCCAAGCATTCTGTTTGCTATGCTGCTCTATCTGCCCGCAGCTCATGCCGTCACCCTGGACGAATGCATCAGCACCACGCTCCGCAACAACCCGGACGTACGCGCCGCCACGGAACGGGTCCAAGCGGCAACTGCCGCCATCAAGGAAGCCCAGTCGGCCTACTACCCTATGCTTGGCGGTTCCGTCGCGTACGCCCGCACGGATAATCCGCCTCAGGCCTTCATGATGATGCTGAACCAACGCAACGTTTCCATGCAGTCGGACTTCAACAATCCACCCGACACCGAGAACCTCGCGCTGAGTCTCGGCGTAAAGTACCGTCTGTACGACTTCGGCCGGCGCGGACTCGACAACGAAATGGCTGAGGGCGGAGCCGACGCTTCACGACTCGTGCTTCAAGCTTTGCAGAATGATCTGATCCATCAAGTCACGCGGGGATATTACTCCGTCCTTCAGGCTGGCGCCTTTGTCGCCGTGCAGGAGGAGTCAGTCAAGACACTGGAGGAGAGTCTTCGCGTGGCCAATGAGCGCCTGAAGGCCGGTGGAGCGGTCAAGACCGACGTCCTGAACCTTGATGTCCAACTCGCCCAGGCCAAGGAAGGCCTGATCCGCGCCCGCAATGGCGTCAAATTGTCATTGGCCGCCCTTAACACCGCCATCGGCACCAACTTGGTGGATGCCACTATCATCTCGAAAAAGGTCGAGCCGCCTGCGGCCAGGCCTCCAGAAACAGAGGATATGGGCGCCATTCAGAACCGTCCGGAACTTCGGGCGGCGCAAAAGGTGGCGGAGATCCAGCAGGCCACTGTTCGCAAGGCCCGACGCCAGTACCTGCCGACCGTGAATGCCTTTGGTTCCGTGGACTGGAACAGCGATATTTCGACTGACTTCCAGCATAGTTACATCGTTGGTGTGGCCGCCGAAATTGATTTCTTCGACGGTTTTCGCCGTGGTGCGGCGGTTTCCGGCGCCCAAGCCCAGGAGAAGGCCGCAGAGGCCGAGGCAGAAAAGGCCGCCAGCAACCTCCGTCTCGATCTCACCTCCGCCTCTATCCAAGCCGGTGAGGCGTGGGAACGACTGAATGTAGTCCGAAAGAGCATCGACAATGCCGAAGAGGCCCTGAGAATCACTCAACAACGCTATGAGCAAGGCGCAGCCGATCTACCCGAGTTGCTGACGGCGCAGACAGGCCTCACGGGAACGCGGACGCGCAATGTCGCCGCCCTGTACGACTACCTGATCGCCCTCTCCAACCTGAACCGTGCGAAAGGGCAACTGGTCGCCAGATACGTGAAGACCGAATGACGAGGAGAAGAAGCCATGCCTGAAGAGATGAGAACCGACGAAATGAAGAACGAGGCCCCGCCTATACCCAAGCGCGTTTGGGGACGCATCGCGAAACCACTACTGGGCGCCGCCATCCTGGTTGTCGTCATTCTGTGGAGCGTTGGCGTCTTTCGGACCCGCACGCCGGCGGGACGACTGGAATATCAAGCCGGACTTCCGCTACCATCGAATGCCGAAGTCTTCGCTGTCAAATCCGAATCAATCGCTCCTCGTGTGGATGTCGTGGGTACGGTGGCATCCGACGTGAAGGTGAATATCAGCGCCCGGATCCCCGCATCGGTGAAAGAGGTCTTTGTTGCTGCCGGCAGCGCCGTCAAAAAAGGACAGGACCTGCTCACGCTCGACGACCGGGAGATCCAGGAGCAAGTGACGGCCGCCGAAGCCCAATTCAAACAGGCTGAAACCGAGTTCAACCGTGCCCGTCAGCTCTATGACAACAAAGCCACCACCGAGCAGGCCCTTACCGCCGTGCAGTCCATGTTCACGGCGGCACGTGCCCAGTGGGAACGCAGCAAGGTCATACTGACTTATGCACAGATCACATCTCCCATGGACGGCGTCGTCACGGATCGCCGCGTGGAATCCGGCGACCTAGCCAATCCGGGACAACTGCTCATGGTCGTTTACGACCCCACGAACATGCAACTCGAAGTCCCTGTTCCCGTGCGGCTCCTGGCGCAACTCCCCATCGGTCAGACCGTGGAGGTTACGCTTGATCGGCCTGCCACCAACTTCCAGGGCCGGGTACGGCAGATTGTCAGCGAGATTGACCCGCTCAGCCGCACTCAACTGGTCAAGGTTCATATCGAGGGGGCAGACGGCGACGTCATGCCCGGGACATTTGGCCGACTCTGGGTGGCCGACGATGCCCGCCCCGCGATCATGATTCCGGCTTCGGCCGTCTATGCCGTCGGCCAGATAGAATTGGTCCAGGTGGTCAAGGACAGCCGTGCCATCCGCCGTGCGGTCAGGACGGGGCAGAAACGCGGTGCTTCCGTGGAAATACTCTCCGGGCTCGATGCCGGGGACGTTGTGCTCGTCAAACCGATCCAGGAGAACTGACGCATGGACATCGAGCGTAAACATTCTGTCGTCAGCGGGATCATCGAGGCCTTCCTCAAAGGCAATCTGGCGATCCTGCTGATCATCATAGCGCTGGCCGCCGGCGCGGCGGCGCTTTTCCTTACGCCGCGGGAAGAGGAACCGCAAATCGTTGTGCCCCTGGCCGACGTCATGGTCATGTATCCGGGCGGATCGGCCGAGGAAGTGGAACGGCTGGTCTCGTCTCGACTCGAACGCATGCTCTATCAGATTGACGGCGTCGAATACGTGTACTCCATGTCCCGTCCCGGCATGGCCGTCGTCACCGTCCGGTTCAAGGTCGGCGAAGACCGCGAGAAGAGTCTGATCAAGCTCTACAACAAGATCTTCCAGAATATCGACAAGACCACCCCTGGCATCGCGGGCTGGGTCGTGAAACCGATCGAAATCGACGATGTCCCCATCGTCAACGTCGCGCTGTACAGTGACCACTACGACGAACACGTCCTCTACCGTGTAGGCGAGGAAGTTCTCGCCCAGCTTCAACATATCCCGAATACCGGCAACATCACGCTCCATGGCGGCCAGCGCCGCGCGCTGCATGTGTACCTCGACATGGAGCGTATCGCGGCGTACGGCTTGTCCCCGATGGAAGTCGCCGGTGCGCTCAAGGTGTCGAACGCCCAGATGGAAAGCGGCGGTTTCGAGCAAGCCAATGCGTCCATCCGTGTCGAGGCTGGCCCATTTCTGCGGGATGCCGCGGAAATCCGCAACCTGATGGTAGGGACGCATGCGGATCGACCGGTTTATCTGCGAGACGTGGCGCGGATCGAGAATGCTCCCGACGAACTCCAGTCCTACACCAGGATCGGATTCGGAGCGGGTTCTGCCCTGATGACCCCCGGCATGGCGAAGGGGGCATCATTCCCCGCCGTCACCATAGCCGTGGCCAAGAAGAAGGGCAGCAATGCCGTCTGGGTCTCCCGGGAAGTGGAG
>Ga0172375_10007615_pt1 | contig 14790 bp, 11 predicted proteins | sample LakKiv1m_FD_114537 | JGI IMG/M metagenome (GOLD analysis project Ga0172375, IMG submission 114537) | Freshwater microbial communities from Kabuno Bay, South-Kivu, Congo - kab_092012_11.1m | ecosystem: Environmental > Aquatic > Freshwater > Lake | place: Democratic Republic of the Congo... | reverse complement strand
CAGGTAGAATCCCCGGTCCAGGTTCTTCTTCAAGACGGAAAACGCAAAGATGCCGGAATCCCGTTTTACGGAGACGTGGAAGGTCGCCGCCATGGATTCCAGCGCCTCATCCACGGCGTCGCCGCTCATGCCGGCAGTTCCCCCGGTTCTCATCGTCGTGGCCGTCAGCTCGGCAAGTCCTTCCTGGCCGGGGGGATCATACATGCTGCCGGTTCTGACGATGGCCTTGATTTGAATCAGGGGGAGTTCCTTGTCGGGAAGGATGTAGAGGCGCAACCCGTTGTCGAGAAGGACGCGCTCCACACGGGGCGGTTCAAATGAAAGGGGTTTATAGCGGATACGGTCCGGGTCGGGAATGGACGGGGGGACCGCGGCCAAAACCCATCCGGAACAGACCAGAATCCAGATCATCCCCAGGGAGATGACCGGAATCCGGAGCGATGGATTATGAAAGATAGGTTTGTGCGTCATCGTTCAATATAGTTCAATGGCTGTTGACCAGCGTGGCGACCGTCCGGTTTTCCTTCGTCAGATGGGTTCGTGCCGCCTGGAGGATATCCTCCGGGGTGATTCGGTCGATGGTGCCGGTATAGTCGATCAGGTAGTGAAAATCTCCGAGCAGCGCCTCATAATAGGAGAGCATGCCGGCAAGACCTGCGTTGGAATCGAGCCCCCGGATAAAATCCGCCCGGATCTGATTTTTCACCTTTTCCAGTTCTGTACTGGAAACGGGTTCCCGCTTGAGCTTTTCGATTTCCTGATCAATCGCCTGTTCCAGCTCGCCGCAGTCATGGGGGTGGCGCGGCGTGGCAAACAGGACGAACTGATTCGAATAGCGCCCCCCGGGCAGACCGTTAACCGCCTGAATGTTTTCCGCAATACGCTGTTCGTCAACAAGTGCTTTGAAAAGCCGCGACGTCCGTCCCCGTGTGAGGATGGATTCGATGACGTCGAAGACGTGATCCTCAAATCCCGGAGGGGGCGGTTTGTGGTAGCCCATAATCATCTGTGGTTCGGCGGCAAAGATCAGCTCGACCCGCCTTTCTCCGGACTGGCGGGGTTCTTCCGTGATCAATGAAGAAGAAATCCTCTGCGGGGGGATCCGGCCGAAGTATTTCTCCACGATCTTCTGAACGGCAGTCGGTTGAATATCCCCGACGATGGCGATGACCGTGTTGTTCGGGGCGTGTGTATTTTTGAAAAACCTCTTCATGTAGGCCATATCGAGGTATCTCATATCCGACGGCCATCCCAGAATCGGTCTCCGATAGGGATGGGCGAGAAAAGCCGCGGCGAGATAGCCTTCGAGAAGTTTTCCATCCGGATCCGATTCGGAGCGCTGCCTCCTCTCCTCCATCACCACATCCCGCTCGGTATAAAATTCGCGGAATACGGGATGAACCATGCGGTCGGACTCAATTCTGGCCCAGAGTTCGATTCGATTTGCGGGGATATTGACCTGATACGTGGTGAGATCCTGTCCTGTGGAGGCGTTCAGGCCGACTGCGCCGTTTTCCGTGTACAGACGGTCAATCTCATTCGAGAGGGTGAGACGCCGCTGTTCATTCTGAAGCGTCGTCAATTGATCGTTGAGAGTTGTAATGAGGGCCGGAGCGGCCGCCTTGCCTTTCGCTTTTTCACGATCGAGGGCGGTTCCGATCTTCTCGATCCGGTGGAGAATCTTCTCTTCTCGAAGGTAATTTCGGGTTCCGATGGTTCTGGTTCCCTTAAACATCATGTGTTCTAAGAGATGCGCCGTTCCCGTTTTGCCGTCCGCCTCATCCGCTGCCCCGGCCCGGTAGCGGATATAAATGGCAACCGTGGGACTGAGATGCCTCTCCAGCGTAAGCAGCCGGAGGCCATTTTTAAGCGTAAAACGTTGAACCCTTTCCCCTAACTCCTGAGCCGATAATAGGGAAGGGAGAAACAGGAGGAGAAAAATTCCCAGGGCGGAGAGCATGGCCCCGGGACTGCGCGGACGTCCGCCAAAGAGACGGTGAAGAAAAGAGGAAGAACTATTTCTCATTATGATTAACCCTGCCCGTTTTAAGATGGGCATGAACCTGAAACGCCGGGTAGAGAATTCCGACGAGACTCACCAGAATCATGAAACTGGCGGAGAAAAAATACATAATGAACTCCAGAGGATTCTGGAGATGAAAGGCGCCGATCAGGGTCTCGATGCCGAATACAAGAAAAAAGAGCGAAAAAAAGCCGATCAGGATCATTTTCCCCCACCAGAGGCATGAAATCATGGACTTCATCTCCCTCAATCGTTCATTATAAATCGGACTTGGCCGATGGTTAAAACAAATCCCTTCTCTCCACCCATCTTCAAAGACGGTCATCGGCGGTGCGAGGGTGTCGGCGCTTTTCTATGGATGCGACGATCCATCATCAGGGTTGTCTTCAAAGAAGAAGCCACCCCAAAAAGGATGGTAATCCTTAGTCCTTCTATACCGATATCCACACCTGTTGTCAAGAGTCTTCAGACTGAAACGTAAGTCTCGTCATGAGTTTCAGGGTCTGGTACATTCCATCGGTTAGAGAGCCACTTTTGCAGGGGAGGAGCGTATTGTTCTGGAATAACGGTTCCATGTCGATCGGATAAGGCGAAGATGCGACGGCATCATCCCACAAATCCGATCCCGGTATCGGTGAGTATTCGGCCAGGAGCGGGCGCGCCCCGGAGGAGCGGACAAAGCGGATGCTCTCCCGGACCTCATCCGCCGATTGTCCGGGGAGCCCGCAGAGTATATAGACGCCGATATCCTGCGGTCGATAACCGGCAAGCTTCAAATGGTGGACGGCTTCCCTGAATTCTTCGCTGTTGACCTTCCCTCCGGTTTCCTTCTGTCTGATCAAATCGGAGGTTTCAAATCCGAAACGGATCGTTCGGAACCCGGTTCTATACAGAAGCGAGCTCAGCTCCGGCGTAATTTCACGCAGATGAAGGCCGTTCGGACAGTGGAATTGAACCGGCAATCGTCTCCGGATGATTTCATGCAATAGAGGAACGGCCATTTCCTGAGTATTGACAAGAAGGGCATCGTCATAGAAAGAAAAGTTTTTGATTCCAAACCGGGAATACCAGTATTCGATTTCATTGGCGACGCGAAAGGGATCCCGTCTGCGAAAGCGATCGGTGAGAAGGTGGGAAGCACAATAACTGCACCGGTATGGACAGCCCCGGGAGGTCAGGATCGGGACGCAATCCCGCTGACGGGTGAGATCGAAGGCAGGGTAGGGGTATGAATCGAGATTCTGAACATCGGGAAGGAAAGGCATATCCATGCCCAGGAGATCCTTCAGAAGAGGGGGGAGGGATAATTCACCCGGTCCCGACAGGCAGAAATCAGCACCGGAAAGGGATGCATGCCGCGGGCAAAGGGTCACATAATTTCCACCAAGGACAACCGGCACGCCGGGATAGGTCATCTTTAGAAGCGAGATGATGTCGAAGAGACCTGGATACCAGTAGGTCATCATGGATGTGATCATGATAACGTCGGGTTTGGAGATCTGCTTCAAAATGTTGAGGAAAACGCGCGGGGTCATGCCAAAACGGTGGAAATTCCGGGGAATCGATTTCAGTGGCGGCGGCTTCGGGATTCGTTCTGCCGCGTAGGATCCCTCTCCGGAAGATTTTCTTTTAGGCATCCGGACATGAGGCTCATGGCACATATCCGGATGATCCGGTTCGAGACAATCGATCCATGAAATACGTACCCCATTTACCCGGAGAAGGGACGCCAAGGAGAGAAGCCCAAGCGGCTTGTACCAGAGATCATATGCGGCAAAATCATAGATCCATGGATTGATGAGGAGAATGTGGCGATTCATAAATAAACAATTAACACATATTGGCCGGAATGACAATCGCACGGGGAAAACTTGCCAATATATTCATGTATAAGTTAATGTTATATTGTCCAATTATTTGTTATAATAAATTAAATCATCAGATAATATTCTGTTATATTAGACAGTATAAAAATTTATCTGGACAAATCCGCTTGAATTGTATAAATAAGAACGTAAAAGGGGTGATTCCCTTAGCCGATTAACCGATAACAAACTGTCTAAATATGGAGAACTGATCATGACTGAACCGGGGAAAGCAGGTTTAATCAGCAGCATTGCCGTACTGGCCAGGACGGGTCTATCGCGCGCAACCCTGAATAATTATATAAAAATGGGAATGATCCCCCCGCCGATCGTGAAAAAACCGGATGATCCGTCTATCAAGGCAAAACAGATTGGCTATTTCCAGGATTCCGTATTGGATACGGTCGAAAAAATTAAACTGTATAAAAAAGAGGGACGTTCCATGAAGGAAATCGGTTCACTGCTGTCTTTGAAAACCAACAGGTCGTCCGGAGAGCTTTTCCCCGAGATCCCGGAAAATGATGCGGGGACATTCAGCAAAAAAGGATATGCCGTGAACGGCCAGGAGAAAATCCGTGAAAAAATAACTTCTCTTGTTTCCTTTTCGGTTCTGGTTGCAGCTCTTCAGGACTCCGTCAGGATTTGTGCCGAACTGCCCCCCGAAGAATATTTCAGCCTGATCAATCAGATCTGGAAATGCATGGAAGGTTCTGTAAAAAAATATTACGGCACCCACGGGAAACATACTGGCGAGGGTATGATCTATTATTTCCTTAAGAATCGCGATTCCAATTATCTCATGAATGCCATTCTCTGCGCCCTGGAGCTGAGAGAAAGCATGAAGAAGTTGAACAATGAATGGAAAATCAGCAAGGGATGGTTTAATGACCTGTTCATGAACATCGGGATCAACGAAGGCGAAGAATATTTTGGAACGATCCCGGCGTCGCCGACGATCGGACTTACGGCGTTCGGTGATTCCGTTAATTGTGCAGGTTGTCTTTCTGACATCGCCCGTTACGGTTCCATCTGGACAACCAAGAATCTTATGAGCCGGTTAAGTGAAGAGGAACGAAAGAAAATGCGCTACGGTATTCGCCGAAAGCAAGAGGACCGGGAAGTCCTAATCGAAAATGTTTTCTCGAGGGTCATGGACCTGGTTCCGCCGGACAGTCCCAAATCCAGTAAATTCAAGGATATCACCACACTCCCCGTGACCGAGGTGCTCAATTTACGTTAAGGAAATGCGTACCGCGATGGCTGCGTAATAAGTCCATATGCTGCGTTCAAGTTTCCTCCTTCCCTTCGGCAGGCTCAGAGCAGGCTCCATGCTGTCATGGTGAACTGGTCGAACCGCGCGCGCCTTGCCTCCGGAGCTTTTTCCGAAGCTTTTCCCAAATCGTGGTCTTTCCGATTTTTTGTGAGAACATCATTCATTTCATGCCATGCCGTCGTCTGTGGTAAGAGATCCCGAGAATTAACTTGAAGCCGATGGGGTTTGTTGCTAACATGCCGCATCCACCAAGGCGGGTCATATGCGTTCTGTAGTACAGAGGGTTGACAGAGTTAGAGTCCTCATCGGCGACAAGCGGATATCCGAAATCGGGAAAGGCCTCTTGGTCCTTCTCGGGATTGAACAAGGTGACCGGAAAAACGATGCGGATTATCTCTCCGATAAGATTATGAATCTCCGGATCTTTGAAGACGAAAACGGAAAGATGAACCTCTCCCTGTTCGATATCCGGGGGGAAATGCTGGTGGTTTCCCAGTTCACCCTTCTGGGGGATTGCCGGAAAGGGAGAAGACCCTCTTTTACGGGGGCGGAGAATCCGGATCGTGCCCGGTTGCTTTACGATTACTTCATCCAGAAAACAAAGGCTATAATCGGTAATGTAGTCCAAGGTGAATTTCAAGCCATGATGTCCATCGAGCTGGTCAACAACGGGCCGGTTACGATGCTCTTGGACAGCAGACGAAGTTTTTAGGAAAACCACCGCTGTGGAAATGGCAGTGGGTTCCAATGAAATCCGGGGGACCGCTTTTCTGCCGTTCCCGCAAGAAAGGGAGTCCCGCTTGTGCGGGAGGGACACTTTTTTACGAGAGAGCCAATGACTGAGCAACCCCAGAATGAATCGCCTGAAATCCGGATTGATCGGGATGGGGTATGGTATTTTCGGAATATGGAGATGACGAGAATGGAAATCGTTCAATATTTCTATCAACATCTCCGACGGGATTCCCGGGGACATTATCAAATTGAACTGGGCCACGAACATTGTCGCGTCCAGGTGGATGATGTTCCGTACATCATTCGAAGCGTGTCTTCGGGGTTTGCCGGCGTAGATGGGCGGCCGTGCATGGTCATCTCGCTTTCGGATGGAAGCTGTGAGGAACTGAACCCGGAAACCATTCGGATCGGGGAAAATAATGTTCCCTATTGCCGCGTGAAAAAAAGCGGATATGAGGCGCGTTTTTCCCGTCAGGCCTATTATCAACTTGCTGTAAATATCGAACATGATCCCCATCAGGATCGTTATTTTATGACCGTGGATGGTCGTTCTTACCCCCTTGCCGTTAATCAAAAAACCGAAAATGGAGGTCCCCATGTTAGATGACCATATTGTTGAAACGCTGACTTTTGACGACCTGCTGATGGTTCCGACGGAGTCCGACATCCTGCCGTGCGATGTGGATACAGCATCCCTGCTGACCAACAACATCAGTCTGAATATTCCTATCATCAGCGCGGCCATGGATACGGTCACGGAATCGCGGACGGCGATCTGCCTGGCCCAGGAAGGGGGGATGGGAATCATCCACCGGAACATGAGCATCGAACGGCAGGCAATCGAGGTCGATAAGGTGAAGAAATCGGAAAGCGGGATGATCGTGGACCCGATCACCATCGAACCGGAACAGAAGGTGAGAGAAGCCCTTGAACTGATGAATCGTTACCGCATATCCGGCGTTCCGGTCGTCAAGAACAAGTTGCTGGTCGGCATTCTGACCAACCGGGATCTGCGTTTTGAAACCGATCTTGATCAGCCGGTAGCCAATGTTATGACGCGGGAAAATCTGGTCACGGTATCCTCGTCTCACATCTCTCTGGAAGAATCCAAGAAGCTTCTGCACAGACACCGGATCGAAAAACTCCTCGTCGTCGACGAAAATTACCACCTGACAGGGTTGATTACGATCAAGGATATTGAAAAGATTAAAAAATATCCTCTTGCCAGTAAGGATTTGCTGGGGAGACTTCGGGTCGGGGCTGCGGTGGGAATCGTCGATCGGGAAGAGCGGATCGATGCCCTGCTGGCGGCCGGCGCCGATGTCATCGTCATCGATACTTCCCATGGACATTCTGCGGGGGTTCTACACGCCGTGCGGGATACGAAGGCCCATTTTCCGAAATGTGAGCTGATTGCCGGGAATGTGGCGACGGCGGAGGGGGCCAAAGCCCTGATCGAGGCCGGCGTCGATGCGGTCAAGGTGGGTGTCGGACCGGGTTCCATCTGTACGACGCGAATCATTGCCGGGGTGGGAATTCCGCAGATGAGCGCGATCCGGGATGCTTATAAAATGGGTGCAAAATTCAACATTCCCATCATCGCGGACGGCGGGATCAAATATTCCGGCGATATCGTCAAGGCCCTGGCGGCGGGCGCCCATTCGGTCATGATCGGCGGACTTTTCGCGGGGACGGAAGAGAGTCCGGGGGAAACCATCCTCTTTCAGGGAAGGAGCTACAAGGTCTACCGCGGAATGGGTTCGCTGGAGGCCATGAAAATGGGCAGCAAGGACCGTTATTATCAGGATGATATGGAAAGCAACCTGAAACTGGTTCCGGAGGGGATCGAGGGGAGGGTTCCCTACCGGGGATCTATATCGGCCAGCATTCACCAGTTGCTCGGCGGACTCAAGGCGGGCATGGGTTACGTCGGATGCAGAACGACGGGTGATTTGAGGCAGAAAGCGCGTTTCGTCAAGATCACCTCCGCCGGACTCCGGGAGAGCCATGTCCATGATGTGATCATCACAAAAGAAGCCCCGAACTACTGGCTGGAATAACATGAAGCATGCCGATTTCGTTCATCTTCACGTTCATACGCAGTACAGTCTCCTGGACGGCACGATTCGTCTCGACGATCTTTTCCAGAAGGCGAAGGAATATCAGATGCCCGCCGTGGCCATGACCGATCACGGCAATCTCTACGGTGCGATCGATTTTTACAAGCATGCCTATCAGTACGGGATCAAACCGATCATCGGCTGCGAACTGTACGTCGCCCCCAAGAGCCGCTTCGACAAGGCCGGTTATGGAATCGGGGAAACGGCGCATCACCTGATCGTCCTGGTCCGCAATATGCAGGGATACCGGAATCTCATGAAATTATCGACCGCGGGATTTCTGGACGGTTTTTACTACCGGCCGCGGGTAGACAAGGAGATCCTGAAACAATACCATGAGGGCTTGATCGGCCTGAGCGCCTGCCTTCACGGCGAAATTGCGGCCCATCTGCTGCGGGGAAATTCCGCAGAGGCCGACCGGATGGCGGAACAGTACCGAACTGTTTTTGGCGAAGGAAATTACTTCATTGAAATCATGGAAAACGGCCTTCCCGAACAGAAGAAGGCCAATCAGGGGTTGATCGAACTCAGCCGCAGACTCGGGTTGCCCCTGGTGGCGACGAACGATTGCCATTATCTGAAGCAGGAGGATGCCGAGGCGCATGAGGTCCTGCTCTGCATTCAGACTGGTAAAACAATTGAAGATTCGGACCGGATGCGGTTTGGAACCGATCAGTTCTATTTCCGCTCCCCCGACGAAATGAAACGTCTGTTTTCATACTGCCCCGAGGCCATCGAGAATACGGTCCAAATCGCCGAAAAATGCAATCTTACCTTGGAATTCGGCAAGTTTTTCCTGCCCAATTTTGAGATCAACCCCGATGAAACACTGGATCAACGCCTTAAAAAGGCGGCGAGGGAAGGTCTCGCGATGATTCTCCCGAATATCCTGCGGGGGGAGAACGGAAAACTCCGGGAGGTATATGAAAAGAGGCTCCAGCAGGAGTTAGAGATGATCCGTTCCATGGGTTTTGCCGGATATTTTCTTATAGTTGCCGATTTCATCCATTACGCCAGAAAGAAAAATATTCCGGTCGGACCGGGCAGGGGCTCGGCCGCCGGAAGCCTCGTCGCCTATGCGATAGGGATCACCAGCATCGATCCCATCCGTTACAACCTGTTTTTCGAAAGATTCCTCAATCCGGACCGGATCAGCATGCCGGACATCGATACCGATTTCTGCCCGGAGGGAAGGGATGAAATCATCCGCTACGTAACGCAAAAATACGGGAGCGACAAGGTATCCCAGATCATCACCTTCGGAAAGATGCAGGCGAGGGCTGTCATTCGGGATGTCGGCAGGGCGATGAACATCCCGTACGGCGAGGTGGACCGTATTGCCAAACTGATTCCCAACGTCCTCAACATCAAATTAGAGGAGGCGATTAAAAGGGAACCCCGGTTTCAGGAAGAGCAGAAAGGCAATCCCCGGATCAAGAAACTTCTCGATCTTTCCCTGGCGCTGGAAGGGCTGAACCGCCATTCCTCGACCCATGCCGCTGGGGTTGTGATCTCGGATCTGCCCCTGGTGGACCGAATTCCCCTGTGTAAGAGTCCCAAGGAGGATGTCGTTACGCAGTTTGCCATGAACGACATCTCCGAGGTGGGGCTGACGAAATTCGATTTTCTCGGGCTGAAAACCCTGACCGTCATCAAAGATGCCCTCCGCTTCATACGCGAAGGCCGGGGGGGCCTGCCGGATATCGACAACCTTCCGCTCGATGACCGGCAGACCTATGAATTGCTCATGCGGGGCGATACCGACGGGATTTTCCAGCTTGAAAGTTCCGGAATGAAGGACGTCCTGGTCCGGATGAAGCCGGACTGTATCGGGGATGTCATCGCCCTGATTGCCCTCTATCGTCCCGGTCCCATGGACAATATTCCCGAATTCATCGCGAGAAAGCAGGGCAAAACAAAGATTGTTTACGAGGTGCGCGAGTTAGAGGCGATCCTGAAGGAGACCTACGGGGTCATTGTCTACCAGGAACAGGTGATGCAGATCGCCGTGGCCATCGGCGGGTATGCCCTGTCCGAGGCAGATACTCTCCGCAAGGTCATGAGCAAGAAGAAGACCGAGGAGATGGAAGGTAAGGAGAAACCGAAGTTTCTGGAAGGGGCGCGGAAGAAGAAGATCGCCGAGTCCAAGGCCTCCAGGATCTGGGAACAGATGGAGACCTTCGGGAAGTACGGTTTCAACAAATCGCACAGCACGGCTTATGCGATCATTTCCTATCAGACGGCCTATCTGAAGGCCCATTACCCGGCGGAATTTATGGCGGCGCTGCTGACCAGCGAGAAGGACAACCGGGACAAAATCATCAGTCACATCGGCAGTTGTCGGGAGATGGGGATCAATGTCCTTCCACCCGACATAAATGAATCGATGAGTGATTTCAGCGTTGTGGGCGAGCATATCCGTTTCGGGCTTGCGGCGGTGAAGAATGTCGGCGTCGGTGCGATCGAGTCGATTATTGTCGTCCGGGAGGCTGGGGGACCGTTTCGGTCCATTGTTGATTTCTGCGATCGGGTCGATCCGCGAAAAGCGAATAAAAGGATGGTCGAAAGTCTGATCAAGTGCGGGGCGTTCGACTCGACGGGGCACAAGCGGCGGCAGTTGATGACCTATTGCGAAGAGATTATGGACAAGGCGCAGAAACGCCAGCGGGAAAGGGCAAGCGGTCAGGCGAACCTTCTGGAACAGTTCGAACAGACGGACCGCGTGGCCCGGAACGGCGGAGGTTCGGATGACAACCTTCCCGACATGCCCGAATGGGATCATAAGGAGCTGCTGGCGAACGAAAAGGAGACGATTGGTTTTTACATTACGGGACATCCCCTGTCGCGCTATGCCGACCGTCTGGGGATGATCGTGACGGCGGATTCCTCGAATCTTGGCGCCAGGACCGATCGGGAAGCCCTGATCCTGGCCGGAATCGTCAGCAGTATCCGTGAGGTGCAAACCCGGCGGAAAGAAACGATGGCTTACATCACGTTCGAGGATCTGAAGGGATCCTCAACCGTCATCTTTTTTCCCGAAATATACAAGAGCAGCTACGATCTCCTCCATGGCGAGGAACCGCTTCTGGTGAAGGGAACCGTCGATATCGGGGAAGACAGCGTCAAGGTGATCGCCGCAGAGGCAACGCTTCTGGCGAAGGCTTCCGAAAAAACGTACCATTCGGCCTATTTTACGATGGTCGCGAACCGATCTACCGCCGAGGATATCGAGACGCTCTGCCGATGTCTTCGACAACACAGCGGGAAGCAGGAGGGTTATATCAAGCTCGTTGAGGAGAGGAGCGAGACGCTGATCTATCTGGGGGAGGATTTGAAACTGGATCTCACCCTCCCGTTGAAAAAGGAAGCCGAACGGATTCTGGGGGTCGGCGCAATACAATTTGTGTAGCCCTTGGGCGGGCTTCAGAACATGAATCGGAATCCTGCGGACTATCGCGATAGGACCTACCGCAACAGGATATTAAAGAATGACCTGAAGGTATTCAGTGTAACTGTACGAGAAACAGACATTTTTATCAGTGCAGATTCCGATCTGACCCAGATCGCTCTCGCCTCGGTTCATCGACTTCGTTCTTCCCTTGAATCCTATATCGTTGTGCATCGTGAATTTTTGACATCCCTGAATCCGGTTCCATATGATGAATTGGCGCCGGAAATCGTCCGCGATATGATGAGGGCGTCCGGAAAGGCGGGGGTCGGTCCCATGGCGGCCGTTGCGGGTGCCGTTGCTGAGCATGTCGGGCGTGATCTTCTTCAACATACGCGGAATGTGATCATCGAAAACGGCGGAGATATCTACTTGAAATCCATGAATGATGTGCATGTAGGTCTTTTTGCGGGAAGATCGCCGTTGACGGATCGGGTATCGATCAAGGTTCGGAAAGAGGAGATGCCTCTCGGCTTCTGCACGTCATCCGGAACGGTGGGACATTCTCTGAGCTTCGGGTGCGCGGATGCATGCTGCGTCAAGTCCGGATCGGTCGCGCTTGCCGATGCGGCGGCTACGGCCGTCGGAAATCTTGTCAAATCGAAGAAGGATCTCCAGAATGCCCTGAAGGCGGGTATGGAGATCGAGGGTGTTCTGGGGATCGTGATCATCGTCGGAGATCAGTTGGGTGTGATCGGCGATGTTGAACTGGCGGGGGAATAATTTATACGGCCCGCATGCAACGGTCGCGATGAGGGGGGTGAGAAACACCTTTTTTGGTGCCTTCATCAACCGTTTAGTTTACATAACATATCTTATAAGACATCATTAGGGGCATCGATTACTAAGGAAGAAACCAGTCCGCTACCACTGCCTTGATTGAAAAAGGCATCATATCCCTTCCTCGGCCAGCTTCTTGATCAGTTGGAGCTGCTTTTCATTGATTTTTCGGGGAACCTCGATGCTGATCTTCACAAACTGATCCCCTTTGGAAGATCCGGAACCTTTGAGACCGGGAACACCGTAACCTTTCATCCGGATCTTCGTCCCGTTCTGCGTCCCGGCCGGGACCTTGATCCTCTTGATCGTCCCGTCGATCGTCGGCACCTCGATGCTGCTCCCCAGAACGGCCTGCGTGAAGGAAACCGCTTTCTCAATATAAATGTCGCTGCCGTCCCTGGCGAAGATCGGATGGGGAAGAACCGTGATGTTCAGGTAGAGGTCGCCCGCGGGACCGCCATGAACGCCGGGATATCCCTTGCCGGCAAGTCTCAGCTTCTTTCCGGTGCTGATTCCCGCCGGAATACGCACGCTGATCTCATGGACCTCCAGATCCTGCTGGAAGGCCAGTTTCTTTTCCACGCCGGATACCGACTCCTCGAGTGTGATCGAGAGGTTGTAATGAAGATCCTCCCCCTTTTGGGGCGGCTCGTATTGCGGCTGCCCTTGTCCGAAGAGGTCTCGTAGCGGATCGCCGCCGGTGCGGAAGGTGTATCCGCCGCGCCTGCCGGCGCCTCGGAATACCCTTTCATTTCCCCCCGCGCCACCAAAGCCGAGATCCCGAAGAATATCATTGAGATCGAAATTCCGGAAAATATCTTCCTGGCTGTAACGACGGCTGAACTGATCAGACCCGAAACTGTCGTATTGTTTTCGTTTTTCAGCGTCGCTCAAAACGGCGTATGCCTCGCTGATCTTCTTGAATTTCTCCTCCGCCTCGCGGTTGTTTGGGTTTCGGTCGGGGTGGTACTTCAAGGCCAGTTTCCGGTAGGCCTTCTTGATTGCTTCCGGCTCAGCGCCTTTTTCAACACCCAACGTCTTGTAATAATCATCTGCCATGCTTTGTCTTCCGGCCTCTTTCAAAAAGTTAGCTTATCCTATATATGGAAAGTAATTTGTCAACTTGGTTGTGCTTTTAAACGCCCCTTCCCAGGTGGAAGGCCTCCCGGTTCGCGCCGATGAGTTTCGTTGGGAAGGATTCCTGCAGCACCTTTTCCCACAGCCCCAGGGAGAGGTTCAGGCAAGAGGAAAGCGCTCCCAGAAGGACCGTATTGACAGCGTGGATATTCCCGGCCCGGAGGGCGAGCGCCGCGGCATCGACCGGCACGACCTTCGTAAAAAAACGGCGGACCGTCTCCGCGACATTTGCGGGATAGGGCGCCTCTCCCAGATTGACGGCCGGCGGGTAGATTTTTTCTGTATTGATAATGACCGTTCCTGATTCCTTGACATAACTTAGATAACGGAGCGTATCCATTTGTTCAAACGAAACGAGGACATCAATATCATTTTTCTTGGCGAGCGGCGAATGGACCTTCTCCCCGTATCGCACATGGCTGGTCACGCACCCGCCCCGCTGGGCCATGCCGTGCACCTCGCTCTTCTTTACGTCGAGACCGGCGGCCATGAAGACGCGGCAGAGGATGTCGCTCGCGCGGAGGACCCCCTGCCCGCCGACGCCGGCCAGCAATATCCCCTTGGTTTCCATCATTCCTTCTCCTCCGTAATGGCGCCGGATTTACAGAGCTGCGCGCAGAGTCCGCAGCCGGTGCAGAGATTCCGATCGATCACGGCGACCCCTTCCCTTCTTCCCTTTCCTTTCGTTTCCTTTGACCCGCTGCCGGGTTCATTTTCGAGCTTTTTCCAGGCGATGGGAGGACAGCCGAGGCCGAGACAGAGACGGCAGCCGGTGCATTTCTCCGGATCGATCCGGAAGGGTTTTCGCGGGGCGGACTTTTCCCGTTTGAACAGGACGCAGGCGCGCCTGGAGATCACGACGGATGGGCCCGAACGGGCCAGTTCTTCCTTCAGGACAGTTCGAACGGTTTTCAGATCATAGGGATCGACGATCCGGACGCTTTCAACACCCAAAGTCTTTACGAGAGCGGCAAGATCCACGCCCAGCGTCTTTTCCCCTTGCAGCGTGAAGCCGGTGGCGGGATGTTCCTGCATCCCCGTCATCGCCGTGGTCCGGTTGTCGCAGATGACGATCACGGCATTGCTGCGGTTGTAAGCCATGTTGAGCAGCGGCGTGATCCCGGAGTGGAGAAAGGTGGAGTCGCCGATGACGCCGACGACCTTTCCCCTCCCCTTCTCCCCGAGGGCCTTGCTCATCCCGTGGGCCATGCCGATGCCGGCGCCCATGCAGATGCAGGAATGGAGCCCTTCAAGGGGTTTCATGAAGGAGAGGGTGTAACAGCCGATGTCGCCGGTGACGAAAACCTTGAGTTTCCCGAGGACGTAAAAGAGTCCGCGGTGGGGGCAGCCGGGACAGAGATTCGGCGGCCGGGGGGGAATCGGGATCTCCGGAAGCGATCGTACAGCCT
>Ga0172375_10007613_pt1 | contig 14792 bp, 7 predicted proteins | sample LakKiv1m_FD_114537 | JGI IMG/M metagenome (GOLD analysis project Ga0172375, IMG submission 114537) | Freshwater microbial communities from Kabuno Bay, South-Kivu, Congo - kab_092012_11.1m | ecosystem: Environmental > Aquatic > Freshwater > Lake | place: Democratic Republic of the Congo... | reverse complement strand
GGGAGTTGCTGCAGTTTCCGTTCCAGTAGAGCCGGAGCCAGAGCCGCCGACCGCGTGCGCCCCCCGCCGGAACGACGAACTCGGCGCGGCCGGCGAAGCCCGGATCAAAGGCCTCGTCGCTGCCGGAGCCCTCTGGCACCGCCAACGCCAGACCGCCCGAGGCACCGCCCACACGCACCGGCCGCCAGGGGTACGTCAGGCTCGGGCAGAGCTCGGCCTCCAGGACGAGAGCCTCGGCAGTCCCGGGCAATGCGGGCTCAGCCGCGGATGCCTCGGCCGCCACCGTCAGGCTGCAGACCACCATGGCGGCGATCACGTCAAAGGTCAGCCGGCAGAGCCCATGCACCCACACGGTCAACGTCTCCCGGCAATCCATACCGGCGGGCCTCCCCACTCACTGAGGCACGGCCACGCGGTCCAGGAGCTCGGCCACCACGGCATCTTTGCGCACGCCGGAGTAGCTGGCCTTGGTGTCGAGCACCAGGCGGTGCGCGATCACCGCCGTGGCCAGTTCGCGCACGTCGTCCGGCGTCACGTAGTCCCGGCCGCGCACCAACGCCAGGGCCTGGCAGGAACGATAGAGGACCAAGGCGGCCCGGGGACTGGCCCCCAGCCGCAGACGCGGGTCCTGGCGCGTCGCCCTGACCAGTCGCGTCATGTAGCGCACCACGCTGGCCTCGACATGGACGCGGCACACGGCGTCCTGGGCCGCCACCACGTCCAGGGTATCGGCCACGGCCGACAGACCCTCCAGTGGGTGAACGGACTTCTGGTCCTCCACCACGGCAATCTCGGTGTCCTCATCCGGGTAGCCGAGCCCCAACCGCAGCGCGAAGCGGTCCAACTGCGCCTCCGGCAGAGGGTAGGTGCCATGGTACTCGACGGGGTTCTGCGTGGCGACCACCATGAACGGCCGCGCCAGCTCATGGCGCTGGCCCTCGACGGTGACCTGCCGTTCGCTCATCGCCTCCAGCAGGGCCGACTGCGTCCGCGGCGAGGCCCGGTTGATCTCGTCGCCGAGGAGGACGTTGCAGAACACTGGCCCCGGTCGGAAGCTGAACTCCCCGGTCGTCGGCGAGTAGATCATGCCCCCGACAATGTCCGTGGGCAGCAAGTCGGGCGTGAACTGGATCCGCCGGAACTCCGCGCTCAACGAACGGGCCAACGCCTTGGCCAGCGTCGTCTTGCCCACACCGGGGACGTCCTCCATCAGCACATGGCCGTTCGACAGCAGCGCCACCACCAGACCGTCGACAGCGGCCTCCTTGCCGCGGATGACCCGGTTCAGGTTCGCTCGCACCCTCGAAACCACCTCGGACGCCGCCAGTGCCATGTCGCCCATCCCCTTGCCGGCTACGCCGCACCGGCCTGCAACCACGGATTGGTCGTGCCCGCAAGATGGCCCGATGGCCGTGCCAATGCAACCCCAAGGCCCCCAATCGGCGGTGCCCGGGGCCGTCCTGGGCCCCCGGGTCTGGGGGTCGCCAGGTCCACGGGCGCCGCGGACGAGGCAGGGCCGCGTGCCCGGGCCCCGCCTATCGGTTGACAACCGCCTTGGCGGCCTCTACTGTGTAAGGCGGATGCGGCGGGAGTCCTTGCAGAAAGGTCGGCGGCGTGTACAAGGATAAAGCCACCGTCTACGTTGTGGACGATGACGCCGGGGTCCGGGAGTTCACCCGGAAGATCCTGGTCTCGTCGGGGTATGAGGTCAGGGACTTCGAGGCGGCCCAGGCTCTACTGGACTGTCCGACCCTATGCCTGGCGGCCTGCCTGGTCCTGGATGTCAAGCTGCCGGACCTGGACGGCCTCGAGCTCCAGCAGCGCCTGGCAGCCGAGCGCTCGGCGCCGCCCGTCGTCTTTATCACCGGGTACGGCGACATTCCCATGACCGTCAAGGCCATGCGCCAGGGCGCCGTGGACTTCCTGCCCAAGCCCTTCGGCAAGGATGAGTTGCTGGAGGCTGTGCGCAAAGCGGTCGAGAAGCACCAGCAGATGGTCCGCTCTCTGGAGGAGTCCGAGGACATCCTGCTCCGGGTCGAGGAACTCACCCCGCGCGAGATCCAGGTCTTTGAGCGCGTGGCCTCCGGCATGCTGAACCGCGAGATTGCCTCGGAACTCGGGACCAGCGAGCAGACCGTCAAGCTCCAACGCGCCAGCGTCATGCGCAAGCTCGGCGTGGAGAGCCTGGCGAACCTCGTCCGGCTCTATGAGCAGTATCGGGAAGCCCGGCGCCTCCTGGGCCGGTAGCGCCGGCAGCGCGTTCTCCGCGGGCTGTCGGCAGCAGGCTCAGGGCCTACAGGGGGTAGGCGCCGGGAGCCATCCCGTCGGGGGGCTGAACCGATGCACCGCACAGTCCCGACGAGCGGTACCCGTGGCGCAGGATGGGGTAGGCTTTGGCTGGGCCTGGCCATGCTGTTCTCTGGCGGCAGGGCCCTCGCGGCCCCGGCCGAGGCGCATGTCATCAGCGTCCCTGCCGCCAAGGCCCTCCTCAACTACTGCCTTCCTGGCGGCATGGAACTGATTTTCGGTGCCACCGACAGTGCCGGCCCCACCGGCCTGGCTGCGGACGGCGACCTCCTCGGCATCGAGTGCCCCCAGACCGGGGGCTCCACCGAGATGGTCCTGGTCCCCTACCGGGAGTCCGATGGCACGGTGCTGGACGTGGCCCTCGCCGAGGACTGGCTGCTCCTCTCCGGTCAGATCGTGGCCCTCGCTGCGGACGAGCCCTCCGCGTGGACCTCTGAGTTCCTCGAGGCCATGGCGACCGTCGGCCCGGAAGGCCTGCGGCACCTGCGTGTGGTCCAGATCGGCCCCGAGACGCCCCCCGAGGCAGAGGAAGCCCTCGCACGACTCGCGGCGCAGACGCCCGACGTCGACGCCATCATGGCCGAACACCTGGCGGCCTGCGAGGACCTCCTAGCCCTGTTTCACCCGCGGTTGATCGTCCTCAAGAACGCGGCGGCAGCGGACCTGGTCCGACTGGCCGACTCCGGGGTCCGGGACCTGTTGATCACCGACGCCGAGGACCTCGATCTGACCGCCATCGCCGGGATCCCCAGCTTACGCTCGCTGGTGTTGTTTGCCTCATCCCACGACGGCACGCTCCGCCTGCCCCGGCGAGGCTCCTCTCTGGAACGCCTCGTGGTCAGCGCCGACGACCTTCAGGCTGTCACCCATCTGGACGCTCAGGGGGCCCTCCGCCACCTGGCCATCACCGTCCTGCCCGAACGCGCCATGAGGCAGGTCGCCCGTCTCCCCCACCTGCAGGGCCTCGTGGTCGGCGTCGCCGACTCGGAGGGACCCACCAGCCTGGCGGCCCTCGCTGACCTCCGTGGCCTGACCTGGCTGGGTTTCCGCGGCCCCGTTGGCCAGCCCGACGTCGACCGCCTCATCGCTGCCAACCCCGGCATCGAGGTCCTTCAGTTCATGGATTGCGAGACCTTCACCGACTTCTCCTCGCTCCGTTCCCTGGGCCACCTCCGGGCCCTGCTCTGCCCCGGCTCGACCGGACCCGAGGCGGGGCTGCTCGCCGAACTGCCCCACCTGCGCCTCCTCGCCCTCGGTAAGGACGAGTTCGCGCCGGAACAGGCCGGACGGCTCCTGGGACTGCAGGAGCGCATGCCCGAGGGCCGGATCGCCCCCGTACGCGGTATGTGCCTGGGCTCAGGGTGGTTGCTGCTGCTGGTGCCGCTCGCCCTGGCCGCCATGGCCACCTTCCGGGCCCTGGGGAACCGGCGTGCCGCCGCGCGCTGATGGCGGCCCCCAGCCGCGACCCGGGGTGGCCCTTGCAGAGGCTGTCCTGGCCGCCGCGGGGTTGGTGGGGTTCGCCCTGACCGTCCATGGTGGCCCTGGCGCCCGGGTCAGTTCCCTGGCCGTCCTCGCGGTCACCGCCGCTCTTATCGCCCACGGGCTTATGGTAAGCGGCTCGGCCGTCGAGCTGCTGGCGCTGCGCCGGTGGCCTGGCCGCCGGGACCTCGCCTGGTGCGCGACAGGCCTGGCGCTCGGGGCGGGCCTGGCGGTGTGGTACCGGGTGTATCTGGGCTGCGCCGCCTGGCCGTCTGACCTGCGGGCCTTTGCGCCGACGGCACTGCTCATCGGCGGGGCCGAGGAGCTGGTCTACCGAGGCTATATGCAGGGACGCCTCAGGCCCCTCGGGTCGACGGGGACAGTGTTGGCTACCTCTGCCTTCCACGCGGCCTACAAGGGGGCTCTGTTCGCCGGTCCGCGGGGGGCCGCCTCAGCGGGTACTCTCGTCGTGCTCGTCGGCTTCACGTTCGGCGTGGGCGCCCTGCTGGGGGTCATGCGCGAACGCTCTGGCAGCCTCTGGCCCTGCCTGCTCACCCATGGGCTGTTCGACGTGTTGGTCTACGGCGAGACCCCCATGGCCCCCTGGTGGGTCTGGGGCTAGCGAAGCTCCGCCTCAAACCGGCAAGAGCTCCCAGCGGTCTGGAGGCGGGGATCTCCGCATCCCGGCGGCGGGTTACGGAGGACCCGCCCTCCAAGCGTTCCCGGCTTGGCCGGGAACCTGCCTCACCGGTGCAGATGCTGCTTCACCAAGCGGAGCTGGTGCCAGGCCCCCGAGAGCCGGCGAGACGGCCTCCCGGCTGGGTGTATGGTAGGCGTGTGGCAGACCCGCAGTCAGCGATAGCACGCGAAGCGCGGCGCCCAGGTCCCGCCCGACGTCGAGGCCAGGCGCTGTGGCGCTGCACCGGTTCAGGGCTGGTGCTTGGGCTGCTGCTGGCGTGGGCGTTGTGCGGGGCTGACCCCGATCCGGGAGGGGATAACGTGGACCACCGCCTGGCGAAGGTCCCCGAGGGCTACACGCTGCAGGCTTACGACGACTGCGGCGTCGCGGGCTTGCAGCCCCACCTGCAGGTGGTGGGCGACACGTACCTCTTCACCTATGGCACCCACGATAACGACGGCGACCTCCGGGCCCGCAGTGCCGCCTTCAGCTACAAGGTCCTGAGCCTGGTCTACGAGCGCCTGGACCCGCACGGGTCCTACGCGCTGGGGCTGACCTACGCCACCGACCAGGTCTACAAGCGAGTCCAGAGCCTGTGGGCCAACGGCGTGGAGCTGCACCCGCCGCTCCCCCTGCCCAAGGGCCACGCCATCCGCGTGGTGGTGGGGGTCCCCGGTGGTCTCCTGCCGGAGGGCAGGCTGGCCTTGGAGATCCGTATCCATGGCGAGGTCAACGCGACGGTTTCCGAGGTCGAGCTGTGGTCCGACGGGCCGCCACCGACCGAGGCGCTGCAGATGACCTCGGTATGGGGCGTGCAGGGCACCCTGGTGGGACGGGTGGTGGACCTGCGCCGCGATGGCGTCGCTGACGTCAGGGTCAGCCTGTGCCGTGGCGACGAGACGGTCGCTCTGGCCCAGGCTGCGACGGGGCCCGACGGCTCGTTCCGCTTCAGCCTGGCGTCTCTGGCGCTGGCCCAAGAGGACAGGCTGCGCCTGGTGGCTGCCGCGGCCGGACGTGAGGTCGCCTATGCGGTGCCCCCCGAGCGCCGCCACTTCGTGCCCGTGAGTTACCGGCCGCAGCCAGCCGCGGTCGCCGGGCTGAGCGTGTCCCGGATGTCGCTGGACGGGATCTGGCGGTTCAGCCCGGCCAGCTCCGGGACCCCCGGCACGCGGGACCTGGGCGGCCAGGACTGGCAGGATGTCCGCGTGCCGGGCCAATGGCGCCAGCAGGGCTTCGATATCCCGCCCGAGCAGAGCGTCACCATGGCGCGCGAGTTCGAGGTGCCGGCCGAGTGGGCGGGGTGCCGGCTCTTCCTGCGCTTCGACGCGATCCATGCAGGAACGACCTACTGGCTCAACGGCAAGCGCCTGGGCTACAGCGAGAACCTGTTCACGCCGGTCGAGTGGGAGGTGACGCAGGGAGCGGTTCCAGGACAGCGGAACCGGCTCGACCTGGAGATGAAGGTGGCCACTGTCTCCGAGCAGCTCTCCTGCTCCTCGGGCTACGCGTTCCACAGCCTGGGCGGCATCGACCGCAGCGTTGGCCTCTTCGCTCTGCCGCGGGTCCAGGTGGCGAGGATGAGGTTGTTCACAGATCTGGACGCGAGCTACCGTGACGCCGAACTGCGCCTGGCGCTGGCCATCGACAACCCGGGCCCCGCCCCGCTGGCCGGGCTTGGCCTGACGGTCACGCTGCGAGCCCCGGACGGACAGACGGTCGCCCACAGCCGGCCGCACCTGGACCTCGGCGAGCTGGCCCCGGGCACCCACGACGTGAGCCTGGTGTCCCAGGTCGCCAGCCCGCTGAAGTGGAACGCGGAGCAGCCGCACCTCTATGCCCTGGCCATCGAGCTCCGGGAGGGCGATCGGGCCCTGGAGCGTATCGAGCGGCAGATCGGCTTCCGCAAGGTCGAGGTCAAGGACGGCCAGGTCTGCGTCAACGGCGTGGCGGTGAAACTCGCGGGAGCCTGCCACCATGAGATCGACCCCCTGAGTGGCCGCGCCGGTACCGCCAAGCACGCAGCCACGGATGTCGAGCTGCTCAAGCTGGCCAACCTTAACACCCTGCGTACCAGCCACTACCCGCCGGTGAAGGAGCTGGTGGAGGCGGCGGACCGGCTCGGCATGTACCTCGAGGTGGAGGCCCCCTTCTGCTGGGTAGCGCCGACGGAGGACGTCGAGCACCTGTGGGAGGTCCTCACCCCGACGACGGCCATGCTGGACGACTACAACAGCCATCCCAGCGTGCTGTTCTGGTCCATCGCCAACGAGTCCCACCTGAACGAGGCGTTCCTCATCGCCAACCGCCTGGTCCGGGAGCTGGACCCATCGCGGCTGACTACCTTCAACCATCCCTTCAGCAAGGCCGAGAACGAGGTCCAGTTCGACCTGGCGAACCGCCACTACCCGGGCCTGCCCTACGAGGCTGCCGCGCCGGTGACCGGTCAGCCCCTGGTCCTCGGCGAGTACAACTTCCCGGTCTGCCACGAGCAGACGGACGTGCTGATCGACCCGGGATTGCGTGAGCTCTGGGGCCACGGGCATGCAGACCCCGCCTCGGCCTACGCTGCCGAGTGCGCTGCCAGCATCGCCCTGCCGCCGCTCAAGCCCGGCACGCCACCGGGCGCGTGGACCGCCATCCTCAGGTCGCCACGGGTCGCGGGCGGCATGATCTGGGCCTCCCACGACGACAGTTTCTACTTCCGCGACGGCACTCACGCGGGGTACTCCTGGGTCCATGGCTTCTGGGGACTGGTGGACGCCTGGCGGCGGCCCAAGCCGGAGTGGTGGCTGGCGAAGCTCATCTATGCGCCGGTGTGGTTCCCCCGGCGCCAGGTGCCCTTCCGCGACGGCCAGTCGGAGGTGGTCGTGCCGGTGGAGAACCGCTACGCCTTCACCGACCTGGAGGCCCTGGCCTTCGCCTGGGAACTGGGCGGCCACGCCGGCATGGCCCAGGCGTCGGTGCCACCGCAGGCTGCCGGCGCGCTCACGATCGCCGTGCCGGCCGACACCCGCCCTGGCCAGAGGCTGGTACTGCGCTGCTCCGATCGCGCCGGCCGACTGGTTAGCGCCGCGGCCATTGCTCTGGGCGAACCCGAGCCCGTGGTGGTCCCCAGGCCCCGGGCGGGGGCCCCCGAATGGCACGATGATGGCGGGAAGATCAGCCTGCACGGCAAGGGCTTCGCGCTGGTGTTCGACCGCGCCAGGGCGGCCCTGGACCCGCAGGACCCGGCCCACGCCGCGGCCCTGGTCGAGGCCCCTGCCCTGCACCTCACCCGCTACGACTTCGGCGACCTCGCCGGGCCCAAGTCCGAGCCCTACGCCGTGCTCCCCGAGCCCGGCACCCGAGTCGTCGAGGCGGTGGACGTCCGGGAACACCCAGATGGCCTTGAGATCGTGACCCGGGACCGCTACCCGGACGTCGCCGGCACCATCGTCTGGCTCATCGACCGCGAGGGCCTGACGACCCTCCGCACGGACTACACCTACAGCGGCCATGAGACCGCCGTCCGCGAGATCGGCGTGCGCCTCCGGCTGCCGGCGGCCACAGACCGTCTCCACTGGCGGCGCTGGAGTGAATGGGGTGTCTTCCCCGATGACTCCATCAGCCGAACCGAGGGCACCGCGCTGGCCTGGCGTCCGGGGACCCATGGCCCGGACCCGGAGGGCCTCCGCCCTGACTGGCCGTGGTCCCAAGACCAGACCGCCCTGGGTACCGCCGACTTCCGCAGCATCCGCTTCCACATCTACGAAGCGGCTCTCACGGACGCTGCCGGCCGCGGAGTGAGAGTCCTGGCGGCGGGCGACAGGCATGTCCGAGCCTGCCTGGACCCAGCCGGCGGCGCCTGGCTGCACGTGCTCTCGTCATGCCGTCTGGGCCAGACCCCACTGAAGGCCGGCGACCGCATCACGGGTGAGTTCACGCTGCAGTTGCTGGGCAACGACGCCCCGTGAGGGGACCGCCGGAGGGCAGGCGCAGGCCCGCACACACGGCCGGAGCGCCGCCGCAGCCACGCGCCCGCGCGGGGCCCCAGACCGGCTACGCGCCGGATCGGCCGTTGCCGCCCCTGGGCTTGCTCTCCAGACCAGAGGGTGCTGTCGGGTGCCTGGAGGGCAAGAGCAGGCCCGCCACCGCGGGCCGGAGCGCCGCTGGTCTGCCGCCACCACTGGGACCGGCCGCCCTACCTCCCGATCACCAGCAACCGGGGGGTGTCGGCCACCGGCATCTCGAGGGTCAGCACGCCCGCGGGCGAGACGCTTCCGGCCAGGGGCACATCGCGGCCGGTGAGGGGTTCATGAAACCGGCGGACGGACAATCCCGGCGGCAGGCCCCCCAACGCCAGGCGATAGGGTACCTCGGGCATGGGGCTAGTGACGTCGTAGGTCATGACATAGACCACCACGACGAATCCCTCTGGCCCGGTCTGGAAGGGCAGCACGGCCAGCAGGTCGCGCTCCCACAGCGGCGGGTGAGTGGCATCGCCGCCGAAGACTGGACGGCCCTCCGCCAGGGCGGTCGCGGCCACCGTCACGGGCACGGGCGCCGTGACCGGCACACTGTCGGCGAAGAGAGCAGTCAGCCGTCGCACGGCCTGGAGAGGTGGCGTGGCAACGTCTGCAAACGCTTCTCCATCAGCATGTTCAGATAGGTCTACCGGCAGCAGTCCCATGCCCTTTGCATCCTGGTCGAAGGCGCCGTAGTAGTGCATCACGGAGATGCCTTTGCCGAGCCAGAAGCAGAACGCGCGCAGGGCGCAGCGGGCCTTGAGGTCCCAGGCTCCGGCCTCGGTCGCGACGCCGCACTCGCCGGGCACGACGCCGTGCTCGGTCATGCAGTGCACGAAGAGCGCCGATCCCTCCGGACGACGGGCTCTGGCCTCGGGACGGAGGAGGCGCATGAGGCTTTCCGTCTGGATGTAGGTCTGGGCCCAACCTTCGGGCAGGCGTATCTCGTGCCGGGGCACGAACCCCTCCAGGCACCGCTGCGGATCGTCGGGGGCCTGCTCCCGGTCGGGCAGGCTCCGTGTACCGGTGCCATAGGGGTGATACGTCTGCCCGGCCATTCCAGGCGGCAGCTTCTCTATGGGCGTGTGGAAGAAGGTCGTATTGGAGAACCCCCAGATGCAGCGCGCCGCGGGTGAGGTTCGACGGACCCTCTCGACGGTGCGCCGACCGATCTCCCAGGCATGGCCCCCGGGGTTGAGGAAGTCCGTCCCGGCCGGCAGCTTGGGCGGATCGTAGTACTCGTTGATGCCGTGCGTGCCCATGAAGCACGAACCGAAGCTGAGCTCATTCCAGATCTCGACATCGAAGTCCTGGATCCCGGCCGCTGCCACGGCGGCCAGCACCAGGTCCGTGTAGCGTTCCCAGCCCGCGGCCGTCTCCTCGAACTCAGGAGTCCCGACGGGGTGCGCCGGTAGGTACTTGAGGGTCGCCAGCAGGACCTTCTCGCCGCTCTTCAGGGCCTTGGGCAACGGCCGGCTCAGGGAGCAGCCCCCGGTGGCGGGGTCGGTGGCGGTGATGAAGACCTGGGCAGCCATGTAGTCCGTGAGGTTGCTGAGCCCGGAACGGCCCGGGACGACATCGGCCAGGCTGTCCAGCCGGAGCGTGCGGTCGCCGGCAGCCGCGTCGGCCGTCAGGCGGCGCTCGAAGGACCGCACTGGGCAGGGCACTCCGTGGTGGGCATTGAGCAGGACCGTGGGCCGCAGCCCGTGGGCGCGGCAGGCCTGGAGCCGGCGGCTGACGCACGCCGCGTCGTTCAGACCGTCCTCGTCCCAGGCGACCTGCCCCCAGCCGATCTCGATGCGCGCCGCGCGAAAGCCCGCCTCAGCCAGCAGCCGTGCGGCCAGGTCTTCGTTGGCCGGTACGTTGAGGTTGATGCCGATGCCGCGGCGGAACTCGTCACCGCTGCGGGTCTCCAGGAAGGCCCGCCAGGGCTGCCGGTAATGGCTGTGCTTGGGCCAGGGCACATCCAACTGCGCCGGATCGACGTACGGCGCCAGGGGGAACTCGGCCGCCAGCCCGGCAACGCACCCGCCCAGCGCCGCTCCGGCCAACCATCGGTAGAGGCTTGTTCGCATGCTGAGGACCCTCCTGCCGGCCGCCGCACGCTGCCGGTAACAGAGAGGGTAACGTGCACCGCCTCATGCCGCCGGTCCAGCCCGTGGCCGCCCTGGCGTGTGCGGTCACCCGACTGGACCTCACACGGCGGCGCGCCGTCCCGCAGGCGCGGGACTGTGCTTGCCCTCCAGACCGGAGGGTACTGCCGGGCGCCTGGAGGGCAAGAGCAGTCCGGCGACGGCGCATCCGCGTCAAGCCAAGCATCTCTGAGCTGGGACAGGCCGGGACGAAAGCGGTGACATGTCACCGGCAGTCCAGAGAGTCCCGCCCGACGCGGGACTCGGTAAGCACACACTGCGCAGGCCGATGGCCAAGCTTTGGACGGCGGCAGGCCGCCGCTCTGTCTTAGGTTGACGCCGATGCGCGCACGCGGGACGGATCGCTGCCGCGGCGCCGGTAGTCACACGGGCTGGCTGGCGCTAACTTGGCACCCGCCGGAGGGTGCCAGTCCGGCCCCCGGTCCGGGCCCATAGCCCCTGGTGAGGTACCGATGAAACCTGCGTGTGGCGTCTTCCCGTGGGTCCTGTCCCTCGCCGGGCTACTGAGCCTGGTCTCTGTGCTGCCGCTGCGGGGGGCCGCCGATCTCAGCGCCCCTGGCCCGTGGCTGGTGTTCGATATCGCCCTGGGTTGGGGCATGGGGCCGGCGGACACGGAGGGCCGCGGCGGCGTGCGCTTCGAGGTGCAGGCCTCGGATGGCGGCCCCTTCGAGCGGCTTTTCCGCGCCAACTATGCCCGCCTGGGCTGGTACCCCTATGCGGTCGACGTCAGCCGCTACGCCGGCCGTGACGTCCGCTTCCGGTTCCTGGTGGAGCACATCGAGGGCCGGATCATGATGGACTACCCCCACTGGGGCAACCCCCGCCTGGTGACGGGACCCCTGGTGGGAGAGGTCCCGCCGACGGAGGTATTCCGCTTCGCCATGGCTCCCGCGCAGCAGGCCGCGGCGCTCCTGCAGGACGGTTCGGAAGTACCCTTGGCAGAAGCAGATCCGGTCTTCGAGAAGGGCCTCGTGACCCCCGGCAGGCTCGACCGGGAGCGGATGCTGCTGGTCTACGCGGGCGACAACTACATCTGCGTGCCGGGCAGGCCCCAGCCGGGCCTCTACATGGGCGTCAGCATGAGCGTGGATTACCTACGCATCGGGGCCGGCCCAGACCGTTCGCCATGGCTGGGGCCGATGCCCCCGCCGGTGTTTGCGGAGTGGACCGTGCGGGTGCCGGCGGTGGCTGCCCTGTCCACGGCCCGGGCCTCCGTCTCTCGGGAGCCGGCTGCCGGTGGGCCTCGGCAAGGCCCGCTTCAGGTCCTGCAGACGCGCACCGATGTCTGCCGCCATCGCCCGGGGCTGGAGGTCGAGGCCGATCCTGGCCAGCTCTCACTGCACACCGCCATGGGCCCCCAGACGGACATCGGCTGGGCGTTCGCGGCGCTGGAGCTCATGGGGCCGCTCGACCTGCGCCTCGGCCTCGAACGCCAGGGCGAGTCCGCCGCGGCCGGGCCCAACGCCTTCCGGGGGCTGGTGGTAGACTACCACACGCCGCGCGGCTACCAGGACCGGGTCTGGCTCGGGCTCGGGGTCGGGAGCGCCGACCGGTATGACCTGCGGCCGGCGGACTGGAATCTCGACGGCCCGCCCCTGACCCTCTCCCGCACCATGGGCATGCGATCGTCCTTCGTCGACCTCAGCCGCGAGGTACGACGGGCCCGGAGCCGCCTACGCCTGCGCCTGGAACGCTATGCCCCGCCAGACTGGGACGGCCGCATCTGGCTGGCCGCGGGAGTGCAGGACATGCCGCCCGGCTCAGGCCTCACGGTCCATATCGAGGGAGAGAAGGCCCCCGCGCCGGCGGAGCCCGCCGACAGCGAGCCGATCACCCTCGCCGACGGCCTGACCCGCCTGGCCATCTGCCCGCGCACCGGGGCCATCCTCGGCGGCTGGGACGTGGCCAGCGGCCGCCAGGTCCTGGCCCGGTGCAGTGACCGCTACACGGTCGACACAGAGCACGACGTCACGCGAGCGTCCGAGCTCCTGGACCGTGTGCGCACCGTGGAGAGCCTGGCGCTGGACGGCGGGCCGGGCCTCGTCGTGACCTGTGAGAACGCCGCTCTGCCGGACACGATCCTCGAGAAGCGCTACCGGCTGCTCCCCGACCGCCAGGTGGCCAAGCGCCTCAGCGCCCGCACCGAAGACAGCAAAGGCTTCTTCTTCCACTGGGATGCCGAGACTGCCCTCGCTCCGGACTTCATGGCTGCCAGCAGCCGGGCGGGAGACCTCCTCGAGAGACAGGTCGTGGCCCAGGGCAAGGTGGTGCAGAAGACCGAGGCGGTGCCGGCAGAGCAGGTCTCTGCCGGGGACTCGCCGGTCGTCACCGCCCGGGACTTCTCCCTCGGCCTCTCGGCATACCGCTGCGCGGTGAATGACCGGTTCGTGCTGCGCGGCACCTGCAAGAGCCTGCCGACCGGCTGGCTCACCGGGGTGTTCGTCGACTACCTCCGGGCTGACAGGGCCGTCTCCGGCGAGACGCGCTGGGTGCTGTTCTCAGGCGACTTCACCGTCGCCGACCGGCGCTACCAGGCCCTGCCCGAGGTCCAGGCACTGTGGCAGTTCCGCCGGCCCGAGTGGCCGCAACGGGTGGTGGGGGACGCCATGTACCTGGGGCCGGTGGAGACGTACCCATTCTACCGGGCCTGCGCCCCGGACCTGGTGACCGCCACGATCTGGTTCCTCAACCCGCCCTGGGGGAACTGGGCTCCCGACAGCGACCCGCCCAAGGGCCTCCACCCGGACGTCAAAGGCATCGCCGCGGGCTGGCGCAAGGAGTTCCCCAACGCCCGCGTGTCGGCCTACACCAATGCCCTCTTCGACGACCGCTCGGACATTTCCCGGCAACACCCCGACTTCGGCGTGCGCGACCTCGAGGGCCAGCCCATCACCTCCGGCATCGCCAGCGACTCGGGCGGCAGGCCTAGCTTCTACTTCCAGATCGCCAACCCGGAGTGCCGCGAGTACCTGCTGACCATGCACACGAGCAAGTTCCGCGAGTGGGGCTTCGACTTCTTCTACATGGATGGCCCCGGGTTCGGCGCGGAGGTCCCCGACTGGGCCACCCGGCGGGTCGCCCAGAGCTATGACTGGCTGGACTACTTCCGCACGCTGCGCGAACGCCTGCAGAGCGTCCGGCCCGACGCGGCCATCTTCGTCAACGGGGCCAACACGCCCTACGCCGACCTCGGCTACATCGAGTATCGCGACGAGCAATGGCAGGCCCTGTCCGGCCCCGGCTGGCGCCCGCTGGCGCTGGAGCTCTTCCGCGCCAAGCTCAACGAGCCCCCGGGCGCGGTGACAGTACCGACCTACGGCAACCCCGGGGCAGATCCGGCCATCTCGGCCTACACCATGCTCTATGGCTGGGCAGGAAGCCTGAGCCAGGTGGGACGCCTCCCGTGGATGCGCGAAGCCCGCCGCTACCGTGGCACGCGGCTGGTGCCCGAGGCCGTCGAGCCCCGCTGGTGGCGCGGGAGTGAGACCTTCGAGGCCTACGGCTTCCAGCACGGGGACAGCGCCGTCGTCAACCTGCTCGACCACGGCACCGAGGCCCGCCAGGTCCGGCTGACGATCGGCCCCGCCGCCCTGGGCCTGCACCCGGGGAGGCCCCTGTCTGCCGAGCTCCGCCTGATGAACGATACCGCCAGCGAGGAGAAGCCCGACCCCGCCAACCCTGCCAATACGGTCCGCGTCTACCGCAACACGACCGCGGTGACGGTCAGTGAGCTCTTCCCGGCGAGGCCCTGCCCGGTGATCCTCGACCTGACGCTCCCGACCCGGCCGATGCTGGTGACCACGGTCGTGCTGAGCCACCCGCCGGAGGCGCGCCCATGACCGTCGGCCGCAGGGCGGCACTGTGGGCAGCCTGTTGGGCGTGCTCCGGTAGCCTGGCCGCCGCGGCGCCGGCGGCGGACCCGGGCCCCTGGCTGGTCTTCGACGTCGCCAACTCGGTCTACACCACCAACCCGGGCGGCAACTTCGTCGTCGAGGTCCGCTGCGGAGCGCGCCGCGAGATCGTGCACCGGGTGGTCTGGGGCAGCGAGCCGGGAGTCTGGCTCCCGCAGGCGGTGAACCTGCGAGACTACGCCGGCCAGACGGTCCGGCTGCGGCTCCAGACCATCGCGGCCTACTCGTACTCCAACGCCTGCTTTCTGTTCTGGGGCCG
>Ga0172375_10007612_pt1 | contig 14792 bp, 11 predicted proteins | sample LakKiv1m_FD_114537 | JGI IMG/M metagenome (GOLD analysis project Ga0172375, IMG submission 114537) | Freshwater microbial communities from Kabuno Bay, South-Kivu, Congo - kab_092012_11.1m | ecosystem: Environmental > Aquatic > Freshwater > Lake | place: Democratic Republic of the Congo... | reverse complement strand
TCTCGGCGTACGTGTGGCGCGGGCAGGTCTTGAACGACGAGGCGGTCCTCCAGCCGGCGGCGACGATTACCAAAGGCGGATTCGCCCTCAACGCATGGGGGAACTTCAACCTGACGGACGCGGCCACGGGGGATAGCGCAGCGTTCTCGGAAGTGGATCTGACGCTTTCCTATAGTCGGGTCGTGGGATCGGTAACGCTCGGCGCCGGGCTGATCGAATACCTGTTCCCGAACCAGACGCTGGTAGCGGCGGATGGCACGGGCGTGGGTTACCCCGGGACCCGCGAGGTCTACCTGAGCGTAAGCTTGTCGAGCTTGCCCGTCGTACCGGCGCTGGCCGTCTACTACGACTTAGGCGAAGCCGATTCGTTCTACGCGCTGGCCTCTTTGACCTACAGCGCCAAGCTGGCCGACGCCGTTAGCCTGGGCCTGAGCACGTCCCTCGGTTACGCTGCCGCCGATTTCAACGCGTTCTACTTCGGGGTGGACGAGGCCGCCCTGAACGACGCCAACTTCGGCGTATCGCTAGCCTGGAGCCTGCTTCCGAACCTGACCGTGACCCCGGCGTATCAGTACACCCTGCTGGTGGACTCGGACATCAAGGATGGCGCGGCGGGCTTGTACAAGGACAAAGATCAGTCGATCGTCAGTCTGAAGGCCACGTACACGTTTTGAGTGGACGGAGACTGGCAGCACGAGTGGTCAAAACCAGTCGGCCGTGAGACAGTATGGCTTCACGCTGACGGATGAGACCTACACGCTGTCGCCGGTACGGATCAGCCGCAAGGAGCTGGTGCGGTGGGTCCTGTCGCTCCACGTCGTTCCTGCACTTTGTCGGTTACGCTTTGTCCACGCACGTCGTCGATTCGGTCATCCACGGCGAAGCGGTTTCTGGAGACGGCCTTACCCCTGGCCATGTTCTTGCGCCTGCTCTACCAGTCCGTCATTCGCCCCGCCCAGTCCGGCGCGGGAGTGAAGTGGCGGCGGAAGCCGGGCGTGACAATCAGGCGCGGGGGTTGCTCGTCGGGAATGAAGACGGCTTCGTTGCCGGGAAGCTGCTCCAAGACCGGCTTGGACGCCTCGGGGCCCAGTACGAATAGCGAAGTGGACAGAGCGTCCGATTCGACGGCGGTGGGGCTGATCACCGTAACGCCGGCCATGCCGCTGACCGGCCGGCCCGTACGGGGATCGATGATGTGGGCATAGCGTTTGCCGTTGAGGGTCACGAACCGCTCGTAGTTGCCCGATGTCGCCACGGCCATGCCGGGCGGTAGGCGCAGCATGCCGGCCAGTTCGTCACGGTTGAACGGATTCCGCACGCCGATGGTCCATGGAACGTCCTCCCGGCCGGTTCCGATCGCGCGCATGTTGCCGCCGAGCTCGATCAGGGCATTCGGGACGCCGGCGGTCCGGACCGCCTCAAAGGCCACATCAACCGCAAAGCCCTTGGCAATGCCGCCGAGATCGAGCTTCATGCCGGGCAGCGCCAACGAAACGGTGTCAGCGCCGACGGCGATGTGGCGCCAGCCGGTGGCGGACAGAAGGTTGCTGATCAGCGTCGGGTCGGGCTCGGAGTCCGGCGTTCCGCCGCCGCTGAAACCCCAGGCGCGGACGACGGGGCCGACTGTTGGATCGAAGGCGCCGCCGGTCATCTCGGCATAGCGGCGCGCGAGCGCGATGAGTAGCCGCGTATTCGGAGCGGCGGGAATCCCCGCATCCCCGGCGGCGGCATTGATGCGGGACAGCTCGCTCGTGGGGTTGTACAAACTGAGCCGTTGCTCGACGTCGCTGAAAACCGGTTGCGTCTTCTCCGCGGCGGCATCGAGGCGGTCGGCTTCGGCCGCGGGAACGGAGGCGGCGGCGAAGGTGCCCATGACGGTCCAGGCGCGTCTGGCGGGCGGCACGGCCTTCGGGCCGCACCCGGCGGAGAAAGCCGCCAGGACCGCAAGCGCGACGACCATCCGTATGCTAGCGCGCGGCGGCATTCGGGGATTCCTTTTCGGCCGCGCTGCGCAGGCGTTCCCGTCGGGCTTCCGGAAGCGAGGCGGCGACATCCTCGAGCACGGCGAGCCGGTAGCGGTCGAAGGTGGGCAGTCCGTAGCGGCGGCGGACCGCCGCCGTTGATCGTGCCTCCATGGACGTCCAGAGACGACGCGCGTGGGCCATGGTGTCGCTGGCCGTCTGCGCATCATCCGCGTCGAGAGCCGCAACGTGTCGGCGGAGCAACCCCTCGACGATGGTGAGCGGTTCCATGCCGTGTGCGTGCATGGATGCGAAGTCGGGCTCGGCGCCGACGAAGGCGTCAACCGTCGGCGCGACGCCGGGGTACCGCTTGCGCATCAGGCCGAGGAGGTCGTTGGCGCGAGCCGCGTCGCCGCGGACATCGAAGACGAGGATGGCATCGTGGACGAAGTTGGAAATCGCATGTTCAATGGAGGGGTCGGTTGAGCTGGCGGCGGCCTGGCCGAACGCGGCGAGCACGGCGTCGGCGAGGTCCGGCCGGGCCAGGCGGATATCGATGCCGGGATCGGGGTCCGGCACGTGAGTTCCGCGGAAGAAGAGCGTGGCGAGGGTCTGGTAGAGCAGCCGGCGACAGGTGGCGGAACCCGTGTCCTGCGGCGCCCGCAGCCCGGCATACGCCCAGTAGGCGGCATGGCTTTCGGGCAGTCGCCAATCCAGATTCCCGACGGCGCGTTCGAAGTCGCCCAGGACAGCCGGGTCCATCTTCAGGTCGTCACGGATCCGGTTTGTCGCTTCCGGGTTGTCCCATGGCGGGTGTCCGTCCGGGAAGTATGCCTCCATCTCTTCGCCCCAGCGGTGCTTGTAGTAGAGGTTGGCGTCGTCGGAGAATGCGCCCATCTTGTGCTGGAAGAGCCAGCTCACCTGGCTGTAAAGGCGGGGTTCGCCGGGGTTGTAGCGCAAGCCCTCGTCGCGCAGGAGGCGCAGGCCGTGCCGGACCCAGCGCCAGCGCGCCTCCTCGCCGGCCATGAGGACGCTGACGTTGTAGGCCATGTTCCACGCGTGGTATTCCCAGACCTCCGCGTTTTCGGGCTCCAGGCGGCTGATCCAGTCGGAAAGCTGAACGATCTCGGTGTATCGACCTTCGTCCTGGAGGTGTGCCACGCGCAGCCACAGCACGTCGGCGAGCAGCCCGCGAAAGCCGCCGAGGGCGACGGTGGTGAACAGGACGGCGGGCGGGGCCTGGTCGAGGGTGGGAGATGCGCGGAGCCGCTCCGTGCGTTGCGTCCGGCATCGCACGCCCAGCGCGCCAGAGGCGAGCAGGGCGACGCCGGCGATGGCGAGCAGGAGCAAATTGTGCCGGCGCCGGCTGGTCATGTGGAGAACCCCGCCAGTTCGCGCCGGCGGAAGAGCAGGATGCCGACGAGGGCCGGAACGCCCGTGTAGAGGACCAGCAAGGTCATGACGGCTCTTCCCACGGTAGGCCATCCGACCTGTCGCCCGTCGGTCATCTGGCCGATGGCGTCGAAGGCGTCGACCGGCGCGACGATGGACGAGGCGGCGTGGGCGACCGCCTCGCTGGCCCGGTCGTACCACGCGGCCTCGGGGTCATCGTTGTGTTTGTGCGCGAAGGCGTCCTGCTCCGGCGCCGTGGTAAACACGAAGTACTGGACGGCCGCCAGCATGACGGCCAGCGAGGTCGAGATGAACGTTGCGACTGGCGTGGAAAAGACGGCACTGCAGAGCAGGCCCACCGCGGCGAGGATGCCCAGCTTGAGAAGCGCCACGAGCAGGGCGCGAAAAACGTTGGGCGCGAAGGGGTGGGCGCCGGCCAGCAACTCCGTGTTGCGGGGCGTGAAGGCGATGGCGCCGGCCTCGGCCCCGGGCGCGTTCGAGAAGGCGAGGATCAGGCGACCGTCGGGCGGCAGACCGGCGGAATCGAGCGCAAGCCGGACAATGCCCGCGGGCAGGTTGGAGACCGAGGCCGACCAGAGCAGCGACGTTGTTCCGCCTGACAGCAGCGACCAGCTACCGGTCATCGGAGCCCGTTCAACCGACGCGTAGGTGAACGACGTCTGCAGCCAGAGCGGCTGGCCCGCGCGGAAACGGGCCGGCATGCGGAAGGCCCAATGGCGAACGCCGCCGGGCGGGACCGTGTTGCGGGCGGCCTCGAAGCGGGGCAGGAAGTCCTCGAACGGTTCCGCGCCGTCCGGCCCCTTGACAAGGCGCTCGTAGGCGGCGCGGGCCTGCACTTCGATGGACTCGGCGTCCGGTTGCACGGGGAGCCGCGACACCAGCGTTCGTTCCCGCACTTCCGCGCGGTCGCCCGGCGCCGTTCGGCGCAGCATGATTTCTGCGCAGGCCAGCGTCGCGGCGGCGCAAACGGCGAGGAGCAAGGCATTGAGCCCCATCAGGCCGAGCCATTTGCCAAGCCATAGCTCGGAGCGGCGGATGGGTTTGACGGCGACAAGCTGGAGTGTCCGGTCATCCAGTTCGGACGCGATGCGGCCGGCTGCCAGCCAGAGCGTGGCCAGGGTCAGGATGCCGGTGGTGAGCCCGAACGCGTAGCGGAGGAACACCTGGATGCGGCCGGCCGGTGTGCCGTCGCCCTCGATGACCGCGGCCATCCATACGATGGCCGTCAGGAGCAGCAGGGCCAGCGAGGCCGTGGTTCCGGCGCGGGCCGCTTCGCGCAAGGTGAGCCGGGCGATGGCAGCGATTCGTTTCATGAGACGAGGAAGGGCGCCGGCTTGCCGCCCAGCGTCGCGCCGGTCGGCGACGTGTCGGAGCGGCTGGCGGCCTCGACAACTTCCAGGAAGAACTGCTCCAGGTTCAGCGAGGGGTGGTCCACCTGAGGATCCGCGCCGGCCTCGGCGCGAAACGCGGCCAGCAGGCGCTTGAGCGTGTCGGCCGGAAGGCTGGGGAAGGTGAGGCGCGTGCGGTCCGACTGCGTCAGGAGTTTGCGCGTCAGTCCGGCGGCGCGAGCCCGGCCGTTGTGCAGGATCACCAGTTCGGTGCAGACATCCTCAACGTCGGCCAGGAGGTGGGAGGACATGAGGATCGTCTTGCCGCTGCGCGCCAGGGCCGCGATCAGGTCCTTGACCTGTCGGCAGGCAATGGGATCGAGGCCGGACGTGGGTTCGTCGAGGATCAGCAGGGACGGGTTGTTGACGAGCGCCTGCGCGAGTCCGACGCGGCGGGCCATGCCCTTGGAGAACTCGCCGACGGATCGGTCGGCGGCGTGGGTCAACCCCACCATGTCGAGCAGTTCATCGGTGCGCCGGCGGCACTCGTCCGGCGGCAGGCTGAAGAGACGGCCGTAGAACGAGAGCGTTTCGCGGGGGGTCAGGTAGCGGTAGAGGTAGGATTCCTCGGGAAGGTATCCGATCCGTTGCTTGGCGAGGACGTCGTCGGGCGGCGCGGCCAGCACGCGGGCGGAGCCCGAGGTCGGGCGCAGCAAGCCGAGCAGGATCTTGATGGTGGTGCTTTTCCCCGATCCGTTCGGGCCGAGCAGGCCGAAGACGCTGCCGCCGGCCGGCACGCGGAAGGTCACGTTATCCAGTGCCCGGACCTTTGGCCGGTGCCAGAAATCGGTGAAGATCTTTCCCAGGCCGTCCACTTCCACGGCCCAGCCGGTCGCGGGGTTCGCTGGCATCTCCGTCGTTTCACCCTGGTCCCGACACGCACACGGAGCGGAACCGTTCCGATCCAGGGGAGCGTGTGTCGAAACAACATTGAGACGACGGGTGTCTTGCGAGGGTGCGATCATACGGCCTCCGATCGTCGAAACAGCCAGGCTCCGAAGGCGAGCACGGCGGTTGTCCAGCCGGCGGCATACAGGCCGGCGCTTGTGAGGTACGCGTCGGGAATGCGCCCGCCGGAACGCAGGGCGTCGGGCATCCAGAAGTGCTGCCAGTCGGGCACCACCCGGTAGAGCGCGGCCGTCCATCCGTTGCCTCGGAAGAGATAGGCCGAGACCAGGCCCAAGGCGAGGAGGGCCGCGCAGGCGGCCAGCGTGGGCACGGTGTTCAGGCGCACGGAGAACGCCAGCGCGAATGCCGCCATGACGAGGAGTGCGAGGGTTACGAGCAGGGACGCGGGCACGATGCGCCAATCGACCTCGAAGGCGAAGCCGGCCAATTGGCCCGCGCGATCGAAGAAGGCACACACGAGCAAGGCGGCGAGCAGCAACCCGAGGAGCGTCCGAAAGGCAACCGACGCGAACGGCCGGCGTGTCCGGTAGTTGACGACGGCGGCGACGGCGTACGCGGCCGGAATGGTCAGCAGCAGCCGGATGCCGGTCGGGTAGTCGGTCACGTATCCCGTGAAGGACGGCAGTTCGAGGAAGCGCTCCGACACACGTTCGGCCATGAGGGTTGCCAGGAGCGAACAGACCGAGAACCCGAGCAGGACGACAGCCACGCCCGCGTACTTGCCCAGGAAGACCAGCGTGCGTCCGACCGGTTTGCTCAGGAGCGCGCCGGCCGTGCCCTCGCTGCGCTCTTTGGCCAGCGCGGTCGAGGCGGTGGTGACGGCGACCGCCAGACCGATGGTCAGTTGCAGGGCCAGCCCCGCATCGCGCGCGAGGCGGCCCTCCTCGCCAAACTGGTGCATGGCGAGCATGGGCGCGATGCCGGTAAGCACCACCGCCGCGGTGGTCAGCAGCAGGTAGATGGGCTGGCGGACGCACTCCGCCGTGGTGAGCCCCGCCAGCGCCATGAACTGTCGGGCTCGATTCATAGGCTCGCTCAGCCGGCGCCCTGGGCGGCGCGGTCGCGCATCGCTTCCCGGCGACTCAGCTTGACGCGGCCGCGGTCATCAATACCGATACACTTGACCCAGAGATGATCGCCGACCTTGCAGATGTCTTCGACCGCGCGGACGCGCATATCCGCCAGCTCGCTGATGTGGCAGAGCCCTTCGCAGCCCGGCAGGATCTCGACGAAACAGCCGAAGTCCTTGATCCCCGTGACGGTGCCCTCGTAGAGCTTGCCTTCCTCGGGGACGGCTGCGATGGCTTCCACTTCGCGCGCCGCCAGGGCCATGGATTCGCCGCTTGTGGCGAAGATGGTGACGGTGCCGTTGTCGTTGATGTCGATCTGGGCGCCGGACAGCTCGGTGATCCGCCGGATGTTCTTGCCGCCGGGACCGATGAGGCCGCCGATCTTGTCCACCGGGATCATAATTTCCCGGATGCGCGGGGCGTGCTGCGAGAGCTCGGGCCGCGACTCCGCCAGCACGGTCGCCATGAAGTCCAAAATCTTCAGGCGGGCGACGCGGGCCCTCTCAAAGGCGCCGGCGACCAGGTCCCAGGGCAGACCGTGAATCTTGAGGTCAACCTGGAAGCCCGTGATGCCTTCGCGGGTTCCGGCAACCTTGAAGTCCATGTCGCCGCAGTGATCCTCGGTGCCGAGGATGTCGGTGACCATGACGGTCTTGCCCGGCTTGGTGAAGAGCCCGATCGAGATGCCGGCGACCGGTCGCTTGATGGGAACACCCGCGTCCATCAGCGCGAGGGTTCCCGCGCAGACGCTGGCCATGGAGGTGGATCCATTCGACGACATGATATCCGACACCAGGCGAACGGTGTAGGGGTAATCCTTCGGGACAGAGGGCAGGATCGAGCGTTCGGCCAGGGCGCCGTGCCCGATTTCGCGGCGGCCCGTCGTGCCGACGCGGCCGACCTCGCCGGTGCTGAACGGCGGGAAGTTGTAGTGCAGCATGAAGCGCTTGACGGCGACGCCGCCGATGATGGCATCCAGCTCCTGCACATCCGAGTGTGTGCCCAGCGTGGTCGTGCAGAGGGCCTGTGTCTCGCCGCGGCTGAACAGGGCCGAACCGTGCGTGCGCGGGAGGACGCCGACCTGGCCGGCCAGCGGGCGGAGGTCCTCGAATCCGCGGCCGTCGAGCCGGCGGCCGCGTTCGAGCACGTTTTCGCGAACGAGCTCGATTTCCATCGTGTCGAAGGTGGCGCGGAACTGCTCCTCCGTCATTTCGGGGAAGCGTTCGGCCATGGCGGTCTTGAGGGTATCCTTGATGGCGTTGACGCGCGTTTCGCGGTCGTGCTTGCCGGCGATGGTGAGCGCCTGGCTCAAGTCGGCGCCGCAGATTCCGCGGGCCGCGTCCAGCAAAGTGCGATCCTGCGGGGGCTCGACGACGCTCTTTTCCGGCAGGCCGACCTTGCGGCGGAGTTCGAGCTGGGCGTCAATGAGGGCCTGACATTCGGTGTGGGCGAGCTTCATGGCCTCGACCATGTCGGCTTCCTTGATCTCGCGGGCGCCGCCTTCGATCATCAGCATGTGGGTTCGGGTGCCGCAGTACAGGAGGTCGAGATCGCTCTGCCCGCGTTCATCATGGGAGGGGTTGAGGACCAGTTTGCCGTCTACCCTCGCGACGCGCACGGCGCCGATCGGGCCCATAAACGGAATCTCGGAGAGCGTGAGCGCTGTGCTGGCGGCGTTGACGCTGAGCACATCGGAGTCGTGCACGAGGTCGGCCGACAGCAGGATGTTGAAAATCTGTACGTCGTTGCGGTAACCCTTGGGGAACAGCGGCCGGATGGGCCGGTCGGTGAGTCGGGCGATCAGGATTTCGCGCTCGGAGGGGCGGCTTTCGCGCTTGAAGTATCCGCCCGGGAAGCGGCCCGACGCGTAGAACTTCTCGCGATACTCGACCTGCAGCGGGAAGTAGTCAATGCCCTCGCGCGGTTTGCCGGCGCAGGTGGCCGCGGAGAGGATGACGGTCTCGCCGAGGCGCGCGGTTACCGAACCCGCGGCCTGGCCTGCCATGCGGCCGGTTTCGAACGTGATGGTCTTGCCGCCGATCGTGACGGATACAGACTGGATGGATGGGGTGGACATGATGTGACGGTCTCCTTTTGCGGGATCTGCAAAACCGGCATGGGCCTGACCTGACAGGCGGGAAGTCGTACCGGTCGGTCGGAACGTACCCGAACTAACGGCGGATGTTCAGTTCCTTGAGCAGCTTCTCATATCGTTCCTGGTCGTGCTGTTTGAGGTAGTCCAGGAGGCGACGACGGGCGTTGACCCGCTTGATGAGGCCGTAACGGGAGCTGTGGTCCTTGCGGTGGGACTTCAGGTGTTCGGCCAGAAGCTCAATCCGCTTGGTCAGCAACGCGATTTGGACATCGCACGAACCGGTGTCGGTTTCGTGCCGTTGAAACTGCGTCCGAATCGCCTGTTTGTCTATCCGACTCATACCGTTTGTCGATCCCTTTTGCTGTGTTTCTTTTTTCCCTTTGTTTTTTTCAGGGGCGCAATATATCGGTACGGCGCCAGCGTGTAAAGGGATTCTTTTGCGAAAAAGGCGGCCATGTGGCGCAACGCGGCGCGGGCTGATGCCGCGTCGCGCGCGATCTGCCGCTGGAGCGCCGTCTCGTTCGGGAAGCGTTGTTCGTCGCGCAGGCGCGGGCCGAAGAACACGGAGAGGCGCCGTCCGTACAGCCGGCCCGCGAAGTCGAGCAGGTGCAGTTCGGCTGACCGTGCGTCGGGGCGGTGTCCGAACGTCGGGCGGACGCCCAGGTTGAGCACGCCGGCGTACAGCCGGTGGCCGATCGCCGCCGTCACGGCGTAGACGCCGTCGGCCGGCACGGCGCCCGGGTCCAGGGCCAGATTCGCGGTTGGGAAGCCCAGCCGGCGGCCCACGCCCCGCCCGCGGATGACCGTACCGGTCAGGTTGTGCGGCCGGCCGAGCAGGCGGGCGGCCTCCTCCGCGCGGCCGTTGGCGAGCGCCTGGCGAATTCGCGTGCTGGACACGGGGCGCCCGCCCAGCCGCAGGGCCGGCACCTGGGTGGCGACGAAGCCGGCGTGCCGGCCCACGCGGGCAAGGAGGTTCGGTGTGCCGGCGCCGCGACAGCCAAAGCGCCAGTTTGTGCCGGTGAACACATGGGTCAGCGGCGGCGAGCAGGCCGCGAGGCGGCGGGCAAACGCCTCGGCGGGCAGGCGGGCCAGCGCCGGGGAGAAGGGGAGCGCGATGCAGCCGTCGAGGCCGAGCGCGCGGAAGCGCTCCGTCCGCTGGACGCTGGGCGTCAGCAACGGCGGGGCGGCTTGAGGCTGCAGGAGGGCCAGGGGGTGGCGGTCGAACGTCAGCACCCAGGCGGATCCGCCGATGGCGCGGGCCTGGGCGATGGCCTGACGGAGGACGCGCTGGTGACCGAGGTGTACGCCGTCGAAGAAGCCGGCGGCCAGAACGACGGGCCGTTTTGCCGCGCGCAGCGCCGCCAGCGAGGTGACCGTTTTCATGCTGTCGTCAGATGATGCCGGCCAGCGCCAGGTCGTGAAGCGTCAGCACGCGGCTGCGCAGTTGGGTTCGGTCCATGGCCAGGAGCGAGTCCAGCGGCGCGGCGGATTCGACTTTGAAGGCCCCGCTGGCCGTGCGGCGAAGCGCTTTCAGGTGCGCGCCGCAACCGAGGGCGTCGCCGACGTCGGCGCAGAGGCTGCGCACATAGGTTCCCTTGGTGCAGCGCATCGTGAAGGAAGCGATGGGCGGATCGAACGCGCGAAGCGAGAACTCGTAGACGTGGATCAGGCGCGGCTTGCGCTCCACCGTCTGGCCCTTCCGGGCGCGTTTGTAAAGGGGAACGCCCGCGACTTTGACCGCGGATACCATCGGCGGGGTCTGCAGGATATCTCCCTGCCGCTTCGCCAGCTCGGCCTCGACCTGTTCGCGGGTGACGCCGCGCCAGTCGGCCTCTCGCACGATGCGGCCGTCCGCGTCGAAGGAGTCGGTCGCGATGCCGAGCATCAGGTCGCCGTCGTACGCCTTGTCGGACCCGATGAAACGGTCGGAGAGTTTCGTGGCTTTTCCGATCAGGAGGATCAGCAGGCCGGTGGCCTGCGGATCCAAGGTTCCGCCGTGGCCGACTTTGTCGAAGTCGAACCGCCGGCGGATGGCGTCGACGATGTCGTGGGAGGTCGGTCCTGAGGGTTTGTCCACCAGGAGCACGCCGTCGTAAGGGTCCACGGGGTGTGGCGTGGAAGGCATTCGGAAGGGTTGCGGTTGGGGGCTCATGTCGGTTCGGTCTCCGTGCCGCTGTCGCCGGCTTCCTTTTCGATTTCCGACAGTACGTTCAGGACGTGATCGCCGCGTTCCAGGGACGTGTCCAGTTGGAAGGTCAGGCGCGGGGTGTACTTGAGCTTGAGGTCGCGATTGATGGCCGCCTGGATTTCCGGGGCGTGCTTCCGCAGCAGCCGGAGCATCTCCGGCCGATCGGCCTCGTGGTCGCGGATCGAGACCAGGACACGGGCCTGACGCAGCGTGGGGTTGGTGATCACGTGTGTGACGGTGACGGCCGACAGATCGAACGGCCGTTCGTTCATGATGCGGAAGAGCAGTTCGCCGATTTCGCGGCGGATGAGTTCGTTGACGCGGATCAGTCTGTCGACGCTCATGGCTGGGGCCTCGGGTTCTGGCGTGGGGCGGACGTTTCCGCCCGGTGTTCTTACAGCGTCTGCTTGATGGTCTCGACCTCGTAGAACTCGATAACATCGCCCGGAACGAACTCGCTGTAGCGGACCAGGCGGATGCCGCACTCCTGGCCTTCGCGCACCTCGGCGACCTGATCCTTGAAGTGCCGCAGCGACTCGATCGTGCCCTGGTAGAGTGACTCCTTGTTGCGGATCACGCGCACGCGCGATTTGGCCAGGCCGTTGCCGTCCGTGATATAGCAGCCGGCGATCTTCGCGGTCTTGCCGACGGTGAAGACCTGCCGGATTTCGGCGTGCCCGATCACCTTCTCGCGGATTTCCGGCTTGAGCAGGCCGGTCATGGCGTCGCGGACCTGGTCGATCAATTCGTAAATGATCTGGTGGACGCGGAGGTCGACGCCTTCGGTCTTGGCCGTGGAATCCACGCCGGGCTCCTTGGCCACGTGGAATCCGAAGATGACCGCATTCGACGCGCTGGCCAGCATGACGTCGTTGACGGTGATGTTTCCGGTTCCCGACAGGAGGACGGAGAGCGAGACCTTGTCGCTCTTGATTTCGCCCAGCGCGTGGGTAATGGCCTCGACGGAGCCCTGGGTGTCGGTTTTCAGGATCAGGTGCAGGTCGAGTTTCTCGTTCTCCTTCATCTGCGCGAAGAGCGAGTCGAGCGAGAGTTTCTTTGGCGTCAGCGCCTGTTCTTTGTTCTGTTTCTGTTGTTCCGCTTCCGCCTGATCGCGGGCCAGCTTGTCGTTGACCATGACGCGGAACTCGGCGCCGGCTTCCGGGACGCCGGAGAGGCCGAGGCACATGATGGGCGTGCCCGGCGTGGCCGTCTTGACCTTGATGCCGTGGTCGTTCACCAGGGCGCGTACGCGGCCCCAGTGGCGGCCGCAGAGCACGGCATCGCCGATCTTGAGGGTCCCGGCGGTGACCAGGAGATTGGCGGTCGGGCCCATGCCGGGCAGGAGCCGCGCTTCGATCACGTAGCCCGTGGCGCGGCGCTTGGGGTTGGCCTTCAGTTCGAGAACATCCGATTGGAGGAGGATCATCTCCAGGAGGTGCGGGATACCCTCGCCGGTGATTGCGCTCACGCGGCAGCAGATCACCTCGCCGCCCCATTCCTCGGGCGCGAGCCCTTCGCCCTGAAGTTGCTGGAGCACCCGTTCGGGATTGGCGCTCGGAAGGTCAATCTTGTTCAGCGCGACCATGATCGGAACGTTCGCCGCTTTCGCGTGCTGGATGGCTTCGCGCGTCTGGGGCATTATCCCGTCGGACGAATCCACGATGATGATGGCGATATCGGTGAGATTGGCGCCGCGCGCGCGCATGGCGGTGAAGGCGGCATGGCCTGGCGTATCCAGGAAGGTGATCGTGCGCCCGTTGGTTTCCACCGTATAGGCGCCGATGTGCTGGGTGATGCCGCCATGCTCGCCCTTGGCCACCTGCGTGTGGCGGATCTTGTCCAGCAGGGACGTCTTGCCGTGGTCCACGTGACCAAGGAAGGTTACGACGGGTGGACGCGGAAGCAGATCGTCCGGCCGGTCTTCCTCTTCGGCGTCCGCCGGGCGTTTGGGCTGGACCGGCGGTCGGTCGTGCACGCGCTTCTCGTATTCGAGGGTGAAGCCGTAGGTCTCCGCCAGTTTTCGCGCCACGGAGACTTCCAGGCGCTCGTTGATTGACGCCAGGACGTTCAGCTTCATCAGGTCGGCGATCAGCCGGTTGGGCCGGAGCTGTACGCAGGCGGCGAGGTCCCTCACGACGATGGGCCCTTTGGCGTGGATGACCTTGTCGACCACCGAGAGCACCGATGTGGCGGCAGCCTTTTCCTTGGGCGGCGCGGGCGGCTCGGCCTTTGCGGGCGGCTTGGAGGGTTTGACGGCTGTTGGCGGGCGCGGCGGCTGCACGGCGGGCGCGGGGGCCGGTTTGGCCGGGGTCTGTACGGCGGTCGGCCCCGCTGCCGGCGCAGACGGCTGGGTCGGTTGGGCCGTTGCCGGTGCGGACTCAGGGGCCGTCGGCGCGGGCGCCGCAGCGGCGGGCGCCGGTTCCGGCGCGGCGGCGGGTTCGGCAGGCGCCGGTGCGGCAGGCGCCGGTGCGGGTTCGGGTTCAAGCTTGGGCGGTGGCGGCGGCTCCGGCTTCGGCTTCGGCGGCGCGGCAACCACGGGGCGCTGCGCCACCGAACGGCGAGTCAGATCCACATCGGCATCGGTGAGCGGGCTGAACTGGTTACGGACGTCAATACGCAACTCCGCCAGCCGCGCCAGCAGGTCACGCGCATTGACGTTCAGTTCTTTCGCCAGTTCGTGAACTCTCATCGACGTTATTCCACCTTTAGGGTTTCACTCTCGGCTTGTTTGGCGGCCGCGGCCTCGTAAATCGTCTTGGCGGTTTCCGCGTCAACGCCGACGGCTTCCTGGAACTCCAACGGGTCGGCCGCGAGAATGCCTTCGATCGTGAGGTAGCCGGCCTTGACGAGCAGTTCGGCATTGCCCTGTCCGATGGCCGGAATGGCCGCCAGGCTGGCGACTGCCCGGGCGACCTTCTCTTCAAAGGTTACGTTCGATTCATCCTTCTGGATGTCGATCTTCCAGCCGACTAACCGCTGTGCCAGGCGGATGTTCTGTCCGCGCTTGCCGATGGCCAGCGAGAACTGCTCGGCGTCGGTCACGACGCGAATCAGGTCCGGCTTCTCCGCGTCGATGGAAACCTTGAAGAGCTTGGCCGGCGACAGGGCGTTGGTGACGTACGTGCGGACCTCAGAACTCCACCGGATGATGTCGATCTTTTCGCCGTTGAGTTCGCGCACGATGTTTTTGACGCGGATACCCCGCATCCCGACACACGCCCCGACGGGATCGACCTTGTCGTCCCGCGAGTTGACGGCGATCTTGGTGCGGTAACCCGGTTCGCGGGCAATGCCCTTGATCTCCACTACGCCGTCGGCGATCTCCGCGACTTCCAGACGGAAAAGCGCGCGAACGAAATCCGGATGGCTGCGCGAGACGGTGATCAGCGGCCCGGCAGCGTTCGTTTGTACGTCGAGGATATAGGCGCGGATGCGGTCGCCGACCTGGTATTCCTCCATCGGGACGCGTTCCTTGGCCGGCAACAACGCCTCGGTGCGGCCCAGGTCGAGGACGACGTCGCTGCGGTTAAACTGCCGGACGGACCCGCTGACGATGTCCCCCACGCGATCCTTGTATTCGCCGAAGACGATGTCCTTTTCAGCCTGCCGGATCTTCTGGAGAATGGCCTGTTTGGCGGTTTGTGCGGCGATGCGGCCGAGGTTGGAGGGTTTCACCTCGACGTCCATGACGTCGCCCACGCGGGCGTCGGGGTTCGTTTCCCTGGCCTTGGCCAGTGAGACCTCCTTTTCCTTGTCCTTGGCGGTCTC
>Ga0172375_10007609_pt1 | contig 14794 bp, 12 predicted proteins | sample LakKiv1m_FD_114537 | JGI IMG/M metagenome (GOLD analysis project Ga0172375, IMG submission 114537) | Freshwater microbial communities from Kabuno Bay, South-Kivu, Congo - kab_092012_11.1m | ecosystem: Environmental > Aquatic > Freshwater > Lake | place: Democratic Republic of the Congo... | reverse complement strand
TCCCGGTGACGGTGGTTGACGGACCGGATTTCTGCGACATACCGATACTTCCCCCGTTGGAAGGCCCCACTGCCGAAAGCGGTCATGCTCCTAAACAAGGCGTTTCGTCTCCCTCAACCTTTCCATATAGGCAGCCCTCAGCTCGTTGAAATACGCGATCATATCGGGTGCTGAATAATCGCGGTAGGTCCACTGAAGCGGCCTGAAGCTCCCCCTCATGTAGACGAGGGTCAGGTCCGCGTAAATCCCCTTTCCCAGATAGACCCTGTGCACGTAGTTCTTGCCCGTAGCCAGGATGAGCCTTTCCGCAGAGATATATCCAGGGTCGATATTCGCCTGGCGGTTTCCCTCGGTACGATACAGATCTTCAACGGCGTTGGTCTCCAGTTTCACCTCCACCAGGGTCTCGGGCGATATCAATTGCTCGAAGGAAACAAAACGCCGATAGAGCGGCCATCCCATCTCCCTGGCATAATAGCGGGTACGATCAAACATCAACTCCGGGCTGATCCGTTCCACCGGTCCAAAACGCTCCGAAAGTTGATCGAGGGCCCGTTCAATCACACTCCTGTCAGGAGAAAACAGACTTGCCATGAGCATGACTTTTTCCGGCGGATGAGGACGACTCATTGAATGGCCTTTTTCAGGTCTTCTGCTCGAACCGCGGATGTGCCGACCTCGCCAACCACGATACCGGCGGCAAAGTTGGAAAGTATGGCCGCCGATTTGAGGTCAAGTCCGGCGGCAAGCCCCAGGGATAGGGTGCCGATGACCGTGTCCCCTGCGCCGGTGACGTCAAACACCTTCTTGGCCACCGTAGGAATATGGCTGATTTCTCCCGTTTTTTCAAAAAGGGTCATCCCGTCTTTTCCCTGGGTGATCAAAACCGACCGGCAGTCCAGATCGTTCAGCATCTTGTTACCGGCCCGATGCAGGGTGTCGTCGTCCACGATCGCAAACCCGCAGTAGATCCCTGCCTCATGGTGGTTGGGCGTAATCACGTCCACCCCCCTGTAGTATTCAAAGTTGCCGGTCTTGGGGTCCACGGCAATGATCTTACGGACAGAACGAGACTCACACAACGCTCTCATGCCGATCATGAGATCGCCGGAAATGACCCCTTTGCCGTAATCTGAAACCACAATGGCATCGATCGTATCCAGTTGCTCCCCCATATACTCTATCAGCCATTGAACCTGGTGGGGCATAAGATCCGATCGCGTCTCTCTGTCGAACCGAACCACCTGCTGATGATGAGCGACAATCCGGGTCTTGACGCTGGTAGGCCTTCCCGGCGCCCTGAGCACACCGTCGGTTTTCAGGCCCATGCGGGACAGCACCGAGAGGATGTCCCCCCCGGTACGATCGTCCCCCACCACACCGCACAGGACGGGTCGTGCCCCGAGGGTAGCCATGTTCCGGATCACATTGGCAGCCCCCCCCAGCATCTGCGTTTCCTGTTCCACATCCACCACAGGGACCGGGGCCTCCGGTGAGATGCGGGTGACGCTCCCCCATATAAACCGGTCCATGATGATGTCGCCCACCACCAGGATCCTGGCCGCTGCAAACCGGTCGATATATTCTCTTAAGGTATCCGCCTCATAATGGTTTCCGTTGATCTCGCCCATAATTCACTTTCCAGAATGTGGAGTATCCAGCGCCGTATTGAACAGCACGTTTCAACGAGGCCTTATAGCATCGCCCGCCCAGGATGTAAATAGAATAGAGGCGCATGGCGCAGGGCCCGGAAGGGGGAGCGGCATGGGGCAGCGTGGCAGGAGGTTGACTTTTTTCCCTATTTTTCTTAAATAGAGGTGCTCAGAATGGGATCTTGGGCCTTCGTTTGGACGGGGCCTGAAAGGGGATCGATTTTGAAAATCATCATCGCAGGGGCAGGGGAGGTGGGCTTTCACATCGCCCGACGCCTCTCCCAGGAAAACCATGACGTCGCCCTTATTGACAAGGACGCACACCACGTCAAGCGGGTCGATGAAAATCTGGATGTGCAGGCATTTTTGGGCTCCGGGACCTCTCCTCAGTCGCTCAAGGAAGCGGGCATCCATCATGCGGACCTCCTGGTCGCGGCCACGGACAGCGACGAGACCAACCTGATGACCTGCCTTATGGCCAAGTCCCTCAATCCCTACCTGATCAAAGTCGCCCGTGTCAGAAACGAGGAATACCTTCAGGAGGGCGAACTCTTCAGCAAGGACCTCCTGGGGATCGATCACGTGATCAACCCCCAGGCCGAAATGGTGAATACCATTCAAAGCATGATGGAGATTCCGGGCGCATCGGAGGTCATCGACTTTGTAGGGGGGCGGGTCAAGCTCATCGGCCTTTTCGTGACCCCCCATTCTCCATTCGCAGACCGCAAACTCCTATCCTTTTCAGATCTGAAAGGGAAGATCCTGGTAGGGGCGATTGTTCGGGGCCACCAGGTCATTATTCCCTGCGGAGAGGATGTCATTCGAGCAGGCGACCTGATCTACGTGGTTGTCCACTCTGCAAAACTGGACGACACGCTGGCGTTTCTCGGAATCCAAGAGAAGGCCTTGAAGCGGGTGATCATCGTGGGAGGCGGCCAGACCGGCTCCGCGCTTGCAAAAAAACTGGACCGTACCCGCATCAGCGTCAAGATCATCGAAGAAGACAGTGCCAAATGCGCCAGGCTGTCTGAAATGCTGGACCACGTGATCGTCATCAACGGCGACGGAACGGACAGGGAGCTTCTGGAAGAGGAAAATATCAGGGACGTCGATTTCCTGGTGGCGGTGACCGGGGACGAGGCCAGCAACATCCTCATCTCGCTCCTTGCCAAAGGACTCGGCGCCAGAAAGACGGTCACCCGAATCAGCAGGCTGAGCTACCTCCCGCTCATGTCCGATATCGGCATTGACACGGTAGTCAGTTCCCGGCTGTCGGCTGCGAAGGCCATTTTGCAGCACATTCGGCCCGGCAAGATTATATCCGTAGCTCCTTTAAAAGGGGAGCAGGCGGAAGCCATTGAGGCGGAGGCCTTGGAGACCTCCGATATTGTCAATATCCCTCTGTCCAGGGTCAAAATACCGAAAGGCGCCCTCGTGGGGGCCATCGTCCGAAAGGACGATATCATCATCCCGCGTGGCGACAGCGTGATTCAGCCCAAAGACCATCTCATCCTCTTTGCCGTTCAGGAGGTCATTCCCAAATTGGAAAAACTGCTGACGGTCAAGCTCGAATACTTCTGATGCACGTACGGCCCATTGCACGCTTCATTGCGATCCTCATTTTTTTCCTGGGCCTGAGCATGTCCGGTCCCCTGCTGATAGCCTTTCTCTTTGACGACGGCAGCACGTTCGCGTTCCTCTATTCCATGGCCATTACCGTTGGAGTCGGCCTCGCTGTCTTTTTGGCGACCAAACAGAAAGAAGAAACACCGTTAAACCACCGGGATGGCGTTGCCATTGTGTCACTCGGGTGGGCCATGGCGGGTCTGGTCGGAACGCTTCCTTACCTGCTGTCCCATGCGATTCCCGGGTTTACGAATGCCTATTTTGAGTCCCTCTCCGGGTTCACGACGACCGGCGCCAGCATCCTGACCGATATCGAGGCGCTGCCACAGGGGATTTTGCTCTGGCGCAGCCTCACCCAATGGCTTGGCGGCATGGGAATCATTGTGCTGTCCATCGCCGTGCTTCCTTATCTGGGCATCGGCGGCATGCAGCTTTACAAGGCGGAGGTTCCCAGCCCGGTGGTGGAAAAGCTGAAACCCCGGATATCCGAGACCGCCAAGACCTTGTGGAAGGTCTATCTTCTATTCACCACCGTGGAGGTAATCCTCCTCGCTGCCGGAGGCATGTCCGTATTCGATGCGGTATGCCATGCCTTCTGCACCATGCCGACGGGCGGGTTCTCCACCAAGAACGCGAGCATCGCCCAGTATAACAACGTCTATTTTGATTGTGTTCTCATCGTATTCATGCTCCTGGCGGGGATCAATTTCTCCCTTCATTACCGATTGATCAAAGGAGATTTGGGGATATTCGGCAGGGATTCAGAGTGCCGGACCTTTCTGATTCTGGTGGCCGTCTTCACCGCGCTGATTGCCGTGGACATCCATGGTTCTGTGTACAGATCCATGGGGCAGGCCCTTCGTCAGGCAGCCTTTCAGGTCAGCTCCATCATAACAACCACCGGGTTCGTCTCTGCGGATTATGAGACATGGCCCGCCTTCTCACAACTGCTGCTGGTTGTTTGCATGTTCCTGGGGGGAATGGCAGGCTCCACCGGAGGCGGCATGAAGATCATGCGCATCATGGTCTTGATGCGGCATTGCTATCAACAGATGTTTCGAATCATCCATCCCCATGCGGTCACCACGCTGAAGCTGGCCGGCCGACCGGTTCCCGAAGATGTCCTCGGGAGCATCTGGGGGTTTTTTGTCCTCTATCTGAGCCTTTTTGTGACGGCGTCGCTGATCATGGCCGCTTTGGGCCTGGATCTGGTCTCGTCGTTTGCCTCGGTCGCGAGCAGCATCGGAAATGTCGGACCGGGCCTCGGCGTGGTGGGACCCGTGAAAAACTACCTGGGCGTTCCCCTGATCGGCAAGTGGGTGCTGGTCCTGTGCATGCTGCTGGGCCGACTCGAGATCTATACCGTGATGGTCCTGTTGGCGCCGGCGTACTGGCGGAAATGACCGGGGGTCCTACCGGTTTTGAACCACGAGGACCTGCCCCGGATAGATGGTGCTTCGAGGGGTGAGCCGGTTTATTCGCAGAAGGTCCGCCAGTTCCATCTGGTATTTCTCAGCAATGCCCTGGGGCGTGTCGCCCTTCATGACCTTGTACTGGACGGTTTTGGGTTCGGCAACCTGGGCCTGCCTGCCCGAAATCACCAGCTCCTGCCCGACGGTGAGGTTATTGTTCCGAAGCCCATTCATGGCCTGTATTTCCTGGGTGGTCACGTTGAAACGATTGGCGATCTTGTACAGGGAATCCCCCCGCTGAACCGCATATTTGGTGACAGAAGGCTTCTTGGGCTGAGCGGCTGTCTGTTTGGGCGGGGGAGGCGGGGGAGGGGTGTGCTTTTCCGGCTCCGGCGCGGACGCCACACGGGTGACGGGGATTCTCAGGGTTGAGCCGGAGGTGACGTGGCCCTTCTTTCCTTTGAGGCGATTCTCGGCCGTAATGGCGCTCACGCTCGTCCCGTATTTGCGTGCGATTGAGGAGAGGGTCTCCCCCTTCTTGACCTTGTGCGTTACGGAGGCGGCGGCCACCTTCACGCTGGCGGGAGGGGAGGCCTGGGCGGGCGGCGCAGGGGGCTCCCATTCGGGCAGATTGTCCGCCTCTGCCAGGAGGACAGGGCCCTTCCCGACGGGCACATTCAGCTCATAGGGCCTCGGCGGCGTAACGCCTTGCCGGAGGGCCGGATTCAACTCTTGCAGGTCCTCATCCGAAAGACCGATCTGCTGGGATAAGGTCTTGAGCGAGACCTGTCTGTTGATCGTGACGACCTCGGTCTCGATCGGCTTTTCGACCGGCGGCAGGGTGAAGCCGTGCTTCTTTGGGTCATTCACAATATGCAGCACGGCCAAAAATTGAGGCACATAAAAAGCGGTTTCCTGCGGCAGCTTTTTATAGAGGTCCCAGAAGTGGTCCAGATAATTGATTTTTTGTGTATTGATAACCCTCAGCACCCCCCACTCGCCGCAGTTGTAGGCGGCGAGGACGGTCTGCCAGTCGCCAAAGATCTGGTGCAGTTCCTTGAGGTACGCAATGGCGGCCTCAGTTGATTTTTCCGGATCCATCCGTTCATCCACCCACAGGCCCCTCCTCAACCCGTACTTGTAGCCGGTGGATGCGATAAATTGCCACATCCCGAGGGCCCTGGCCCTGGACAGGGCCTTCACCTTGAACCCGCTTTCGATCAACGGCAGCCAGGAAAGCTCCTCTGGGAGACCCGCCTCCTTGAGTGCCTTGACGATGGCGGGGCGGTATCTGCCGGAACGGCAGTAGGCGCTGATGAAAAAGTCTCTCTGCGACCCTTTGAACAAGTCGAGGGCCTTCTTAACCTCTGCGTTCATGTCCAGGGGAATGGCCTTGTGGAACCCGTTGGCCGCAGTAAAACGGGATGAATAGATCTGCAGCACCCTCTGGGATATGGTGTAACGGATATCGTCCATCTGCTGCAGGATCTCGGGGGACTGGCGGCGTGTATCGATCTGCAATATCAGGGAATACGCCTCGTCGAGGGCTCCCACCGCATTGTCCAGGTCTCCTCTTTCCCAGAAATCATTGCTGGCATTGCAGAACTCCAGGGCCGAGTCGAGCAGTTTCTGGGCCGATTTCTTGGTCTTGTGCAGGGGCGCAACAGCGGGTTCCTGGTCCGTTTCCGCCGGCATCGGCTGCTCGCTGACGCTCGCATTCGGGTAAAAGGCCGAAGGAGTTTCTGGTCGGATGGACGCAGTCTCCACTTTGTTATCGGTTTGGTACGAGGGTATCGTGGCCTGGGGCTGTTCAGTGGATGCCTCAGGGGTGAGGGTCTCTGCGAGGGGGGCGGCGCCCGGCAGCGAGGCCCCTGGTTTCACTTGCGATGAGTCGGTCACACACCCGGCGAGAACCAGGCTAATGATAAACACCATGGCCCGCTTGATTCCGGACTTGGTCAGTTGATAGTCAGGCACCTTGCTCCTCCGTCATGTCATGTGGGAATGATTAAGCCCCGGAGTATAGAGAACGGGGGATGGATGGTCAAGCAGAAGTTTGCATCGATTGGATCATGGCCGTCAGATCATCCCTGTTGTTCCATTCCGGGTGATCCAGGATGGTTTCATTCAGGGTCCGCAATATCCTTCCGACCGCCGGACCGGGAGCGAGCCCGGTGAGTTCCATGATCAGATGGCCGTTCACGGCAAGGTCTTCCTTCCGGGCAGGGGAACCCCGTGCCACCTGATCTTTCAGCCGGGCTTCCAGATCGTCCGTCAGCGCGATCTCCCGGTCTGCCGGTCCCTGAGCCAGGATGTCGGCCCGGCGCAGGGCCAGAAGGTCGCTCATGGCTTCAACCCCAACCCGCCGCAACAGGCGCCGAACGGCCCCATCGCTCCAGCCGGGGTCATACCCGATCATATGGTATCTTACCAGGTGGACGACCTTTCGCGTCAGCTCTGTGCTGAACCGAAGCCGGGTCAGGATGTCGGAGGCCATGAGGGCGCTCGTCTCCTCGTGGCCGTAAAAACGCCACGTTCCCTCTCTCTTGACCCTCGTGCGGGGCTTGCCAATGTCATGAAGGAGGGCAGATAGCCTCAGGACAGGATCGGGCCTGATATAATCGACCGACAGAACGATGTGCCTGAAGATGGTATGGCGATGGTAGCGGTTCTGTCGTTTCAGGTACCCTTCGAGGAGTTCGGGGAGAAAAGATCGCAGGATGCCTGTCCGGGCCATAAGATAGAGGGAGTCGGAGGGTTTCGAGGTCAACAAGATCTTGATCAGCTCATCCCTGATGCGCTCGGGCGCTACCGATAGGAGAAGCGGGGCTGTGGCGCGGAGCCCTGCGAGGGTCCCCTTTTCTATCCGCAAACGGAGTTCGGCGGCAAGCCGTACGCAACGCAGGAGCCTGAGGGGGTCTTCTCGAAAACGGTCCTCTGGGTTTTGGACGGTGCGAAGAATCCGACGCTGAATGTCCGAGCGACCCTGAAAGGGGTCTATGAGCAGGCCCCCCTTCGGGTCGAGGGCCATGGCATTGACGGTGAAGTCCCGGCATGAAAGGTCGCCGATCAGGTCATTTTCCGCCCCCCTGAAAGGGGTCACTTCATAATGGGCGCCGGAATGGACCAGGGTGACGGTGTCGTGTTTGAGGGAAAACTGTCTTTGATCTGCGAACAGAATCCTGAGCTGATCAGCACTCGCAGCGGTGGCCACATCCCAGTCCGTGATGGGCCTTTTCATCAGGGTGTCGCGCACCGCCCCGCCCACCACATAGGTCTCATGACCCGCATCCCCCAGTCTCCCAAGGATATGGCTTACAAATTCGGGGATGTCTGGGTGGATATGGGCCACTCCCCCCGCTCCTCGAGGATATCCCTGTAGATCGAAAGGGCCTCGTTGACCGCCGGCATTCCTGCATAGGTGGCGACCTGGAAAAAGACCTCGGCCAGTTTCCTCGGGTCGCATCCCACATTCAGGGCCGCGTTCACGTGAAGCCTCAGTTCTTCCCCCGCTCGAATGGCCGCCAGCATGGCGCAGGCGACCATCTGCCTTTCCGGCAGGGTGAGGACGGTCCTGGAGTACAGGTTTCCTGTGATAAATTTCGAGAAATCGTTGGCCAGATCCCTGTCAAACGCCTTCCACGTCAGATAGGGGGGGGCCATCCGAATACCCCCTCCAAAAAGCCTTCTGGCCGTCTCCTGGGTTCTCCTGATGGTTTCTTCTTCGTTCACGGTCTCAGTCCTCCTGTCAATCATTGGCTTCTGAGTGTGTTCAGAGGGGATGCCTCCTTCTCATAATGGTTTGGGGAGGCTCAGCGGCATGCTCAAGGTGAAAACGGTCCCCTTTCCCTTCTGGCTCTCAAAATTCAGAAAACAATCGGGGTGCTGTTCCACAATCCCCTTGGATACACTCAACCCCAACCCGGTGCCTTTTTTCTTTTTGGTAAAAAAAGGGGAAAAGATCTTGGCGCGATCCGCTTCTGAAATGCCGCATCCGTCATCGGCAACGGTCACGTCCACTCGGTTCGGTTTATGCTGCGTCCCGATCGAGAGATGTCCACCCGCGTCGGTGGCCTCCATGGCATTCTTGGCCAGATTCAGGAGCACTTGCTTGAGTTTCCCCCTGTCCCCTTTGACCATCAGGGGGCCGCGGCCTGGGCGGAACGATGCGAGAATGCCTTTTGCCGTACAATCGTCATGGATCAGCTCAAAGACCTCCTTTGCCAGTTCATTGATGTCCATGTCCTCCATGTCGTAGCTTTTCGGGGCATATAACTCTCTAAATTCATTCAAGAGGGCTTCCAGGCGGGCCACCTCGGCCACAATGATATCCAATTTGGATCGGGCCTTATCGTTGTCTGCCTCGGCGGCAAGCTGCCGGGCGAATCCGCCGATCATCATCAGGGGATTCTTGATCTCATGGCTGATTTCCGCCACGAACTGGCCCAGGGCAGCCAGGCGTTCGGACTGGATGATACGGTCTTGGAGGGCCTTGACCTCGGTAAGGTCTCGAACAATTCCGGTGAAGTAGACCTCGCCGTGGGCCTCTGAGACGGAAAACGAAATGTTCGCGGGGAAGGCTTCCCCATTCTTTCGGATTGCCAGGATCTCCGTGTCGTGCCCGATGCGCCGCGGTACTTTGGTCTTGACATATCTGTCCACGGCCTCCCGGTGATTCCGGCTGCATGTGGGGGCCATGATCCGGTTGAGGTCATGTCCCATCACCTCGTCTCGATCATAACCGAAGATCCGCTCGGCGGCCTTGTTGAAAAAGACCACCCGGTGGCGGGTGTCGATCGTGACAAACGCCTCATTGGTATTTTCCACCGCGGCTTCAAGCACCAGGCTGCGACTCGCCTCGTTGTCTCTATCGGTCATGGCCCGCACTCCTCTTTCTCATGCGCCGATCTGCCCGGATGCCAGCACGACCCGGTTGCCGCCGGCGTTCTTAGACTCATACATGGCCAGATCGGCCCTGAGCTGGAACTTCTCGGCGCGTTCCTGGTGTGCAAGCTGGGCCACGCCGACGCTCATCGTGACCGGCCTGAGCCTTCCGCCCAGGTAGGCCATTTTTTGGGCCCATTTTTCAGCAAAATGGACCTGGAAGCGTTCCATGACCCTGCCGGCGTTGGCAAGGTCGGTCTCCACCAGCAGCATGCCGAATTCATCCCCGCCCAGTCGAAAGGCGTGGTCCGTTATGCGAAACGCGGCGCTGATGCACTCGGCCACCAGGCGAAGGATCAGATCTCCTTCCTGGTGCCCGTAGGTATCATTGAACGGTTTGAAGTTGTCCAGATCGAATAGGGCGAGGCTCAACGGGCCGCCATACCGCGCGAATCTCGCTATCTCATCGGTGAGTGTCGCATGGAAGTGCCGCCGGTTGTAAAGTCCGGTCAGGCTGTCCGTAATGGAACTTTTGCGCAGTTCCTCCTCCATTGCCTTGCGATCGGTCAGATCATGGAAAAATCCAACGCTCCCAATCTCCTCGTCCCCTTGGAAGATCAATGCCGCGGACAGGCGGATCGGGATCTTTCGACCGTGGACATCCTTAACGGTCACCTCAAGTCCCTCGACTCGCCCGGGTCCCCCATACCCCGGTCCGTAAATCTCCTTTTTGATTTCCCTTGCCTTCTCGGGGGCATCATACACTGCCTGAATCGACATTTTGCCGATCACCTCGTCGGCGGGTAGGCCCGTCAGTTTTTCGGCGGCCGCGTTAAAGATAATGACAGTGCCCTTACGATTGATGCCGATGATGCCATCCGGACACGTCTGCACGAGTTTGTCCAGAAAATCCTTGCTCGCCATCATATCTATCCTCTGTTGTTCCAATGCCATATATGTTCGCCTATCAGTACCGAGGATGCTGCCTCGGGGACTTCAAAGAGAATCGATAACCCATACGGGGGTGCCTTTAAGAACCGACCCTGGACGGCCGGTTTTCAGACAAGGACGGTCGAGACAATGCCAAACGAACGGAGTTAGGGCACCCTATCACAGGACCTCTGCAAATGCAATGACTGAGGTGAAGGCCTGCAAAAGCCGTGTTTGATATCCGGTCCTTGTCGTGCTATGGTAGGCGCCCTTTGGACCCACGGCATGGGGCATGATCGGGAGATGCGTCATCAAGGGCCTGCATACCCCCTGCCCGCATGCCTTCCTGAGGTTTTGTGGGAGAGGCTTCTGGCCCCGAGCGTCGTCGCAGGGGCGCCTCTCACGCCGCGCATGGTGTTTTCACGTGAACCCAGCGCAAGATCTGATTATGAAGGAAGAAGATGGATTTTTCATTATGCAATCGGCTGATCACCCATACCCGCCAGGTGGTGGTCGGCAAATCCGATGTCCTCGAATTGATACTTGTCGCCCTTCTGGCCGAGGGGCATGTCCTCCTGGAAGATGTTCCCGGGGTGGGAAAGACCTTGATCGCCAAGACCTTCGCCAGGAGTTTCGGAGGGACCTTTCGAAGGATCCAGTTCACCCCGGATCTCCTTCCCTCGGATGTCACCGGCTTCAATATGTACGATCAGCACAAAGGCGAATTCCGTTTTCAAGAAGGGCCGCTCATAGCCAATATCCTCCTGGCGGATGAGATCAACAGGGCCATCCCCCGAACCCAGTCCAGCCTTCTCGAGAGCATGGAGGAGCGCCAGACCACCGTAGATGGCAAGACTTACCCCCTTCCCAGGCCTTTTTTCGTCATCGCCACGGAAAATCCCATCGAACTTGAAGGGACCTTCCCCCTGCCCGAGGCCCAGCTCGACCGGTTTCTGATTAAGACGGCGGTGGGATATCCAGACAAAACGGAAGAGATGGCTATTCTGGCTCGGTTTCAGGAAAGGGACCCCTTGATTGAACTCCCGCCCGTGGCAACGCCCCAGCAACTGGTTGGAATGCAGCAGGCCCGGCGACAGGTCCGAGTGGCTCGACCTGTGGCCGATTATATCACTGACATTGTAGGGGCCACCCGGCATCACAGCGCGGTCCGTTTCGGGGCAAGCCCTCGAGGGTCTCTCGCCCTGATGCGTGCGGCCCAGGGCCTTGCAGCGGTTCGAGGCCGTGATTATGTCCTGCCCGATGATGTCAAATACCTGGCCATTCCGGTCCTCGCCCACCGCCTCATCCTTAAGGAAGAGGAACGCGTGAGGGGAGAGACGCCCGAGGAACTGCTGCAGCGGATGATGGAAGAGATTCCCGTACCCGGCCCTGCCGAGTAAGGATGTCGTCATGCAGGCTCCAGAGGAAAGGACCAGCTCCCTGTTCGTCGTCCCCCTGTTTCAGGCGTTCCTGGCCGTTTTCTTCTTCATCGCCCTCCTTTACGGCTTTCGGGAGTTGATCCTCTTTTCGGGTATTCTCTTGGGCATCGGAATCGGCGCTTATCTCTGGACCCGGCTGAGCCCCCTTGGCGTGTTCTGCGACCTGACAACGGACCGCTCACGGATCTTTCCCCATGAACCCTTCAGACTGAACATCGAGATCACCAATGCCAAGTGGCTCCCTGTCAAGGTCGGTGTTACGCTTCCCTCGGGCCATGAGTCGGTCCGTTTGGGCGAGGGAGGGACAGGCCTCTATGCATCCTGCGGGCTTCTCTGGTATCAGAAGTGTCGATTGGAAAGGGACGGCGTCATCGGGCGACGTGGGGTCTATCGGCTGGGCCCTCCCGCCATGGTGGTCGGCGATCTCTTTGGTTTCTACAAAAGAGAAGAGCAGAAGGGCGCTTCTATCGAGATGATCGTCTACCCGCGCGTGGGGGAGATAAAGCGGGTCTCATTGCCAAAACGGGATTTCTTCGGCGTCCCCGGGGCTGCGGGCCCTGTGGAAGATCCCGTATATCTTTATGGTACCAGGGATTATCAGCCGGGGCGTCCCATGCGGCGCATCCACTGGAAAGCCAGCGCGCGTTTCAATCGAATCCAGGAGAAGCTGTGCGAGCCGGCGCAGCGGGAGAAGGTCCTGATTCTGATCGAAACCGGCTCATTTGCAGAGGCCGGGGCCGAAGAAAGATTTGAACGGACAATAGAAAACGCTGCATCCCATGCGGCCTGGCTCGATAGAAACGGCCATGCAATCGGGGTTGCGGCCAACGGCGTCATGGCAGGCGCTCGTTCCCCGTTCGTCCCGCCAGCCCTGGGCCCCTCTCAACTCTCACGGATCCTGGAGGTCCTTGCCAGGGTCACGATGCAGCCCGATGGGGATCTCCTGGACATCTTCTCTCGAGTCCGTCCCCTTCCGTGGGGCCTCACCTGTCTTTTGTTCTCTCTGGGGCCTTGCGATGCAACGAGACGCATCGAGGCCTCGCTGAAGCATCGAAGGATCGCCACCGTGGTCCAGTACGCATCCAAAACGCCCTCTGTTTCAGCGGAACAGGCTTCCAGCCCGTCTGATCCTCCACTATGGAATGCTGTCCGGACCAGGAGGGTTTTGGGCCCATGATGGGGAGACGGCAAGTTCTGCTGGTGATCCTCAGTGGGGCAATGGCATTGAGCTGGATGGCCGCCTGGGACGCCTTTATCATGCCGATCCTGGGCTATCGCCCCTTATCCATGGCAGATGAGGCCTTGATTCTGGCACTGGCAACGGGCGTCACGTTTCTGCATCAGGGGAGAGGCTGGCGCATCGCGTTTGTCATCGTGCTTCAAGCCGTGGGTCTGTCATTGGCCCTGCACCGCATCGGGCATATCCTATTGGGCGGGGGAGAACCGTTCGGGTCAGTCCAATGGCTGATCCTCTTTCTTGAACGGCCACACACCCTTCACGAGTGGACCGGGGTTGCTCTGTCCGTGCTCTGGACGGTCGTGCTCTGGATCGTTGGGGTCCGCTTGGCCGTCAACCCCCCCCAGCGTTTCACCGTCAGCGCCCGTTTTGATTTCGGGGCCGCCGCATTTCTCACATTGCTCCTGATCCAGTTGATCATGATCGGAAAAGGGGTCTCGGTGAAGCCGAGCCCAGCCTGTGAGAAGGGGTTTTTGACCTTTTTGATGTTCGGGCTTCTGGCCCTCGGCGCAGGGGAACAGGAAGAAAACAACGAAAAGGGCTATCTCCTCGCCTGTGGGGGCCTTGGCTCGATCGTCGGCTTTATGATGCTGGCGGTCTTGCTGGGCGGAGGCCTGGTGATCCTGTTTCTCCCATCTCTCATGAGCGCAGCAGAGGTAGGCCACAGCGTGCTCAAGGTCGCGGCAAGACCGATGGCCTCTGTCCTGATCACGGTCCTTCGGTTTATCTTTCTGGGCGGATGCCGAACCGCGCAGGAGGGTTACCGATCTGCAACGGCGGATGGCCCGCCCGGCGAGGCCGGGATGACGATCGCCGGCGAGCCCGGGCTGCTCCAATCGATCGTCTCATGGGGCTTCATCGGCCTGGCCGTCATCACGGGGCTCGCCATCGCGATCCTTGCGGTCTGCTGGCTCATTCGATGGCTTCTATCGAGAACCCGGGAAGACGAGGCAAAGCAGGGCCTTTGGACCATGCTGCTTCGGTCGTTCACCCTCTTCAAACTACTTCTCACCTCTTTGACCTCGATAATCATGAGAAAAAAAAGACGCAGCGGTCCGGGGGTGCATGGGTATGCCCGGCTCCAGCGCTGGGGGGCCCGCTGCGGGCTGCCGCGCAGCCCCAGCGAGACCCCGGCAGAATATGGAAGCCGCCTGATTCGGCGATTCCCAGCTCTCAAAGACGACATCCCCTTGCTGGTCGACCTCTACAACCGCACCGTCTTTGGTGCGGTTGAGCCGGATAGGCAACAGCTCCACGAGGCCTTCCGTTCCCTGAAGAGACTGGCGAGCCCCCGCCACTGGCCGGCTCGTCTCAGAACGTGGTTTCTGTTGTCGTCGAGGTAGTGGCGATTGAATCGGGAAAGGATGCGGGGGACAGGCCCCCTGTTTTCGGGCGGATCCGGGGGAACCAGACGGTCGTACGATGCGTCTCCGCCTAACGGTCCATGCCTTCGTGGGTCTCCCACGGGTCAAGTGGACACTTGGAACAGAGGGGGGTTTTGCGACAGTAGGTTTTTCCGGCCAGCACAACCAAGGCGTGGAATTCATTGTAGAGAGAGACATCCTCAGGGAGATGGTCCATGAAGAGGGATTGAATCTCGTCATAGGTCGCCTC
>Ga0172375_10007606_pt1 | contig 14798 bp, 21 predicted proteins | sample LakKiv1m_FD_114537 | JGI IMG/M metagenome (GOLD analysis project Ga0172375, IMG submission 114537) | Freshwater microbial communities from Kabuno Bay, South-Kivu, Congo - kab_092012_11.1m | ecosystem: Environmental > Aquatic > Freshwater > Lake | place: Democratic Republic of the Congo... | reverse complement strand
TTTATTATTTTGAGTTTTCATTTTTCTCCCCCAAAATTTTCACGTTTATAACTTTCAAGAATTGCTCTAGCTTTGTCAACTTCATCTTCCTTACCAATAATAGACACTCCTCGCTCATAGGCTTCGGCAAAACTTCTGAGTCTTAGTTCAATATCTTTCTTCCCAAGACTAGGATTTGGAGAATCTTGCGTGGAAGCATAATTCCTAAATCTATTTTCTAGCCCCTGCACAATATCTGCTCGTATTATGCTTATCATTTTAACTCCAATATTTCACAGAATTATTCCATGCACCCAAATCCTGAAAATTAGGGACTCTTCTATCTCCCTCCCCGAATACTGTTTCGTATAAGGCGGTGAGTATATGAACACAAACAAATTTAGAAGGCTTTCCTACAAAATATTTTCTAGCCATTTTTATTAAATGATTCATCCTTTTTGTAGTTTCAGGAGTTGTATCGTCTCTAGATTTAGTCTCAACCATATAAATATCATAATCTCTAGGCGGGAACATAGTCATAGCTTTAGCCACGCCTTCTGAGTCTCCTCTCTCAAATTCTCTTTTAATTGGCAGAAACTCATTTAGGTATGCAGGATTTGCTAGACTATTTTTTCTTTCTTCTTTCATTTTGAGGTGTTTAGAATTCTCACGCTATTCTTTGCGAACACCCCTCTAAATATACATAAAATATGTATAATCTCCCTTTTAAACCTTTCGGTTTGTTGTTCCTATTGAGTAACAACCCAATTATTTTTGTCTTCTCCCTCAAAAGAAATAACACCTCTTTCCAAAACCTTTATAAACTAGCCTAAATCCTAAAAAACATAAGAATAGTGTAGGTAAGGAAAGTAAGTTTATTGCTATAACTGAACGAGACGATTTCTTATAAAGCAAATAAACCACACACGGAGGATAAAATATATGGCATACGGAAATTTCAGGGGCGGTTCATCTGGTCCTAGAAGCGGCGGATTTGGTGGAAGACCAAGAAGCGGCGGATTCAGAAGATCATTTGGCCCAAGAGAAATGACAAAGATAAAGTGCAGTCAATGCGGAAAAGAAGACGAAGTTCCATTCAAACCAAGAGAAGGAACACCAGTTTACTGCAAAGATTGTTACTTTAAGCAAAAAGGCATAGAGCCTAGAGCTAAACCAGAATTCAAGAAAGAAGCTGAATCAAGCGACGAATTCGGTGAAGAAGCTTCAGAAGAAGCAAAAGAAGAAGAATTCTAAGAATTCCATTCGAAGCTTTTTATTTTTATTTTTAATTCAGTCTTTATTTTTTAAGACTTCATTTTTTCAAGCCGTTCTGTGATAATCTTTCTTAAAATAAATATTATAGCAAAGAAGATTATAAGTAGGCTTATTCCAAGCAATAAGTTTTGGACTACTTGAGTTATATACTTAAATCCATATCCAGCAAGAACTCCCAAACCCCCAAAAATAACTAACCAAAAAATAGAAGCGATTATATCTGTCTTTACAAATTCTTTTAGTTTCATCTTATTATGAGCAAGATAAATTGTTGCAATTATTCTTGTTCCATAAAGAAGCTTTATTATGGAAAGTGCGATAATACTATTTCTATTAAATAATTTTTTAATAAGACTCTCAACATGCAAATATCCTTTATATAAAATTTTCCTCTTTTTTATAAAAGGCATAATTACTTTTGCAAGTTTAAACCAGATTATATCTCCTGTTAGTTTACCTAAAAAAGCAGCAATAAAAACAACATAAACAGGCATATGCATTGTTATAGAGAATATAGTAAGTAATAGCAAAGCACTATCCCCTATTATTGCCACAGCCAAATAGCACAAAACCATAAAAGGAAGATAATATTCAGCAGTCCAATTTGCTAAACTCAATATTATTGTTTCAAACGCCATGCTCTTTTTCTCAGAATAATAAGGTTTTTTAAGTTTATAAATTCAATTCCTAACATATATCCTTAGTATTTTTAATTAAAATTCTGCCAGTTTTAAATAATAGAATTTATATCTTTATTGAAAATGCCTCTCTTTTAGGAATAAGAAGCTTTTCATAGCAATACCTACTAAGTTCAACAAAAGTTTAAGGAATTACTAATTTTTTAAAAGAATAATTTTAGCATAGCCAATTATTTTGTATATGTAACTTAAGCGAAGGAGTTTATTACACTTTAACTAAGTAGATGTCTAAGAAGCGCCATCCTAACATAAAGTCCATTTTCAGCCTGCCTAAAATAAGCAACCCTTAAATCATCATTCTCAATTTCAACAGGCAAATTTATTTCCTCAACATGCGGCAGGGGATGAAGAATTCTAGAATGTTCTCTTAGTAGATTAATATTTTCTGAACTAATAACAAACTTACCTTTTGCTTTTTCATAATCTTCAGCAGAAATTCTCTCTTTTTGTATCCTAGTCATATAAATAACATCAATTTTAGGTAATATTTTGTTTAAATCACTTTCCTCCATAAATTTAACATGATGTCTAGTAAGATACTCTTTAATATCACTTCTAATTTTAAGGTTATCAGGAGAAACAAATATAACTTCAATATTAGAAAACTTTCCAAGTAAATAACACAAGCTTCTTACTGTTCTACCCGAAGATAAATCTCCAACTAAAGCGATTTTGAGTCCATCTATTTTTCCAAATTCCCTATAAATAGTATATAAATCTAAAAGAGCTTGAGTAGGATGTTGTCCTTTTCCATCACCAGCATTTATAATAGGAACTTTTGAAACTTCACTTGCAATTTTAGCACTTCCTTCTTCATAGTGTCTCATAACAATACAATCAGCATAAGCAGAAACAACCCTTATACTATCTTGCAAAGATTCACCTTTTATAGCTGATGAAAATTCTTTAGCATTTTCTGTACTCAGAACATTTCCACCAAGTTTAAGCATAGCACTTTCAAAACTTAGTCGAGTTCTAGTGCTTGGCTCATAAAATAGGGTAGCAATAACTTTTCCTTTTAAATCAGAAGAAAAGTCCTTAAATTTTTTTCTTATCTCATCAGCATCAAGAAAAAGAGAAAACAGAAGCTCTTTGTTAAATTGCTGAGCCTCAACAAGATGTTTTAACTTCATTAAAATATCTTAATCAGTTAACTATATAAATTTTTTCACTATTCCATATATCTAATAAAGTTTAAAAATGAGCTTTTTATCTGTTTAGTAGGTGCGTAGGCATCAGACCGAATTCTGAAAATTAAGATGTATAATAAAACTACAAAATTAGAAAGCGCAAAAGAATATCTCGAAAGAATGCATCTAGAATTAGCAGAGGACTATAAACTTTTTGGAAAGAGATACCCAGAACTTTGTGATGTTTTAGGAAATCTTATTGCTAAAAAATTATTAGAAGAAGGAAAACTTCCGCATTTAGAACTGATTTTAGCTTCAACTACACGAACAAAGCAGATTGTTCCTTTAAGGTTTAATGGCAGAGTTTCTTGGGGCGCCCACGTAGTTTGTATAAGCGACCAAGAAGCCTGGGATCCTGTTATAGGAGAGCCAGAGCCAGTTCATAGTTATTCAAATAGATTACTTGGAGAAAATTTGTCTCTTCAACCCTATAAATCTACAAATGATTTACTTGCCTTTGATAGCAATCAGGTTTCTATGCCACTTAGGGCAATATTGGGTTTATGAAATATGAAAAATAGTTCAAACCATAAATAGGGGCGTAGCAAACTGCCTAACAGAAACACTAATCTCAGGTTTAATATCTTTTCTTTGACTCATAAAATAATTGTGTGTTTTCAAAGCAATTTCAGGGGTATTATTATTAGCACTTATATGAGAAAGCATAACATGTTTTAATTTTCGGCTAGAATTCTCGAGTACACATGCAGCACTTTGAACATTACTCAAGTGTCCTTCATCACTCTTTATCCACTTTTTAGTTGGCCAAGGATAAAAACCCTCCTCAAGCATTTTCTCGTCATAATTACTTTCAAGACAAAGAAAGTCAGAAGTAGAAACATTTTCTATAATATTTTTACACGCATGTCCTGCATCTGTTATTATTGATAGTTTTTTATCATTTTCAATAAAGTTATAAGAAACAGGCTCTCCAGCAAGATGGACTTTAGAAAAAGCATTAATCTCCATTTTTCCAAATTTAACATTCTCATTATTTTTTATATTATGTATTAGTTCTTCTTTTTTACATATAAATCTTGAGCATGTTTTTTTAGTTGCAAATATAGGAACATTAAACTTTCTAGCAAAAACATCAACTCCCTTAATATGATCCGAGTGTTCATGAGTAAGAAATATAGCCCTTATGTTGTCAGTATTTTTTCCAATACTGTTAAGTCTGAGTTCTATTTGTTTACAGGATATACCAGCATCTATAAGTATAGCCTTATCACTCTTTTCATTTTCAACATAAAAACAATTTCCACTCGATCCAGAAGCTAAAGCACACACTCTCATATAGATACTCAATTACTAAGGCATTTAAGCTTTGCTATATTTGTCAAGCATAGGCCGGTGTTTCTTGAGAAACTGTAGGCAATAATGCAAGTAACTCTGCTATTCTTCTTTGTCTTTCTCTTAGACTGCTATAGGCTTTTTCAGAACCCCCTAATCTAATAGGGATAGAATTGGTAGTAGCATAACTCACGAGTCTTAATTGAGAATCTAACCAACTATCTCTATCTTGAAGCTCTATTTCTAACCTTCCATCTTGCGTAAGTTGTCCAAGTGTTCTTCTTTCTCTGTCAACAACCCTCAACTCAAAACCCGAATCATATCCAGCATTTCTAAGAATGGCCATTACAGCTTCTCTTCTTCCTGTATCTTGCTCTTCATTCATTTTTTTTCTCCATGTTGCATTTAATTGGAAGTTTTATTATTCAAGAAACAGGTTTAGTTTAGTATGAAATATGCTTTGTAAATCCTGTTAAAAGAATAGGATTTACTAATAAAAGTAAAAATAAAACTGATAGTTAAAACTAGCATTATTCCAATTTACTTGGTTGCTAGTTTTTTTCATATTAATCTTTATTTTTTTGTGTTTATAAATATTTAGCTGGTCTAAGATAGCTTACCTTTCTAAATTCTGTAGTAAAAATAATCTCGCTTGCCAAGATTATTCGTTTAAAAATTTACTAATTCCATAACCTTTTGTTATACTCTGCCCATTATTGCTGTGAGAAGCTTCTTATTCCCAGTTTATTGCATTTTCGAGATATTAAAAATTCAGCCTTGAAAAATGGCAGGTTGAATTTAGCTTCAGAATTCTGATTAAAGAAAAAATACACTAGTTCAAGATATTTTAATTTCCAGTCCCATCTGATTGTCTCTCACTCCAACCACATTTTTTGCATTTAAACAAATAAACTCCTGCTTCATCTCCGTAAAATACTCCTAATTCATGAACCTCACATTCACCATAGCCACATTTGCTACAGGTATGCGGAAATCCGCCCAAGTCATGTTTTTGCTCTACAACTCCGCCTTCTCTCGCGGGTTTTTGCTTCTGCTTTTCTTCAAAATTAATTGTATCTCCCATACCAATGACCTGTTTGAATCCGCAGCTACATACAGCCATTCTAAGACCATCTTCTCTTATTTCCATTAATTTTCCACATTTACAAAATATCATTTTATCTAACAAAGAACAAAAACGAAAATTGCCTTTTAAACCTTTTCTCGTCGAAAAGAAAGGTTTAAAAGCTTAAAAACCCTGCCTGTTTCAACTGCTCCCAAGTAGTGTTATATTTTTTTCTCGAGGATATTTTTTGAGTGAATATTTCTCGAACAATTATAGTATAAATCGCAAATAAAAATATAAAAGAAGCCAATATGCCGATAAGTAAGGGCAATAAAGTATTATATTGAATAATATCTTGAAAATCTGCGCCACCTCCAAAAATATAAGGTCTGACATAATTGAATAAAGGATCTATAACCCACAAGCTTAGCGAATAGAAGAAAGTTCTTAAATAAAAATTTCTAAAGTTTGCAAAAATTATTATTAGTAAAGATAATAGGGATATTATAAAAGGGGTTACAGAGCCCATAATGGTAAAGATAGTCATGGATAAATTATTTATATTTTCTTCTGGAATTAATGTCCAAACTCTTCCAAATATGCAAGGTTCTATAAAGAAACTTGAATTTTCATAATTCAAAAAAAGAACACAAATTCTTTCTATATTGCCTCCATAATATACCGCAGTAAGTCCATGCCCCAAAAATTCATGAGTAAGGGTTCCAAAAATTAGTGCAAAGAGAAGGCATAAAATTATCCAAGAAGTATACTTTATCCAGCTCTCTTTTTTCATATTCTCTTTAATAGAATCTTTTATTTAAATCTATTCTTAACGCCCGTGCCAGGAATCGAACCTGGGGACCCAGTAAAGGGCTCAGCTTTCCAGGCTGATGCTATACCACTTAGCGACACGGGCTTTAATTCTTACAAAGAAATAGTAGTTTTAAACTTAATCCTTCCATATAACATAAAACAACTCGTTCTCCAACTCAAACATCTCAAACTTAAATTCCAACCTAGAAAGCATTCTTTCAACCCAGCCCCTATCCTTAAATTTCATTTTCTTTCCACCAAGAGAAGAAGTGGCAAAACTAACAACCATAAACTTACATTTGTCTGTAAGTTTAGTTATAATTGCCTCAGAATGCTTATGCCCATTTTTCTCAAGCACATCAACAAGTTTAAACATCAAACATAAATCGCATTTAGGAATTCTTTCAATTTCATTTATGTCTTGTAAATTAATTAGTTCAGCTTTTCCAATTATGTCTTCTTTCTCTATCTCAAAAAACTCATTAAGAAACTTATTATCATCTTCATTTATATCGTAAGCATAATATTTTGCCTTTCTGTCCAAATTCATATATGGAAAAGCAACAGGATTAAGTCCACAACCTAAATCTACAATTATATTGGGTTTATTTGTTATTTTAAGGATCTCAGAATAAGCTTCAGAGTAATTTCCAAGTCTTTCTTTAGTAGACTTATTTGTTTCAAGTATTTTGTCTATAACATCTAAATCCAGAGTATCATTCTTTAATTCTTCCATATATTGATTTCTTCTCTTATTTCCAAAAGAAAACTGAAAACTCCCATGAACACTATGAAGCATAGCTTTAATCTCCTTAAGTATAAATTTCTCTTTATACTCTTCAAACTTAGGATTTCTTTTAACATACTCCAAAACCTTTCCAAGAATAACGCTTTCAGAAATATTCTTGTATTTCTTACTTTGTTTTATTTTAAAAACAAGTTCCTTAATAGTCTCTTGCTTTTCATCATTTTCCATGAACTAGCAAGTAATTTTAGAATTATAAACCTAATCTTTCATCTCAATCTTAACCTGAACACTTCTTGGTATAGGAAGTTTCATTATAGAATGTAAAACTGCTTCATTAGCAGGTAAGTCAATTATTCTCTTGTGTATTCTCATCTCAAAATTATCAAAAGTAGCTGTTCCATTTCCACATGGGCTCTTTCTTGTTGTTATCTTGAATTTTTTAGTAGGCAATGGAATAGGCCCAGAAATATTTACTCCTGCACGCTTCGCTAAATCCCTTATTACTCCACAGACATTATTAAGTTCAGTAATGTCCAAGCTTCCAAGCTTTATTCTTACTTTAGCCATGTCTAACTCAGAAAAAATAGCTTTAAAAACCTTTTGAAAGGTTTAAAATTGCCAAAACATTTATAAGAGCAATAATAGCCTTTAACATATGGCAGAAGAAACTTCTAAAGACGAGCAGATAGGTTATCATAAAGGCGCAATTCAGACACTTGTAAATGAAAGAAATGAGCTAATAAGAATAGCCCAAGTAACAGAATCCTTAATAAAGGCGCATTTAGAGGAACTTAGAAAACTAGGAATTAATATTTCTGATCCTAAAAAAGAATAAAATTAAATATATAGCTTATTTTTAATATTCATGGCAAAAAAGAGCATATTATTTTTTCTTCTAATTATACTTATTCTAGCAATTATTTCTATTTATTATCCTCAACTTCAAAATCTCACAGGAAACGTAGTAAAATCAGATTATTACGACCAAGAAACAGCCCTATTAACAAGAGTAGTAGACGGAGATACTATAGAAGCAAAGGTAAATGGAGAACTCTGGAAAATCAGATTACTAGGAATAAATAATATGAAAGTATAAATTAGAAGGGAAATAAATACGCTAATTTAAACGAATTTGATTAGTAGAAATACAAAATTATCTATAGGAATACATTTTTTGAAGGAATGTTGATACCCCTAATCTATAACCAACAATTCGGATCTGAATCAAACAAAGAACCGGTTTTTAGCAAAGATGCACCCCTGCAACCCCCACAAAAAGGGTTATATTTGCAATTGCCACATTTACCCTTAAAATTTTTTCTATCTCTTAGCTTAATAAGTGTTTCATTTTCAAACCATATTTTTTCAAGAGGTTCATTAAATACATTTGCTAGTTTATATTTCAAGAAAGGGCAAGCAAAAACATTTCCAGCAGAATCAATATAAAGAGTACTAATTCCTGCAATACATCCCCCCATAATAGGTTTTTTTGGTAAACTTTCAAAGAATCTAATACGATCGTTATCTGTAATAAAAATCAAAGGATCAGAGCATCTAACTAATTTATTTATTTTTTTAATATCTGTTATTTTTTCAAGTGCCTCTTTTAATTCAATAGGATTTAGTTTTTCTTTTTTAAGATTTTTTGCGCCCCCAGTAAGAACCAGCCTATTAATTCCTAGAGAAACGTCCATATCTTTGGCAAAATTAGAAAGATTTTGTAATGCTGGAACTAACGATCTATGTAATGTGGCTTGAAGAGTAACATTAATTTCATTTTGTTTTAATAATTTTATAGTTTTTTCAAGTTGCTTTATATAATCTATTCGAAAAGTAGGTTTTTCTCCAGGAGGAGTATCTATACTTAATTGGACAAGATCGAAAATTTTAATCTTATCTATATTTTTATTATTAATCAAAAGCCCATTAGTCATAAGCACAACTTGGGGTATTTTTTTAGTTTTAGCATATCTTGCAAATTCAAATATTTCATTTATTAGTAAAGGTTCTCCTCCAGTAAATACTAATCTATAAATGCCCAAGTTAAAAAATTGATCAATAAGGTCATAAATCTTGGCAGGGTCTAAATCCCGGGGATTAGTTCTGTCTACATAACAATGTTTGCAATTGAGATTACATCTGTTCGTTATTTCAATCTCTGCAATATGTAAACCACTATTTAGTTTCATCTTTAAGATTATAAGTAATACAATAAGGATCTGCTTTAAATGCATCCCCCGACATCTTTAATGCCATTGCTCTGCATCCCCCGGTACAAAGATTAACTAATTTGCATTTTTGGCATTTATTTTCTTTAGGAATAAAATATCTAAATTTGTTCATAATCTCGGATTTTTGCCAAACCTCTAATAAATTATCTTTTATGCTATCCCCGCAAATAAACTCTTTGTTTTTAAAATAATTACAAGGGACAATTTTACCATCTGCAGTAATAACCATCTTGAATCTTCCAGCCATACAAAATGGAATCTTAACTTGATTTTCAAATTCGCCTAAGAAAAGAAGAGCATGATTCGGTTTTATTTTTACCCCCATATTTCTAATTTCTTTATATATTCTAAAAAATTCCAACCATTCTTCTTTAGACAAAAAAAGATTTGTAGCAGATTTTTCACAAGGAATCATATCTAGTAAATGAATTTCCATAAGTCCTTCTTTCTTTACAAATTTCGCTATTTCTAAACAATTCTTGTAATTAAGTTTAGTGATTACACAAGCTATTGAAATTTTTTCTTTTGGAAAATACTTTTTAAGGATCTCTAATGAATTAAAGGTTTTACTTAAAAGGTCCTTGCCCCCACGCAATTCATCTTGGCAAGTTAAGCTATCTATGTTTATATTAATTTTATCTACTTTTAATTTAGCTAATTCTTTTGCGTTATCCTCCGTTATCAATAAGGAATTTGTATTAAGATGAACTCCTATATTTTTTTCTTTAAGTTTTTCTATTAATTCAAGGAGTAATTTTGATCGGAGTAATGGCTCTCCTCCTGAAAATGAAACATAAAGCGGATTTAGTTCGTTTATAACTTTTGAAATTACTTTTCTCAGCGCATTATCCGAGAGTTCTTGTTTATCTAAAGAATTTGTTTTATTATAACAATAGATGCAGTTTAAATTGCATCTATTAGTAATATCTATTTGAACTTGTGCTGGTCTCACAAAAAGGTGATCAAATTCATTTAATTTGTTTTTATTTGCGATGTTAGATTCCATCTCTTAAAAGAAAGGATAAGCTATCTTATAAACTTATCAGTAAATTAATTTTTAAAAAATAAAATTAAAAATTTAATCACCATTAATTGCACAGCATTGGGTTAAAACTTCCTCAATAGAAAGTTTCCATTCATCTTTTTGGATTTGTTCTTCCATATTTATTCTAGGTATGGCTTATTTATAAATCTTTCCTAGCTACATAATACTGTCTACTTAGGTGTTCTTTTTTATCCCAGTATACCTTATTTTCACTTATTAATTCAACAAGATTTAAATTTGCTTCCCGTAGCATTTTACCAATTTCTTCCGAAGAGTAGCCCCTTTCGAGATGAGTTTCCCTAAAACTTCTTCCATTTTCATATTTAGCTTCTATATCTAATTGCCAAATATCTTCTGTTCCACTAAATTTAAATTTTGCAATTCCACCATTTATCTTAAATTCTCTTTCCGGATTTTTTTGGGACATCCAAACATGCTCTTTTGTGTTCATATCAAATATAAAATGGCCCCCCAAATTAAGACAATTTCTTACATTTCCAATCATTTTTTGAACATCTTCAGGATTAAGAACATAATTTATAGAATCATAAAAAGATACGACTAGATCATATTGTTGCGGTTGTGAAAAATTAGCCATGTCCCTATGAATAACTTGAAATCGATCTCCGTAGGGTTTTAATTTCTCTTGAGCTTGAACCAACATATCTGCGGACATATCTAATCCATATACCCTTGAAAAACCCATATCCAATAACATTTTAGATATTGCACCAGTGCCACAGGCTATGTCCAAAGCAATCCCCTTTTTAATTGAATTTTTTTTAATTAAATCTTTTAATAAGGATTCCCACCTCTCATATTTTGTTCCGCTCATAAGTTCATCATAAACTTTTGCAAAATCTTTATTATAGTTTGGTTGTTGTTGCATTTTTTAGAGTTTGTGAAAATCTGCAGAATCCACCACAGGTCATTTCCTCTGCATTTATATTACAATTATTACAGGCAGGATTATACTTTAAATATTTTCTTGTTTCAGAGGATAAGTGTTTAATTAGAGATTCGGGAGTATAATCTTCAATTGGTCGATATTTTGAAGAACGATCCATAACACAAGGAAATAACTCTCCAAAAGCATTTACTGATATTCTCTTTCTTATTCCACAACCATAATATTTAGATTCAGGAATAGTTTTCTTTGTTGCTATAAACCCATTTTTTGCAGAAGGGTGAGTGAGATAATCTTTTAATAATTCATGTATTTTTACAGAGTTTAGACAATTAAGTATGGCCCCCCCTGTCCTTATTACTGGTCTCAAATGAAGTTTTGCATCATATTCTGAGGCAAAATCCAGTAATTGAGGGATATCGCGATAATTATGTTCTCCAATAGTTGTAATAAAATAAAAAGGTATATTTGAACCTTGGAATCTTTTTAATCCTGAGACTATATTTTCGAATAAGTTTTCTTTTGCTCTTATCCTGTCATGATTTTTTCCAAATCCATCTATGCTTAGTGCAATACCTTCACCTTCTTTTAAAACCTCAACCATGGAATCATTACAATCCTTTAAATTTCCCCCATTAGTCACTAAATAGAAATTCCTTCCATTACCTTTAATTCTTTTTAATATCTCTGCTAAGTCTGATCTAAGCAAGGGCTCACCACCCGTAATTTCAAAAAGCATAAGACCCAATTTAGACAGATGATCTATTCGGTTAATTAGATCCTCAATTTTTGGAACCCCCCTATTTAAGTCTAATTTATGGTAGCAATGAGCGCATCCGCAATCACATTCAGAAGTTACCTCCAATAGAACTTGTGTTGGAAGTCCAACATGATTTACTGAAAAATAATTTGGCTCATTTTCATTATGATTAGATAAGCCAATTACACCAGTCTCATTGAGTAATGCAATATTTTCAAGATTTATATTTGATAATTGCCTTGTTTTTATATTTTCTATAGTAGACTTGTCTGTCCACATAAATGAGGAATATAATCCCGGGGAAGTAATTACCCCCCCGTAAGGCTCAATTCTGAGGATAGTTCTATTTGAAACTTGTAGTTCATTTAAATTTAAAGCTTTGGCCTCATCTTGAAGTTGAGCAATATTTAGTTTTTTTGGAGAAGATTTGCAAGGAACTCCAAGGTGATGAAGATTTAGAATAGTCATTGTGAAGTAAGTTTATTTATTTCTGCATATGAAAAATCATCAGAAACCTCTAGTTTGTTCATTCTAGAAATAGCTTCTTCCCTTCCTATAATTCCCCATCTTACTCTTTCTGAAAAATATTCTAATACTACTGGAGTATCTTTTACTACAGTTTCAAAATTATGAAACTTTCCAGCAGTCATATTTTTTAATATTGCACCTGGAAGAAGACAGTCCGTATCATATCCCCCGCAACCAGGATCTATCCATGGAATATTATTTTTTTTAACATATTCTCTATTTTTAGTTTTGCCTAATCCAAATGCTACGCCCCCCCTTAGGACGATAAATTCCGGTTTTTCCCAAAATATTGAAAATCTATTCAAGGATTTATTAAATTTTGGAGTATCTCCTCCCGTAATTAAAATGTTATCTTGTTCTTTATCCAATATTTTTCTATAAGCTGAATCTATAATCCTGTTACATGTTTTTCCACAAGGTAGTACTCCCCCCCTATAGCAATTTGCATAAATATCAAAGTTTCTATGCCCATCAGCATTAGCTTCATTAGTTATATCTATTAATCTATGTTGACTTTCAAGTCCTTCAAATCTAATTATAGACTCTATATTGGCCATAGTTATTTCTCCCTTAAATCCGTGGTCTATTGTGAATAAAGCCAAGTCTATGTTTCTATTTCTGCATTCTTTATTAAGAAGATTAAGCACTACAGTACTATCTAAGCCACCAGAATAAGCAAATACTATTTTTTTTCTTTTTTCTAAAAATTGCTCTAGTTCTTCTACGAAGATATTATCTTTTTGACCATATCTTTCAAAAAAAGGATCATTTTCTAAGGAATAGCAAGAATTACACATACCCTTATCAGTTCTAATTGGTAATGCTGTTTGTGGAACAAATTTTGCAAAGCTTTCTTCTAAAGGAATTACACATTTCTTGCAAAGTCCCATATTATATCTATTTTTACATTATTTATAAATGTTCCCAATGTAACTACTTTTAAGAGGGAGCAGGTTTCTATTAAAGTAATTTTTATTTATCACTTTAGGTAAATTAATAAAGTTAGATTCTAACTAGTTATTATGAAACACAAGATTCAAGTTTTAGTAATTCATGGGGGGATGACCTTTAAAAATAGAAAAGATTATTTAAGTTATTTAAAGAATCGAAAGATAAATATCCACAAAAAAACAAGTTGGACTATTGATTATTTAGGAAAAAAATTAGGAAAAAAATTTGAGATAATTAAACCAATTATGCCTCTTAAAGAAAATGCTAAATATCTTGATTGGAAAGTTGATTTTGAAAGATATTTTCCCTATCTGAGGGATGATATAATTTTAATTGGTTGTTCATTGGGAGGTATTTTTTTAGCTAAATATTTATCAGAAAATAGATTTCCAAGAAGAATAATCTCTACTTATTTTATTTGTACTCCATTCGATAATACTCTACCCGGAGAAGATTTAGTAGGTGGATTTAAACTCAAATCCGATCTTTCTATGATTGAAAAAAATTCTAAAATTCTAAACTTGTTATTTTCAAAAAATGATAATGTTGTTCCATTAGATCATGCAGAAAAATTTAAGAAAAAACTAAAAAATGCTAATTTAATAATTTATAAGAATAAAAATGGTCACTTTAATATTTCAAAATTTCCAGAAATAGTTAAAATGATTTTGAAAGAAACAAATGCGAAAGAGTTACAAAAAATGAAGTCCTACAATGATCCTTAAATCTCCATTTAAAATATCAATATTATGAACAAACGAATCCTCACCTTCTGCCTAGTAATCCTCCTCTTAGCCCTCATCTCAATCTACTATCCAAAACTTACAGGCGAATCAGTAAAAACACAAGACTACTATCCTACTGAACAAGCAACTCTAACAAGAGTAGTAGACGGCGACACCATCGAAGCTCTAGTAAATAATGAAACATGGAAAATACGCCTGCTTGGCAATATCAGATAATTATATCTTCTATTTCATAAATCTTTTTTAAGGCATTTTTTATTGTCCTTAAATGGGATATTATGAAGTTAATCCTCCTCCGAGATGGGATTTTTTTACGCAAGATAAAGATTTAGCAAGAGAAGTTGCAGTCTATGTAGATTCAACTCCATTTGAAGTAGATTATTGTTCTGAAACCACTGTTTATTGTGTTCCAGATATTTACCCAAAAGAACTGCTTGGTTACAAACTTAATTTTTTTGGCAGGCCCTGTTCTTTTTCTCTTATTCAAGTTATGGATTCTGCTCCAATTGAAAAAGAATCTGCTTTTCATTGTAATTTAGATGAAGAGCTAGAGTCGGATTCTTAAAAT
>Ga0172375_10007604_pt1 | contig 14800 bp, 17 predicted proteins | sample LakKiv1m_FD_114537 | JGI IMG/M metagenome (GOLD analysis project Ga0172375, IMG submission 114537) | Freshwater microbial communities from Kabuno Bay, South-Kivu, Congo - kab_092012_11.1m | ecosystem: Environmental > Aquatic > Freshwater > Lake | place: Democratic Republic of the Congo... | reverse complement strand
CACTGTTTATCAGTCAAATATATTGCTCGGCTCATAGGTCGTTGCCCTCCTATGAACCTTTATCGGCAAATTACTTAGGATGCCTTATGAAACCGCTTCTAATCACTTAAGTTCTGAAAATTCTTGCTTTTTATTGCATCCTGAGGAGCTTTGGCGACGAAGGATCTTGTTTCAAGATCCTTCACTCAGGCTTTTTGGCCAAAAATCTTTTTTCATTGCGACAACCTTGTTGTTGGTCGCAGGTAGCAAAAAAAGGTTTTTGCCCGGCACTAGCTCCCACCAAAATCGTGGTCGCGTCGCCGTTGATGAAAGTAGATTTGCCGAATAAACTTCTTGATGCATTGCAAAACTTGCGTCCGGCTATTTAATCAATCACTTAGGTAATGATTTAATCTTTCGGGCCGGATTCCCCGCATAAATCCCCGGTTCCAGGATATCCTTCGTCACCACCGATCCCGCCCCAATCACCACGTGATCCGTAATCTTAACCGGCATAATCGTCGCATTAGTCCCCACGGAAACATGATGCCCAAGTACCGTTGGTTTCCAAGCTTCTTTTTCCCGGGCAGGGCCGCCGGATGCAAATGTATCGTTGATAAACATCGCCCCGTGGGAAATAAAACAGTCGTCGCCGATCGACACCAGTTCACAAATGAACGCGTGCGATTGAATGCGGCAACGTTTCCCAATCACAGCGCCCTTCTGAATTTCAACGAAAGGACCGATAAAACAATCGTCCCCAATCCGGCACTCGTATAAGTTAACCGGATCAATCACCAAAACGTTTTGCCCAAATTCAACGTCACGGATTTTCACAGTTTTAAGCGTTGGAGAACTCATCGGTATAAAACCTCCTTTTCAGAAACTCATTCTTTTGAAACCAAATGTATTCTACTCTATGACACGAACCGGAGGAAAATGAAAATTGCACCGTAAAACAAGCGAACCATTTTCTATGGTAAAATATCGTTTGTCGTTCGGACAGAGATAAAATGGCCTGAGAAAGTGCATAAGCCTTGAAGTTCATTCAAGGGGAAAATTGCTGAACGAGCCAACGTAATTTTTCCCTGAAATTCATTGCGGAAACCAAATCGATATAAAAAAGGGAGAAACCATGAGCTCTATTTTCACCCGAATCCTCAAAGGAGAAATCCCCTGCTATAAGATTCTGGAAGATGAGAAATATTTCGCCTTCCTCGAAATGAAACCGATTCATCCGGGACATACGCTGGTCATCCCAAAACAGGAAGTTGATTATATTTTTGATCTGGAAGATGATCTGCTAGCGGGTCTTATGACTTTTTCCAAGAAAGTCGCGAAAGCCATCCAAAAAGCCTTTCCCTGCCAAAAAATCGGAATCATGGTTTACGGAATGGAAGTCCGGCATGCCCATGTCCACTTGATCCCTATCCTAGGAACCCCGGGCGAATTCAATTTCCTCAACGCACAGAAGACAACTCCGGAAGAACTCGCCTCAGCCGCAGAAAAAATCCGGGCAAGCTTCTGAAATTCACGCCATAGAAAAAAGTTCCCTCTTAAATCGCTGAAAAATTTGGATAGTCGCGCAGAGCGAATAGGCTTAGGTCCGTTGAAAGACTTGGGCGAATCTTGAGAGGGGTGGCCTTGATCCGTTCCAGAGAAGGAAATTGTGCTCCAGAGGGCATGCTTGCTGAAGCGTATTATTTTTAAAAAATTGCTTTCAGGTCGCAATTTTTTAAAAATACTAACGAGGACGAAGGATGCGAGTCCAGGGCGCCGCCCTAGCAGCCTTCGCCCGCAGTGTAGCGGAAGCAAGCACGTCCTCTGCGGGACATTTAGAAAATCACACAGGCTCCAAAAAAAAGCTGCGCAGGGCAAGTTTTATTTCGAGGAATCCACTTTAATCCGGAGAATCAAATCCCCTTCATGCTGGCAAGCCGGACAGAGATGCCCTTGCCTCGTGAGACGAAGCTTCTGCCCCGGCTGAGTACGCGGTGGAATAGAAACGGATAAAGTCTTTCCCTCCGGCATGCGAAAAGTCACCTTCCCGCCCTTTTCGGCTTTCTCCTTCGAGATATTCAAATCGACCAGAATATCGACTTTGGGCTGACTGCTTTGACAGCCCGCGCTCGGATCGCACCCTTGAGAATAAAATTCGTACCGGGGACTTCCGGAACGGTGGCCTGCCCGGGATCCACGTCCGCCCGTCCCGGCCGAAAAGCCTCCGAACAGGTCTTCAAAAACATCTCCGAAAGCAGAATACTGCTGTCCTCCGCCTCTTCGAGAACCTCCGCCGAACTGACGCAGCAATTCCTCGAAATCAAATCCCCTTGCGCCCGCAAAATCCTGAGGCGAAGCGCCTCCGAATCTCCGGAACTGATCGTATTCGGCGCGACGCTTTTCATCACTCAGCACATAATACGCTTCTGAAACTTCCTTGAACTTCGTTTCCGATTCCTTCACATTGTTGGGATTTTTGTCCGGGTGATATTTCACGGCAAGCTTGCGATACGCTTTTTTAATTTCTTCGGCGGAAGCTTTCTCACTCACGCCAAGCACTTCATAATAATTTCTCTTCGCCATAAAGTCCTCTTCTTTCCCTCTTTTTATGAACCCATAATTTCTTCGGACTTCGCTTCCTCGCCGCCGACAATCATCACTTTCGTGCCGATCGGCACCCACTGAAAAAGCTCTTCCACATCTTTATTTAAAAGCCGGACGCATCCGTGCGATACCGCTTTCCCGATATTGCCGGGGCGTTTAGTGCCGTGAATCCCGTATCCTTTCACGTCAAGCCCCATCCAACGGCTACCGAGAAGATTTTCCGGGCTGTTGGGGGGATACTGCTGATTCAAGCGGTACCAGATCGGATTCACGACTTTATTCACAATCGTAAATTCCCCCTCAGGCGTATCCGTCCCTTCCTTGCCGATTGAAACCGGATACGATTTTAATTCCTCCCCGTCGCGCATCCAGAAAAGTTTCTTTTCGTCTTTGTCCACCACCAGCGCATAAGGAAAAACGGGAAGCCTGATATTCAGTCCTGCGACCAAAGGCTTATTCCCATTCGCCCGCCGCAGCCATTCTTCACTGATGCAATGCATTCGCGACAGTTTTTGATAGGAATCCCCTTTTTGAATTTCGTAAGCATTATAGTAAAAACCTGCTTCCGGGACGAGCAAGTCCCGGAATTTTAATTCCGTATTCAGGTTTTCCCTCGCCCTCCCCGCTTTCTTGAACATCCGGAGTTTTTCATACAGTGCGACAAGCCCTTCCCGGGCCTTGATCCGTTCATCCACCGAGGGGCTTTCCGCGGCTTTCAGATATTGGATTTCGGACTTATCCCATTGGCCTTTCGCCATTAGTTCGGCACCCAGCTTCAGGAAAGAGCGGTAAGAATCTCCCCCTGCGTTCGCAGCGCAGACAGACTTTAGACAGGTAAAAACAATAAAAAACATTAGTGCCAGTGATGTCATTCGCATGGGTTATTTATCGGCAAGAAGTAGAATAGCTTTTGCTTCGAATAGGAGGGAAAAACACTCAACTTTTTCGAAATAATCCCCTCAAAAAACCCGCCAAAATGAGAATCGCAAACAAGGGAAGAAAGAAATACAGAAAGGCGACAAAAAAGAATAGAAACAGCAAAAATCCAAGCGCAAGAGTTCCCAATAACGCAATCGCAGGCCAAACGGCCGAGCTGTTCTTAGAGGCATGAATCTCCTCAAGAGTTTCATAATCGTAAATCATCCCTTCTCCCCGGTAAGAAGGGGGCGATTCTTCCTCGCTTAAATCCGATTTATCTTGTTCCTCTTCCATCATCTCACCTTTCCAAGTCATCCCTTGCAGCGAATGCCTTCCTTCTCGAAAATCGAACGGATCTGTTCCCGTTTATCTCCCTGAATTTCAATCACCCCGCCTTCGGAAGTCATCCGGTAAGTCCCGCCGGAACCGCATTTCGTCTTCAATCGTTTCGCCAACTCGGCGACAAACGTCTCATGCTTGGGAAGCCGCTCGATCACCGTCACCGTCTTCCCTCCCCTCCCCGCCCGTTCCATACGAAGGACCGGAGAAATCAACAAGCTTTTATTTGACACCGACTTTCCTTGATGCATTCAGAATTAGAAATCAGCCTATTTTTAGCGACTGCTCATACTGATCAAGCACTTCATTCACTTCCCCCTGCATTCGAATCTTGCCTTCCTCCAGCCATATCGCCGTCCTGCAATGCCGTCTTAGAAATTCATGATCGTGCGAAGTCATAATGATTGTCCGTCCAGAAAAAGAATCGCTTTTCAATCGCTCCTCAAATTTCATGCTAAACCCAAGGTCTACCGCAGACAAACTTTCATCAAAAATAAGAAAATTATTCTGCGATTCAAAGAAAATCGCCAAAACAAGCCTCTGCCTCTGTCCGCTGGACAAATCCTTCATGGGGCAAAATTTCAAGTTTTCAAGCTCTGAATAACTCAGCACGGCGTCCAGCCTCCGGTCAAGATAACTTCGATTGATCCCGTAAATACTTCCCAGCAAATACACATTATCAATTACCGACAAATCGGGGAAAACTCCCGCCATCGATCTAAATAAAGTAGACGGTTTATGTCTTATATCAAGAGTGCCGCTTGTACAAGCGTAAATGCCGGATAATATCCGCAATAATGTAGTTTTCCCCGAACCATTCTTCCCGATAAGAGCGATCCGATCTCCTTGAAAAACCTCAAAAGTCAGACCCCGGAGCACCCAATACTCCGCTTTTAACGGCTCCTTTTGGGCCAGAGTCTTCAAAACTTCCAGTGAAGTTTTCTTTCTTAATAAGATATGAAATCGCTTAGAAAGATTGACTACTTGGATAAGAATATCGCTCATATCTTTTCCACAATCGCATTTTCAAGAAGCACAAATGCTGAATATCCAACAATGAAGAAAATCCCTCCAATAGCAAGACTGTGAAAATACGAAAAAAAACTCATATTCCCCATCAGAATTCCCCGAAATGAAACCAAAAACGGAGTTAAAGGATTTAAATAATAGACAAGTGCTTTCCCCCACAAAGACAAATCATTCAGTGAATAGAAAATAGGTGTCGCAAAGAAAAAAAGTCTCGAAGCCAGAGCCCATAAGTGTTCAATATCTCTGGCAAAACAGAACAAAGCGCTCAAAATAAATCCCGTCCCGAGCAACAACCCGGAATAAGCAAGAAGAAGAGGGATCGCCCACAAAACAGCCTGCCAATTCAAAAACCCGTAAAATACGCTGATCACACCGCAAAAGAGAAACTCGATCAGAAATTTATACATACTCATTGAAAAATTGGCCAAAACCAGGATCTCCCGGGGAACCGCGGAATTTAAAGCCAATTCACGATTCGAGAAGAAAACTCTGAGAAGGCTCGTGGTGACGGTCACAAAAAAATTAATCAAAACAATCCCGGTTAACAAATAAAGCGGATAGGCGTTAATATCAACACCAAACCGGCTCCGAAAGATAAAATACAAAACCGCCAGCATCCCAATTGGGCCAATTAAGCTCCACAAGCTTCCCAAGATCAAGTTATCTTCCATCAGCTTGAAATTGACACGAATCAGCTCACGCAACACATCCCAATGGTAGCGGGAGAACAGAATCGTTCTCTTGACTTTTAACTTACGAAACAATACCGAAATCATTCCAGATGTTTCCTCGACTTTTACTTCCTAATATTCATCGTAATATTAGCTTCCAAGAAGATTATCTTAGCCACTCCAAGGTTTTCGAATCCTTGACGCAATTTCATAAATTCTTTTCGAAGCCCGCTGCAAAAACAAACTACGCGGAAAAACTTCTCCCATTGTCAAAAATTTCCGAGCTTCCTGCATACGGAGATAATATTTGCAACTTGCACAAGGAATATCCTCACGCAAAGGCACTTCCCCCAGAAGCATCTTTCTCGCATAGTTAATTTTGGGAGAATTATAACAAAACTCATAGCCATCTCGAAATACATTGCCTTCGAACTCTTTCCATATGTTATCGCAACATCCCAAAAGCTTCCCGTCCCAATTAATGCGAGGATAGCGCCACAAAGAATAGCAGATATAACGCATATATTCATACCCCACGACCTTGGCATATTCTTCTCGTGTAACGGCAGGCCAACCGGTTTGCCTCATGACAAAGGCCTTGTCTCTGACTGGAGAATAATTTGAATTCCAAGCCAATTTCGGAGAAAATGCCATATTGAGTTCATTTGCCATTTTGCGGGCCAGAGGGAGTTCTTGTTCATTGTGTCCAAACACAACAAACTGCCATTTCAGCTTTGGGAATTCCGAGCGATATTGTTTCTTGTACACATTAATCGCGCAGACATTTTCAATGACTTTATTAAAATCTCCTCCAACACGATATTTTTTGTAAGTTTCCGGAGTTGCTCCATCAATCGAGCATAAAATACGCTTGACTCGAAATTTAACCACCCCCTCAAGGGTCCCCGCCGGCAGATTGTTCAGATTAGTACCGCCAGGAATGATAAGATCGATATTTTTCTCATGAGAAAAACTCATAATCTCCGTGAATTCAGGATTCAAAAAAATTTCCCCCCGGTTTTCCAGATAAACCCTTTTGATCTCCCTATTGTCATCTATTATCTTTTTGTAATTTTCAAACCGAAGGTACCCATCCCCGACGACACCCCCATGCCTCCCTAAAACCCGGGGGCAATCAGGACAGCGCAATTGACAGCGCGTACATCCATCAATGCTAATTTCATTAAAAACATTCACCTTTTTTCTAAAATTCCCACCAAGATTCATTCTCATATATTCAAGCTGACATGCCTTTTTCTCTCAAAGCTTTGTTAAATAAATACGGATCATAAACGCATCTGGGACACGCGCAAAATTCGTAAGGACAGACCATTAAATCATCGTTGAATTTTATCCCCTTCTCCAGGCTACCGATTCTCCTCATATCTCTACGGTGACAAGGGGTAACATCTCCATTCTCCCAGCAAAAAGCGAAATTATATCCCGCATTACAGATTTCCCCTCTATGCGGCAAAGTAAACAAAGAGATATCAGAAAGGCTGAATGCTTCTATTTCTTCTTTTGTATAGGCCTGCGGATATTTCCGCCCCTGATAAACACCTCTGAAAGAGGTAAAAACCATTGACACTTTAGCTTCACGAAAAATCTCCCGATAATGATTAACTCTATTGAGAAGCGGCGGATAAGCCACTGCCTTCACTGAAACATTGAACCCTTTTCGCTTTAGAATGGAAAGGTTTTTTATATATTTCGATAAATATTGACGCCTTTCAAGTTCGAAGGCATGAAACGAAGCTAAAACGGCCACCACTCTTTTAGGCGATATTCGCTCAGAAAAATCTTCAATGTTTGGCAGAGTCAAATTAGTGTTAATCGAAATGTAATGCCGTTTAGTTAAACTTTCAAGGATCTCCATCAAATTAGGGCTAAGGAAAGGTTCTCCGCCCGTAACAATAACATGGAATATCCTATCCGTCTCATTAAGGGATTTAACTAATTTCGAACTTACTCCCATTGCAGTTCGGTCAATCTTCCAGTTCGAAATACTAGTACAATAAGCGCAACTCAGATTGCAATCCAACGTAACAAACCAATCAAGACTGGCCGAATACTTAAACTGTTCAGGCTTGAATCGGAAAAATCTTTTTGCGGCAAGCCAACCTGTAAAGTTTAGAAAGAAGGGTTTTAGGCGCATAGCAAGCATTTATCATCCCTTTTATGTCTATACGCATATTCCCTGTACTGGGATCCTAACAACCCCGTTAAAATTCCGGCAGCCCGAGCAAGTCTACATAAAACCCAAACAAAATAACTTTTGGAATGATTAAGATGAAAGAAAAAACACAAAATCCTCTTCACACTAATAATGACCTCCCCTACCGCCTCCAGTCCAAAAAACATCCGCTCACAGAGATGGCTACCAGGATTTAATTCACGCCAGTGCAAACCCAAGACATTCCCGTGGCGATACCTTCTTTGCACAATCCATCTGGCAGAAACCCTTTCCTGGCTAACCCATTCGTAAACCAAAGCATCATCAGCCCAAACCATTTTCCATCCATTCAAATGCAATCTTTTTGATAGCAGCAAATCACTCCCCCCCGTTAATGCAAATTTCTCATTAAACCGAATTTTTTCTCGCATAACGCGCGGATACTTTATTAACATATTCCCGGTGTAAATATTAAAAATACTCTCACCAGTTTGGAATCGCTTTAATTCAAAGAATTTCCCCTTAACAACCCAATCCGGAGGAAAAGAAACAAAAAGAGGTGAAACGGGTCCGGCGACAATATCCGCATCACACGTTGCCTGAACAAACAACAGCTCATCCAGCCAACGATCAGAAGCTTCCTCATCATCATCAATAAACACCAAAAAATCAGTATCAGTTGCCACCATTTCAAGTACTCGGTTTCGGGCAAACGGAATCCCCTTTTGCATTTCCTTGTAATAAGCCAGGCTCCTTCCTTTAAAAAAATCGCTGCAGACACTTTCCGTAATTGCAGACGGCTTATTATCAACCACAATCCAATCGATAATAGGTTTCGCGCTTTTTTTAAAGGTTTGTTTGTCTAGGGAATGCAGCACACGCCGCAATCCATTCGGACGACCACATGTGCAAACGCCTACCGCAACTCTCATACTACCCCTCTCAAACATGACGTTTTCTATTGGCCCGCGCAGAGCAGCCCCTCAAGTCTTTCCATTTCCTGATACCCCAGAGATCAGCGCTAATTCAGCAGTTCCCCCGGAAAAAATCCAAAAATTCACCCTTCCCGTTCAGGACTCCCAAGCGTCAATCACAAAACCAGCCCTAATTTTCATCCATCCGTCCCAAAACACATAACATTCTCAAAGTTTCCCGAATCATTCTTTCCTCTGAAAAATGTTTAACATGCGTTCGAGCGCATTCGGCCATCTGTCGCATTTCAGCGGTGTGGGTAAGCGCCCATTCCAACGCATCCAACAATGCCCCCGCCTTTCCTGCAGTAAAAAGAAGACCATGCGCTTTGGATTTCAAAATCTCCGGAATCCCGCCAGCATCCGAAGCAATAATGGGAAGCCCTGAAGCCATGGCCTCCAAAAGCGCAAACGGATGCTCGTCAAAATGCGAAGGGAAGAGAAAAAAGTCCGCGCTAATCAGCCAACCATACACATCATTGCTATATCCGGGGAGAAAAAAATTCCCCTCCAATCCGGTTTCCACTATTCTTTCGGCCAAGCTGCTTGCCTGACTTCCACTTCCGATCCACGCAAATTTCAAGTTCGGGAATTGACTCAAAACCTTCGGAATAATTTCAAACAAATCCCAGCACCCCTTACCTATTTCCAGCCTTGCGACCGTAAGGAATAAAAGATCCTTTTCGGAAAAACCGTGTTTTTTCCGCATTTGGATACGCGCATTATGCCGGTCATCGAAAGCAAGCGATTCGACCCCGGTTTTAATACCATTGCCGACTTGAAAAGTTTCTTTCAATGGGACGCGAAAAGTTTCACATATTTTCCCGCGGGTATTTTGAGAAACAGCCCCCCAAAGCTGCCTCCGGGACCGGATCCATGAATAAGCAACTGTTTTCCACTTAGACAAGGAAATATTGCAATCCGGCCATGAAACAAAAAGAACCATGGCGGGAACATTCAAAATTGCGCAAGTTAAAACGCCCCCCAGACATTTAAACGGAAAAGTCCTGATAATTTCAACAACATCCGGCCGGATTTTTAATAACACCCAAATAGTGCGAAAGCAATTAAGGAAAAGTGCCGCAATATTCCAAAAGCTGCCGCCACAATCTTCAAATGTCGAAAGTTGTGCAAATCTTACGCTGCGGACATTGCAGTCGTGTATCAGAGAAGCAGTCCCTTCTGTGCGCGGGAAAGCGGCCCAAACTTCATGCCCTTGCCCCTTAAGCCCTGAAGAGATTGTCAGCAGATACTCTTCTGCCCCACCGCGGGCTCTGGAAGGACTAATAATTAATATTCGCATCAAGAAACGGTTGTTTTACCCAATTGCACAGATAATCGCCGCATGCACTTTACCCCCGCGAAATGATCACATCATTCTGGCTGCATCCGATCTGAAGCCTTCCGATATTCTTCTGCAGAAAGGCCTACTAACGCAGTAAGCATTCCCATGTTATAGCAAATAGCTTGCAGGGACTTCAAAAACGAATATTTTTTCGAAAACGAGCTCAAAAAAAGTCTTATCGCACAAGTGACAATCCCTTTAATCGAGGCGGGAAAATAACGTGTTCGTATTAAATCGCCCTCTTCAAAATCACGCAAGACTCGAATACGCCCATTGCCAAGATAATATCCACGCCTGCAAAACCATTTGATTGTAGCCCTCTCCTTGGGGATGCAGTCATAGACAATAGCGTCATCCGCCCAGATTATTTTCCATCCCAACCTATACCCACTCATAAAAAACTTAGTGTCTTCCCTCCCGGTTAAAGCATATTTTACATCAAAAAGAAGTCCGCTTTTCTTAACACATGACAAACGAATCAGAACGTTATTTGTCGCTGCAAATTCGAGAAAAGTTCCCGTTGGATAACGTGTCCTGTCATAAAAACTTTCCTTAAGAATGCCCGTTGAAACATCCTCTTCAAATCGCCCTAATACAGGGCCGCCAACGACATCTGCATTGTATAATTCTTGCACATACAATAGCTCATCCAGCCAAACGGCACTAGGTTCTTCATCATCATCAATAAAAGCGATAAAGTCAGCGAAATCCCGGACAGTCAAAAAAACCTTGTTCCTTGCATGAGAAATCCCACGCTGAAATTCGATTTCATAATCTATTACCCAGCGGCCAGATGCTCTCATTTCATCACAAACCATTTTAGTTGCTTCGCTTCCTTCATTATCCACAACAATAATCCTGATATCAGGAACGGGAACTTTTGAAAAAATCAGGCGGTCAAGCCCCTTCAGTAAGCGTTTTAATCTTTTGGGCCTTTTGTACGTACATACACCTATCACTATTTTCATTTTTTTATTCACAGGATTATCTATCCGACTCTCCCCAAAACAAGTAATTATCAGGATGCATCCTCCTATATATTCCTATTATAAGCTGCCGCCCAAATCCCCAAGGAAATCTCAAGCAAAGCATCACGAAAGCCAAACGCAGTTTGCCAAAAAGTTTTCTTTCCTTGCCATAGGCGTCTTGGAAGAAGCGACTCGCACATCTATCATGCTTAATGAGAGCCATCATACCTAACTCGATATTCAGTTGTTTATAAGCAAACGCATCCGCGAGAAACAAATCTTTATATTTTTCAGATAACCGCATTGTTCCTTCAAACTTTCGATCCACGCCAAACGAGATCTGATCTTCCCTCATGACATAATGACGAGTTAAAAAAGCCGGGCAGTAATATCCGCTCCCCTGCGAAGTAATCCGTATCCAAAAATCAAAATCTTGACGGGCAAAAGCTTCTTCATCAAATCCATTAATCCTGATGATAGAATCTTTAATAACAGTAAAATCATTTGTTAACCCTCTATACCGAAGAACATTATCTTGAGTAATTGCACATTCCTTTTCAGGAGATGCATATAGCTTCTGCTGAGCTGAATCGCGGATAAACACAGTCCCCATGGAAACAATGATATAGTTTTTATTATTTTCCAAAAAACACACTTCGGTTTCCAACTTTCGGGGCAACCATTCATCATCGCTATCAAGAAACGATAAGTAGCCCCCCCGAGATTCTCTCATGCCAAAATTTCTTGCAGCACTCGCTCCTTTATTCTTTTCCATTTTAAAATATCTGATCCTTGAGTCCTTAAAGCAAGAAACGACTTCTTGGGTATTATCGTTAGACCCATCGTCAACGATCAGAAGTTCAAAGCACTGATAGCTCTGGGAGAGGACACTCCCCACTGCTCGCGCCAATAGTTGAGCACGGTTATATGTTGGTATGATAATACTGACCAGAGGAAGCTTCATATCCATTAATTACCTCCATCCCCATCATGAATGGAACGATTGTTGTCAAACGATTTGTCCTTTAGTAACTTCCAACTGGCTCTCATAAATTCTGACTTCCATCTCGCCAAGCTATATTGTTCGATGATAAGCTGCCGAGCCGCAGATCCCAAGTCTTCGCGCATTTTTTTATTATGGATCATCATAATTATCTTATCAGCAAATTGATCGACATCATTAGCCACTAATACATTTCGTCCATCAACCGCCCCCTCGATTCCCCACAATCCCTCAGAAGTCGTTATAACTGCCTTGCCCATGCTCATCGCAAGTAATATTCTGGAACGAATACCAATCCTTATTTTGCTCCAATTCAGGAAAATAGCCGCCCGTGTGAAATAAGGTCGCAGGTCCTCAACGTAACCTGTAACAACATTCAACGGATCCTGCGACAGCCGGGAAACATCCGGCGTCGGATCCATGCCGACTACAAAGAATTTCAAATGCGGCACCGTTTTTCTTACTTTTGGTAAAATTTCCGTGGCTATAATTTTCACTCCCGACACATTATGATCAGCATGCATTTTCCCGAGGCACATTACGGAAGCCTTCTCAACGTTGTCTGAGGTCGCGCTAAAATACTCATGATCAATACCTACATGGGATATTAAGATGTCGGGTGGTTCCGCTAAAACATGACGCTGAAGCCATTCCTTGTCTTTCAGTGAAAACACGATTCCCATATCAATATTCCGAAAAATCAATTGTTCCCATTTTTTAGCTTTCCATAAGGCCAATTTAGTTCGGATTTTTTTCTGAACATCACCGCTCCAATAGATACCGCCGCTCAAGCTTTCGCCATAATATAAAATCCGAGGAGTTTTTCTGGGAATAACATCAAAGTGAGTAAAACAAAACGTGTCTTGAAAATAAATCAGATCGGGCGAAATTTCAAAGAAAATTCCCCTTAACACTTTTTCAAAAAGATGACTCCCGCAGAAGAAAAACTGAGCGGAATAGATCCAAACCATTTTTCTTGTCCGGATCATGACGCGAATCAGATGAATGATGCCACGCAACCATAAAAGGAGGGAATAGTCTCTTCGCCGTAATTTGGGTTCCCAATACACTTTTTCTACTACCGGGTACACAATGACATGCAAATACCGATCCCGAATAGTATCGCGTAATAAACAGGCATCCGTTTCATTTTTTACGCGCACGACAAGAAACACTTCAAATGCTTCAGAATAGACCTGCAATGTCTGCATCAAGGGAGAATCCAACAAACCATCAATTGGGTGCCGGAAAGGCAGATAAGAGAGGATAAGTACTTTTAAGCGCGGCATAAATTATGTTAAGGGAAATACACTCCTGAATTCTCTATTCTGTTCCCCATTAACGGATAGGAATTTTCAAGTTAGTATTGACTCCGGTAAAAGGAAGTCAATATGATGCAACATTAACAATGGACAAGCAAAAGTGGGTCCAAAAATACTCTCAAGATTTTTTTACTCTTCCTCAATAACCTTATATTGCTCGCACGAAACGCCCAGAAAACCAGCTATTCGTCCAAGGCCAAAAACAATATAACTGATACCTCGTGCAAATGCAACTCGATCCATTGAAAGTAATTTAAATATCAACAGTGTTCCATGCCCAATCCACTTAAAAATTCCAAAGCCACACAGAAAAATATGATAACAAGAGTGTTTTAAATAGATATGCGGATTGGCGGAGACGGAAAGAATTCCCCAAATAAACCAGCGCTTCCAGAGCCATTTTAAATTCGAACGTTCTTTGGGCATCCACGCATAAACAACAGCTTCGGATGCTCCGACAATTTTAAATCCGGACATTGAAATTCGCATAAAGAAGTCATAGTCTCCACCACCAGTCAATGAAAATTTCTCATTAAAACGAAAACCGTATTTCTTAATTAAATCGCAGCAAATCAGTGAGTTGCCAGTGCGGGCAGACATGACTCGCTGCCCCGTCCTTTTGAATATGCGATATTCAATTAAGTTATCCGCCGACATCCAATTTTTTGGATTATTTTCAAACTTAACGAGCATTTTCCCAGTCACAACATCCGCATTGAATTTCCACTGAACCGTTAAAAGCATATCTAGCCAAAAAGGGTCTGCTTCTTCGTCGTCATCGATAAACGCTATAAAATCCGTATCATCAGGAACCAAACTTATCGTCTTATTTCTCGCTTGGCTGATCCCCCGCTCACTTTCTTGCACATATTTTAACGGCCATCGAAGCCAATGCCCCATTTCCAAGCAAATATCTTCCGTTTCTTTATTGCAATCGTTGTCTACGACGATAATTCTGATACAAGGTATTTTATTCTCCTTAAAACTCAAATTGCCGAGGGAACGAAGAAGACGTCTAAGCCCTTCAGGCCTACGGTACGTACAGATACAAATAGCTACTTTCAATCTCATCTCCAAGGAATCAAACGGTTTTCTCTTGCCTTATTCTTTGAACGCATAAACAATAGTTACATAATAAATCGCTCTTTGGGGGAAAATAATCCATTACACATTACACGCAATACGCTATCAATCTTCGTCATAACCCGCCTCAATTTCAATTCAGAGAATTCTTTTCCCACTCCCCCGCCGTCAAAAGCACCTTAAAGAAATCTAAATGGAAGCCATTAACTGACTCCACCCCGTTTTTAAGCCACAGAGCTTTGGAGTTCCGGAGCGTTGTTTTTAATGAACTCTCTTAAGAATTCGTCCGGTGTCTGATCATCCAGTGAGCTGTGCGGACGAAAGGTATTATACTCTGCTCTCCACCCCTCGATCACTTCTTTTGCTTCTGAAAGTGTCAGAAAATAATTCTGGTT
>Ga0172375_10007603_pt1 | contig 14800 bp, 10 predicted proteins | sample LakKiv1m_FD_114537 | JGI IMG/M metagenome (GOLD analysis project Ga0172375, IMG submission 114537) | Freshwater microbial communities from Kabuno Bay, South-Kivu, Congo - kab_092012_11.1m | ecosystem: Environmental > Aquatic > Freshwater > Lake | place: Democratic Republic of the Congo... | reverse complement strand
TCAGGTTGAGGTCTGGCTTGACGCCTGAAGAGGCCGCCGGCGCAGCGCGACCACGCCGTAGGCACCGGCAACCAGCGCTGCCAGACCGCCGGTGGCCAAAGCCCATTGCGGGCTCACGTGCTGACCGATGAAACCGATGATCGGTCCACCGATGGTTGTGGAGCCGAGGAAGGCAATGGCCCACAGCGACATGACCCGGCCTCGCATCTGGGGCATGCTTGTCAGTTGCAGGGTCGTGTTGCCCATGGCCGAGAAAGTGATCGAGCAGAAGCCCACGATCACCAGCGCGGCTACTGCCATCCCCAGGGTAGGCATGAGGGACGCGCCCAGCGTGGCGGCCCCAAATAACAGCGCAGCCAGGACCACAGCCTGGAAAGACGTTTTCTTCCGGCTGGCCGTGACCAGGCCGCCGACCACCGCGCCCACCCCCAGGGACGCGGACAAGGCCGCGTAGCTGGCGGCATTGCCGTGAAAGGCGAACTGTGCGATCAAAGGCAGGCTGACCTGGAACTCGTAGGTTAACGTGCCGATAATGGCCATGATAACCAGCAGGTCGCGCAACACTGAGGTGGACCAGACGTAGCTCAGCCCAGCGATCACCTGGCCCCGCGCGCGGACCAGCCGCGCCGTGGGGTGCAATTCGCTCGCCCGCATGACCAGTAGCATGACCACCACTGCGCCGTAAGACAGACCGTTAACGATAAAACAGGGTGCCAGGCCGATGGTAGTGATCAGGATGCCGGCGATGGTCGGACCGATGATGCGCGACAGATTGACCAGGCTGGAAAAAAGCGTAACCGCGTTCTTTAGTTCGCTTTCGCCGACCATTTCCACGACGAAAGACTGGCGGGTCGGGTTGTCGATGACATTGGTCAGGCCAAAGCCAAAGGCCAGCGCGGCCACCATCCAGAGGCGCACCGCGCCGGTTGCCACCAGTACGCCCAGGATCAGGGCCAGGATGCCAAAAGCTAACTGGGTGAGTATCAGCAACTTGCGCTTGGGGAAGCGATCGGCCAGCACGCCGCCCCACGGCCCGAGCACCAGGACGGGGATCGATTGCAATGCGGTGATCAGGCCCAGGGCGGTGCCGGAGTTGGTCAGCTTGAGCACCAGCCAGGCCTGGGCGATCGACTGCATCCAGGTGCCGCAATTTGAGATGATCTGACCGATATAATACAACCGATAGTTGCGAATACGGAGCGACGAGAAGGTCGACTCACCGATCTGCCTGAAAGCCTGCGCCATAGAGCATCCCTATCCAGGTTTCTGTAACTGCCCGACATCATATCACAAAACCCGCACGCGCGATAAAAGCCCAGCTTCGGGATTCCAGTGTCGCTTCGAGCGCTCAACTGCCCAATCAATAATAGCTACAAACATCGTTCCCAAGATTAGTGGTTTTGATCCATCCTGCGAGAGAATAACGCAAGTAACATCCAGGAGCAAGGAGCGCCATTACCAATGAATACGTTCTACATCCCAGAAAGCGCCATGATCATCGTGGCGCACCCAGATGATATCGAGTTCGGTTGTGCGGGCACAGTGGCCCGTTGGGCCAAGGCCGGCGCACGCATCGCCTACGTGCTGTGCACGAGCGGAGACGTGGGAATCGATGAGCCCGGCATGACCCGGGAGCGGGCCACCGAGATCCGCGAGGCCGAAAGCCGTGCGGCTGCCGAGGTAGCAGGCGTCACAGAGGTGGTCTTTCTGCGCGAGCCTGACGGACTGCTGCAAGCAACGCTTGAATTGCGCAAGAAGCTGGTGCGCGAAATTCGCCGCTTCCGCCCCGAGGTCGTGATAACGGGCGATCCCACCGTGCTTTGGGCGGGCGACGACTACATCAACCATCCGGATCACCGCGCGGCCGCGCTGGCGGCTCTTGATGCGGTCTTTCCGGCCGCTGGGCAGCCCAACCTCTTCGAGGAACTGGCGGTCGAAGGGCTCAGGCCGCATAAAGTACGCAAGGTCTACGTGACGGAGTTCGGCCAAGGCAGCTTCTTCGTCAATATCGACGAGACGATCGACGTCAAAGTCGCCGCCTTACGGGCGCACCGCAGCCAGATGAAGGATTGGGACCCCGAGGAACAGATCAAGAAATGGGCGCGCGAGACGGCCAAAGGTAAAGAGATGATGTACGCCGAAAGCTTCCGCGTCGTGACGCTGCTGGACGACGAGACATGGGCGCGAAACAACCACAAGTGATCTGCAGCATTATACATCTGAATGATGACGAATTCCGTCATATTCTGTAATGGTCAATGACCTGCTGGACTTGGAAGAGCGTCACGCAAAGGCGCAAAGGGCGCAAAGAATCCATACAGAGGGTGTCTTGGCGTTCTTTGCGTCTTGGCGTGAGCCATTCAGGCTGTCTACCACGTCTCTCACCAGTACAAATTCCGTGTTGTACTCGCCCATGGTGGTAGGCGAGTTTGGCAGCATGGCAACATGTGAAGATCCCACCGGCGCAGCGTTCGGCTTTTGGCAGGCTGGGCGACACGTAGGCTCACAGGTGACCGATGAGCCGGGTTCGACGACCTGGTATGAGCTGTATGCAGCAAACGCAAAGCAGGCGCGTGATTTCTACACGGCACTGCTTGGTGCCACCGCAGATCCGATGCCGGGAGGGATGGAGTATTACGTGCTCAAGCATGGCGAAAAGATGCGGGGCGGCATCATGCAGATTGATCCCACGTGGGGCGACTTTCACCCGCAGTGGATCACCTACAGGCATAATTCGGTATGCCTGGCGGTCCGCCAGCGAAAACCCGGTTGGGCATCCCGCGCCTGAACGGTCATCTTTCGCCCATCGTCACCATCACCAGGTCCCAACGATCCAGCCGTGGCACCGTGAAGGTGACGGTGTTGCCCTGCGCCCGGAAGTCCAGCGTCTGGCCGCGCCCACCACCGGTATCCGGTGACGCCAGGACCACCGATTGCACTGGCGCGGGCACTTGAAGAATCACCGGGATGTTCTCCTGCGGCGTTGGCGGCTCGTGCAAGGCGTTCCATAAGTAGTTGTTCAGCCCCACCATGTTCACCAGGCTCAGGGTGAAAGTTCCCGGCGCCTCGCGGGCGATGGCCCATACCAGGTCTCGCTGCGGTTTGCTGGAGTAGTTGTCGATCCCCAGCCGTACACGACCCTCCGCCCCCACCGCCTCGTACGGCAGAAGTTCCAGCCTGGGATCGGCCAGCCAGTTCTCATAACGGACGGCGAAATCGTAGTAGGCGCGCATCACCGGCACGAACTCCGGGCGGAACGCAGCGTACTTTGGGTAGTACGGGTCGCACAAGGCGCCGTTCCGTTCCCCCAGCAGCAGGTGGAAGCCGCCGTTGGCGTAGATGGCCGCGCTAGCCAGCCGCGTCCCCTCCTCGGCCTGGGGAATTTTCTCCGGCTTATCCTTGGTCAGGCAAAGGGGTGTCATGTAGGCGGCCAGGATCACCTGTTTTTTGCCCCCGGCCGCCTCCTTGCCGGCCACGATCAGCCGCTGCAGGTCGTAATAGGTGGTGTTGGGCGGCCACACCTCGATGTAAACCGCCGCCTGGTCCCGGGCCGCGGTGAGCTCGGTGGGCCAGTCGTTGACGTTGTTGAAGATCACCTGCGCGCCCGGCCGGGCCTGCCTGACCGCCGCCGCACCCTGGTCAATCAGGGGCCCGAAGGCCGTGGCTACATCCACCACCGGACCATCCTTCCCGCCGACATGCGCCACCTTCGGGAAGCCGTACTGGTCCATGTGGATGCCGTCAAAGTCCAGCTCGGTCACGGCCTTGACGTATTCCCCGACGATCACATCGTTCCAGGGCGAGCCGGGCGCGATGTTCATCACGTAGAACAGCCGCTCAATGCTCTCCGGCGTGCCGTCCGCCTTGAAGAGCGCCCAGTTCTGGTGCCTGGTGAAGTACTCCGGCTCGGCGCCGTAGACTGCGCCATAGGCCAGGGCGGCCATGTTGTGCTGGTGTGCCAGGGCAATCTTGTCCTTGACCGTTTTCAGCGACAACCGCCGGCCCATGCCATCCACGAACTCGTCTTCGCCGGCCGGCGGCAGAAGTTCATAGTGTCGCCACATCCAGTCGTAGTATTGGACGACGTTGATGTGGTACTTGCTGAGCGCGGCGGCACGGGCGGCGGTGTCCGGTTCATTGGCCGCGAAGTCGGCAAAGAAGCCGTAGCGCGGCGCCAGCGCCCAGTTACTGAGCACGTCGAGGGCCGTTGATGCAGTCGCAACCGTCGCGCCTGCGCCGTCCAACACGTGCAAATCCACACCGTAGCCGCGAAAATCATCGGCTGGCGGCTGCAAGGTCACTGTGGCAGTGAGAGTCTGGCCGCCGGCCACGGCGAGGGGTACCCGAACGTCGGCGGCTTGCGCCAGCAGATACATCAAGTCAGCCGCAAGCTGGCCGGCAAATGGCACGGCGCCGTCGTTGCGCAGGACAAGATTGATCGTTGCGCTTTGCCCAGGCAGATACGTCGCTTTGTCCGGGAAGGCGTCGAGAATGGTGATCTTGGGTGGTACAGGGGTCATAGTTGGCTCCGGGAGTGGAGTGGGTCCGGGTGCAGATGCACAACTGGTCAGAACCAGGACGGCGGCCAGGATCAAGCAAACCGGGGCGGCTGGCAGTCTCATGTCGTATGCTCCAGCGTCTCGCACAAAACCAGGTACTTGGCGTGGGACCACAGCAGCGGCCGGGCGATGAGGCCGCGCAGGTCCACCCACGGCTGATAGGTGAACGGGTCAATGAGGTGCTGGGGCACCTGTTCGGGCAGGTCGCCGTGAGGGTTGGCCTGCGCTTCGACCCAGGCTAGCAACGCTCGGGCGCGATCTTTTTGACCGGTGATGGCGTAGTACCACCCCAGCCAGGCGGTCAGCAGGACCCACTCCCCGCCGCCGTAGTAGACGTCCCGGGCAAAACGGTGCACGCCGCCGTCCTGCCGCAGATCGCGCTCGATCAGCGCCACGGTGCGGGCCAGGGCCGGGTGATCGGCTGGCACGACGCCGTAGGGCAGCGCTACGCCGATCAGGGCGCCGTCCACGTCGGTGGCATGGGCAGGAGACCGGCCACAACCCGAATCAGAAGGAAGAAACTTAGTGAAGTGGCCGATCTGCTCAGCCGCGGCCAGGAGTTCAGCTTGCACGTCTCTGGCGACCCTGAGCAGATCAGGGCGCTCCAGGATGCGGCCGGCCACGGCCAGTCCGCCGTAGATGGCTGCCTGCGTGTAGGTGTGGCGGCGATCGCTGTTCTCCTCCCACAGGTCGAAGTTCGGCTGTCGCCAGAGAGCGACCAGGTAGCGGGCGGCCAGCGCAATCGCCTCCCGCCAGAGGGCCGGCAGTGCTTTGGCATGGCATGCCACGTGATCGCCGACGGCCCACAGCCAGGTACCGATGCCGTCCAACTGGAAATTGGGCCACGCATCGTTACCGACCCGCCCCTCGACGGTGTAGCGCGTGTGCAGGATGGCGTCTTCGGCGGGCGGTAGCCCCAGGGCCGCGCACGCCTCCGCTCGGGCCACGGTTGCGGCGTTGGCGGCGATGACGCCGGCCGCCCAGCCGTGAAAGCGGTGCGCTGCGGCGTGCTCACCGACCAGATCCAGGGCGTAAGCAGCGTAGCTGCTGTCGCGGAACCAGGAGTACCGGTAGTCGGTCATATTCGGACAGGCCAGGAACGCCCCGCTGGGCGATTGATTGGCCAGGAGAACGTGGATGCTGTGTTGACGCAGGGACGACATGCGAGTTCCTTATCCCTTCACCGCGCCCGCTGTTAACCCCTGCACGAAATAACGTTGCAGGCTGACATAGATGATCAGCACGGGAATCACGGCGATCAGGCTGGCGGCGAAGACCAGCCCCCAGTCGGAGGCGTGCTGGCCCTGGAAGTTGGCGATAGCAATCGGCAGGGTGCGCTTTTTGGCTTCGTTGATCACCGTCAACGCCCAGATGAACTCGTCCCAGGAGCCGAGGAAGCTGAAGATGCCCACCGTTGCCAGCGCAGGGGTGGACAGCGGCAGGATAATGTGCGTGAAGATCGTGAAATAGCCGCCGCCATCAATCAGGACGGCTTCTTCCAGCTCGCGTGGCAGCCCCTCGAAAAAGCCGCGCAGCAGGAAGGTGTTGAAGGCCATGCCGCCGGCCGCGTAGACGACCACCAGCCCTGGAAGCTTGTTGAGCAGGTTTAAGTTGCGGGCCAGGATGAATTGTGGGAAGATCAGCATCATCGCCGGCATCATCATCATTGCGAGCATCGTGTAGAAGAAGAAGTTCTTGCCCGCAAACTCAAAACGGGCAAAGGCATAGGCCATCATCGAGGTCAGCACTATCATCACAGTCATCGTAGCGACGGCAACAACCAGGCTGTTGACGAAGTAGACGGCGAAGTTGTTGGAGGTCCATGCCTTGACGAAGTTCTCAATGGTCGGGTGGGTCGGGATGAACTGTGGCGGGAACTCGAAGACATACACCTGGCCTTTGAAGGCTGTCGAGATCATGTATAGGAACGGCCCCGCCATCAGGCTGGCGCCCAGGACCAGGATCGCGTAGAGCACCAGGCGCCTGGGCAGGCGGCGCGCGGTTATCTTTTCTACCATGTCAAACCTCCACCCCGCGGCGCAGGAATTTGATCTGCAAGAAGCTGATGGTCGCGATGATGGCCGCAAGCACGTAGCTGAGGGCCGCGCCGTAGCCGAATTTCAAGTATTTGAACCCCTGGTTGTACATGTGGCTCAGCAACACCTCGGTGCGCTGCATCGGGCCACCGGCGGTGATGAGGTAGATCGAGATAAACGCCTGAAAGCCACCGATGACCAGCATCACAAGGACGAAGATCAGCGTGGGCCGGATCATCGGCAGGGTCACGTTCCACAGCTTGCGCCAGCCGCCAGCGCCGTCAATGGACGCCACTTCGTACAACTCCAGCGGCACCATTTGCAGTGCCGCCAGAAAGATCATCATGGACCAGCCGACTCCTTTCCAGACGCCCAGGCTCATGATCGGCGCCCAGGCGGCCCTGGCGTCGCTCAGCCAGCCGATCTCCCTGGGCAACAGGTGCAGCACGGCCACCAACAGATAGTTGATGAGCCCAGACCGGCTCGAATCGAACAGGTACTTGAACAGAAGTGAAACGATCACCCACGACGTGATCACCGGAAAATAGTACAGCGTGCGGAAGAAGATACGGCCGCGCACGGCCTGGTGTACCAGCAGCGCCGCCACCAGGCCCAGCGCCATCTGGCCGGTCACTGTTACAACGGTATACATCAGCGTGTTGCGCAGCGTGCTCCAGAAGATGGGGTCAGTGAAGACCTCCCGGTAGTTGGCGAGGCCGACAAACTGGCTCACCTGGCCTGGCAGCAGCTTCCAATCGTAAACGCTGATCTGCAGCGCCCGGAGCAGCGGGTAAACCATCCAGGTCAGGAACAGCAGCAGGCCGGGTAACAAGAACAGGTATGGGATCAGCCGTTGGAAGCCATGTAGTCGCATGGGGTTCTCCTGACCTCTCCCCTGCCCCTGGCCCCCTTCCCCGATGAGGGAAGGGGGAACGGGGTAAGGTTTACTTCTTGGCTAACAAGGCGTCAATCTCCGCGGCCGCATCGTCGAGCGCCTTCTGCACAGGCTTCTCGCCCCGCAGGATGGCCTGGCCGGCATTGGTGAGGATCTCGTCCATCTTGGTCCAGGCCGGGTGCGGCGTGCGGGCTTTGGCGGTCTTCAACTGTTCCAGGAATGTGCCGTAGTAGGGGTGGTTCTTCATGTAATCGGTATCGACCAGCTTGGCCACCACCGGCATCTGCCCGGTCTCGGCCATTTTGAGCTGGTATTCGTCAGACTGGGTGAAGCGCAGGAACTTGAGCGCCTCCTCCTTGTGTTGCGACTGCTGCATCAGGACGATGTCCTCGCCGCCGACCACGGAGATGGAGCCGCCCTTGCCGGCCGGCATCAACGCAGCGTGCAACTGCTTGTTGGGGAACTGGGACTGGTAGATCGGATACATCCACGGGCCATCTATATAGTTGGCGTAGATGTCTTGCGCGTACCCGGTGCCGGCGTCTACGCCGCCGCCCAAGATCGAGGGAGATAGGCAGCCATCCTGGATCATCTTCAACAGATATTCATAGGCTTTCACCGTGTCGGGGCCATTCAGGTAGCCCGTGGCCTTGGTGATATCGGGATCGTTGATGCTGCCACCGAAACTCCAGATCCAGGGCAGCACAGCCCAGGCATAGGTGCCACCATCGGCGAAGACGAACTTGTCCTCGCCCAACGCCTTGATCTTGGCACATTGAGCGGCCACGTCATCAATCGTCTTCGGGGGCTCAGCGATGCCAGCCGCCGCGTACATTTCCTTGTTCCAGAACCAGACACGGGTGTTGGTGTCTAGTGGCAGGCCGTAGGTGTGACCCTGGTAGACATTGGTAGAGAGCGGTCCGGGGAACACGGCCGCCTTGTAAGCCTCGAAGTCCGGCATGATCTCGTCCAGCCTGGCCAGGGCGCCAATATCAGCCAGTTCCGGCACCCAGATGATGTCGGAGCGGATCAGATCAGGGGCCACGCCGCCAGCCATCGAAGTTAGCAGTTTCTGGCGGAACTGATCGTAAGGCACAGCCAGCGATTCAACCTTGATGTCGGGATTGGCTTTCTCGAACGCCGGGATCAGGGTCTTGACGAGCATCTCGTTCTCGGGCGACACCTCGTTGTAGGCGTGCCAGAAGACGATCGTGACGGGTTGCTTGGGCATCGGAGTCGACGTGACCACCACCTCGACCTGCTTTTCCTTCTCGACGACCTGAGTCACGACCTTCTCTACCACTTGTGGAGCCGGTGCGACGCAGGCGGACACGATTGTCAGCAACAGGCTGGCGACCAGGAACAGAGCGAAGAATCTACGGGATTTCATCTTTCTCCTCCAGGGAATTGGTAGATGGGTAACGGTAGACGGGTAAACTGGTAGACTGGACGATGCGCTGCAGTTTGTCACCTCCTTTAGTTAGCAACTGGCGATCAGCGACTGGGGAACAAGATCGGGGTTCTATCATCTGCCCCTGGTCGTTCGTCACTGATCGCTCGTCCCCCATTGTGCGTCAGCGGTCTGCGGTCTGGTGTTCGTGGTTTGCCCTCTCCGAAGATCGGTGAGCTGAACAATTCGCTGAGCGCCAGGCTGGCCGCGCCACGGGCCCAGGAGTAGTCTTCGAGCGGCTCAACGATCAGGCTCAGGTTGTCAGCCAGGCCATCGAAGGCATGAGCCTTGAGCGCTTCTTGCATGGGCTGCATGAGAAACTGGCTGGCCCGCGCGCCTTCGCCGCTGACGATCAGGTGCGTGGGGTTGAAGATGTTGACCAGGGTGGCCAACCCCCGGCCCAGCCAGGTTGCGGCCGTGGCGTAGATGTGCCGTGCGGTCGCATCGCCGGCCTGCGCCAAGGCCAGCAGATCCTCATCCGTTTGCACGGGCAACCTGGCCGCCTGGGCCTGCGCCTTCAACGCCGGGTCGCTGATCAACGCTTCCAGGCAGCCGCGGTTGCCACAGTTGCAGAGCGGCCCATCCGGCTGCACGGGGATGTGGCCGAACTCGCCAGCGCCGCCCCGCCCGCCGCGCACCATGCGGCCGTTGGCATAGGCGCCCATGCCGACACCCCGCCCCACTGTCACCACCAGGAAGTCGTTCAGCCTTCGCCCGCTGCCGAACAGTGCCTCGTACAGGACCAGCGTGTTCACGTCGTTGTCCAGCACCACCGGCGCCGCAAAACACTTCTCCAGCAACTCGCGCAGCGGCACCTCGTGCCAGCCGAACAGGGCCGAATGGCGGCAGGCGCCCGCCTGATGGTCAATAAAGCCGGGCAGGCCGATGCCGATGCCGATCAACTTCTCCTCGGCGATGGCCGACTTCTGGATGGATTCGACGATCACGGCTTCGAGCCGGGCGAGATAGGCCGACAGGTCGCGGGGGTTCACCGCGGCGGCGACGTCGCGCCGGACGATGTTGCCATCCAGGTCGGTAAGGGCCAGGGTGATGGCTTGGGGAGTAAGCTTCAAGCCCAGGGCATAGCCACCGGCCGGATCAATCTCCAAGAGGATCGGTCGGCGGCCGCCGGTAGAAGGCCCGCTGGCTACCTCACGCACCAGCCCTGCCTCCAGAAGATCACGCACAATATGGGTGACTGTCGCCTGGGCCAGCCCAGTTTCAACGGCGAGCTCGGTGCGCGAGATCGGATCGCGGTTCTTGATTAAGGTCAGGACCAGGTTGCGGTTGATGTCGCGCATCAATTCGCGGTTGCCGGAACGGAGCAGCATGTTGGAGTATCCTTGTTTGGGTTACTTTATTCAGTGAAGAAACTAAGTGGAATATAACACGCGTTGGCACGCTTGTCAATACCCAAAACAGATGGATCATAATCGCGTTTTCGTGGTACAATTCCCTATGTCATCCTTGCGCAGGATGGCCTCCGCCCCGTCCCTCTCGCCCCAAGAAGGAGCTGGTTCATGAGAGCGATGACGTTGGGATTCGGGCTGCCCCTGGTTTTCGTCCTCTTGACGGCCATGACCCTGGCGCTACCGGTCAGCGGCCTTAGTTTGCCTTTCGCGCCTTTCTTCGAGTCGATCCCTCATGCCGGGCGCGGCGCCACGGCCCCTGCGGGTGAAAACCGCCACGTGCCAGGCACTTGCGAAGTGCCTGGCACGTCCGCGGCGATTCTCAGGGCAGGCGATAAGCCCCCGGCGGAGCCAGCCTCCTGCGAGAAAGACGCGCCGGCGATCCTGGAAGACGCCGACGACGACCCGGAAGACGACCCACCGCCGGACGCAGCCGTCTGGTGGCGCTCGGACTGCGACAGGCCGCCGGTCGCCGGTTGCCGGCTCGACCTGGCGACCCTCTCAACCCACCCCCACTTGATTTCCTTCGAAGCCCGCGGTCGCGGGGGTTAGCCCGGCGCGACATCGGGCGAGGTCATCGCCACCGAACGCGCTGACATCCTGCGCCCTGGTGCGCGCCATCGGGCCGACCACCGATCTTTCTGTCTCTCTCTGCCGATCACGCTGCGGACACACTAAAGACGCGTGCCAGGTATTTTCCCCAGTTGCTGAGAGGACACGCGATGACAGGTCAGGAGGTTTCCATGTCCATCTTCAAGGCACTCCGCCGGCTCATTTCGTTCCCACAAGGCAGGCTGATCCTTGCCCTGGGGCTGGCCCTGGGCATCATCGCCGGCCAGTTGTGCACATCAGATGCAGAAACTCAGCTTGCAGCTCCCGGCGATACCAGAACCTTCTACGCGACCAGCGACACATACGTGGATAACTGCACGCCGGGCACCAACTACGGCGCGGCGGACGTGCTGTACGTCGGCAACGACTTCTCGGAGTTCGTGTGCGACGCGTGGCTATTGCTCGACTTCGACCTGGGCAGCTATCCGGCCGGTGTGATCTTCCGCTCGGCCAGCTTGCACCTGTATCAGCATGGCGAGTACTCCGGGGAGGGCATCAAGACGCTCGGCATCTACGCGGCCGCTGCGGTCTGGAACGGCGCCACCGTCACGTGGAACTCGCGGCCCGGCGTCTTCTCATTCCTCGACTATGATACCGTGAGCACCGGCGCTGGCTGGCGGGAGCTCGACGTGACGACCGTGGTAGATCGTTGGCTGGTAGGCGGTGTGGCGAACCACGGCTTCGTCGTCAAGGCGAACACCAGCGGCAGTTGGATGCGCAGCTTCCGCAGCATGAATTACGGCACGGGTACGCCCTACAAGCCCTATCTGGTCATCACCTATGACCGGCCCAGCCCAACTCCCACCGCGACGCGCACCGCCACCCGGACGGCGACGGCCACTCGGACGGCAACCCCTACCCGCACCAGGACGCCGACACCGACGGCAACCCTTGTTCCGTCGAAGACGCCGACCGCCACTGCCACCCGCACGGCGACGCCGACCGCCACCGCGACGCGCACGCCGACGCCGACCGGCGTCCCGACCAAGACGCCTACTCCTACGAATACCCAATACCCAATCCCCCAAACCCCCACCCGGACCGCCACCCCCACGGTGGTTTGCCCCGACCCCTACGAGCCGAACGATTCCTACGCCGCGGCCGCGGCTCTGCCGGTGGGCACAGACATCCACGCTTACATCTGCACGCCGGCCGACTCCGACTACTACCGCTTCGCCGTGGACGGCGCGGTCGAGATTCACGCGCGGCTGGATAACCCGGCCGCTGCCAGCGATCTGGCGCTCATCCATCCGGACGCCGCCTACGAGCTGACCCTCTTCGACCCGTCCGGCGGGGTGGTGGCACGCGGCAGCGGCACAGGCAGCGGGCCGCGGGAACTGACCTACCTGCCGATCGCCAGCGGTAATTACGTGCTGCGCATCGGCCCTAGCTCGCCCACAGCCTGGGACGCGACCAATCCCTACACGCTGCGAGCCGATCTGACCGCGCTCTCACCGATCAGCCTGATGGCGATCGCCGATACGTTTGTGGACCAGGCGCAGCCCACCGCAACCCACGGCGCGGATCGCCAGGTGATTGTGGGCGTAGACGAGTTCGGCCAGGAGCAGCGCGGCCTCTTCCGTTTCGACCTCTCGGATGTGCCCGCCGTGACCATCGCCAGCGCATTCTTTCGGGTGTCGCTGTATGAAGCCGCATCCCGCGAGCTCGACGTGGCCGTGCGCCGCGTGTCAGCCGCGTGGGATGAGGATACGGTCAATTGGAATACCAAACCCTGGAGCGTGGACACCGGCGTGAGCACGGCTGTGGGCGGCACGACCGGCCATTACTACGAGTGGGACGTCACCGACCTGGTGCAGAGCTGGCTCACCGGCGGCGTTGGCAACTTCGGCCTGGAGCTACGGGCCGCGGGCGGCCCCGACTCCCGCGCCTTCCGCAGCTCCGAATACGCCGCCGGGATGTTCGCGGCGCCGGGGAGCGGCTCGGCGCGCACGCCACGGCTGGTCATTAACTTCACTGCCACCAGCCCAGGCGCGCTTGGCTCCATCTCTGGCCGCGTCTATCACGACGCAGATGCGGACGGCCGCTTTGATCCGGCCGAGAGCGGGATCGAAGGTGTGCGGGTGGAGCTATTCCGGGATCGGATCGGCCGGGGCAGCCAGATGACGGCGGGCGATGGCACGTACACCTTTGGTGACCAACCGGCCGGCGAGTACGAGTTGGCCGTTCACGAGGCGGCCTTGCCCGCGGCCTACACTATGCTGAGCGGCGAATACCGCTCCTTCGCCCTGGCGGCGGGCGAGGCACGCCGCGATGTGGATTTCCGCGTCGCTGCCCGTCCTACACCCGAACCCACGCCCCCACCCACCCTCGACCTGACAGCCGCCGGCATCGAGTTCGTCCAGGTGATCCAGGGCGGAACCCTGATCGAGCGCAAGCCCACGCTGGCGCGCGTCTACGTGAGCGTGACCGGCGCGGCCGGAGAGGTGGCCGGGGTCACCGGCCGGCTCTATCACGGGTTCGACTGGATTGATGCCATCGGCCCGGCCAACCTGCTGGCCACAGCCGATCCCATGAATGATCCCGCGGTGGTGTCCGACATGAGCCGTACGCTCAACTTCCTCTTGCCTGACGGCTGGACCGCAGCCGGCACGCACGACTTCATCGCCTGGGTCAACTATTACGGCATCGATCGGGAGTGCCCCGGCTGCTGGGATGCGGAGAACCAATACTCCACCTGGGCGCACGATGTTTCACCGACCTTCGTCACCGCGGATCCGATCAACGTCACCATGGTGGCGATGACGGTGGGCGGAATCAGCCCGGCCGCGAATCCGGCCGATGTTTACCGCTTCTTGCTCCAGATCTACCCCATCAATACGGTCAACATGATGACCGACACCATTACGGGCAATTGGAATCTCACCATTACCTCCACGACCAACTGCGGCAACGGCTGGAGCTCCCTGCTGGATGACCTGGAGAGCACCTTCCTCTCACCCTTTGGCTCTGCCGGTGATGACGGCGAAGATCGGCATATTTTCGGCATGATCGACGATACCGTGCCCCATGAGTTCAGCGGTTGCGGCAACACGCCCGGTCGCGTCGCGGCCGGCCTGGTCGACGCGGCCGGCGGAGGCGGCGGGACCATGGCCCATGAGATCGGCCACAACCGCGGCCGCCTGCACACGTGCAGCGCGCCCTGCCGGAACGAACCTCGCTGCGTGGCACAGCATCCGGGCGGTGTCCTGGGTGCCTACGGCGTGGACCTGGCGAACCCCGCCGCGCCGCTCTACCTGGATCCCGACACCAACCATGACATCATGACCTACTGCGGCCCGCGCTGGATTTCCGACATCACCTTCGATGCGCTACGCGATTCGTTTCGGCCTGCCGCGGCAGCCGCCACATGGCAGGCACCTGTGGAAACACCTGGCTCGCCGGGACAATCCGCCGCGCAGCAGGAACATCTGACCTGCTCCGGCTCTATCCTCGGCGGCGTTGTAACCATGACGCGGCCCTGCTATCGCTCCTCATCTTCGTCGGATGCGGGCGGCGCTGGCCAGGGACGCTATACGCTGGAGATCCAAGACGCGGGAGGCGCGGCGCTCTTCACCCGCCGCTTCGATACGGTGGGCGACAGCGAAGATCCGGTCGAGGGGACGGGGCATTTCCGCCAGACGATACCCTGGCAGCACGGCACGGCGCGCATCGTCATCCGCGACGGCCAGGCCGTGCTGCATACCATTCCGGTCAGCGAGCACGCGCCGCAGGTGACGCTCCTGGCGCCCAACGGCGGGGAGGCGTGGCCGCCTTATGGCGAGCATCTGATCACCTGGGCCGGCAGCGACGAGGACGGCGACCCGCTCCACTACGATCTG